>OGXW01001206.1_pt1 | contig 19690 bp, 3 predicted proteins | sample 1576341 | NCBI WGS metagenome assembly OGXW01 (sample SAMEA3541592, study PRJEB24748) | human gut metagenome | biome: human gut; feature: human-associated habitat; material: faeces | place: China | collected 2012
TTCGTCGCCCGGCCGCGCCCGCTGACGGTGGAACCTTTCCGCACCTGGTGGCAGGACTTTATTAAAATCATACCATAATATTACTTTAATTGCAATCTTTACAATATAGCAAAAGAGTACAGATAATAAAACCTGTACTCTTTCGATTAATTTTCGTAAACGTATGTTGACGCATACATTAATTCATAATAAGCCCAATGTGATTTTGGCAAATCGCTATATGGGCATACCATATTATCAATTACTTCTTTATTAGGATTTCTGCCTGTTGCAACATTCACAATTCTTGCCGCCTCTGCACGAGTTACAGGATTCTCAGGTTTGAATGTTCCATCTTGATATCCTGATATTATACCCAACTCAACTGCAGTATATATATAACCAGCACTCCATCTGTTTATAGAAACATCTGAGAATGTTTCTCCCCTTGTAGGAAAAGTTTTTGTATATCGCAACATCATCGCTACAAATTGCTCTCTTGTAACAGATTCTTCAGGTTTAAATGTTCCGTCTTCAAATCCGGAAATATACCCTTTTTCACTTGCTGCCGCAATATAATTTTTATACCACGTTCCATCGGCTACATCTTTGAAAATGTTAATACTTTGTTTTTCAATTCCTCCACTTAGATTAACCATAATGGTTGCCGCTTCAGCTCTTGTCATATATCCGTCCGGATTTATTTCTCCGTCATATCCCGACATATATGGTTCATTAGTGTCGCTTTGCGGTTTTTGTGTAGGTTTTAAAGTTTCCAACGGTTCATCTGTTTCTGTTGGCTCAACTGTCGGACTAATTGTCGGTGTCGCAGTAGGCTTAGCGGAAGGATTTGATGAACCATTACTTCCTTTTCCATGACTGCTCTTCTTTTTAAGTGTTGTATAAATTACCACATCACCGTCAAAGGTTAAAGGATATTTCACCACTTCACTACCCTTATCATTTTTATAGCAATCGTAATATGTAACTACTACATCTCCGATAAGGTTTCTGAATTCAGCTTCCCTTTCAACAGTCGCAACATTTGTATAAAAGCTCTTAAGAACTGCCATATCATCTATCGAAATAAGCGTAATCTTATTTGCAAAAGCTTTTTTGCTTATCGGGACACTCATTTCAGATTGATTGAAATTATCCGTTTCGGCAAATCTTACACGAATATCACATTCTTGTCCCAAGTCAAGATTTTCAAATACATTTTCTTCTTGCCATGTCTTTCCGCCATCTATTGAATACTGATACTTTGCTCCTCCGATTTCCTCAAACTGAGTCATTTCAGGAGCAATTATCGTAAGTGTATTACTTTCATCAGAAATTGATATATTGTTTTCTGCAAGCGAAACAGACAATGTTGCTTTATTAATATTGCCTTTTGACATTACATTATCCGAAGAAAGTGTATAATTGTCATCAAACGGCTTATCAAGTTTAATATTTGTTATGCTAACCGTTTTATCGTTTCCGGCATTATAATCTTCAAATGAAAATTCACCTGTCGCCGTTACTTTATCATTATTTTGCACATTCGCAAATACGATTGTACCGGTTGTTTGCATTGTACTTCCGTCATATATTATAGGATTTACAACGCATTGCCCGTACTCCAACACTCTCTTTTCAACCGTCAAATTATCTGTTTGCACAGTTGGTACTTTATGAGTGCTTTGAGCTATAATCTCAATACATTTTCCGTTATGATTCGGAACTGTTAACACATCTCTGTCTTTTGCAGGAGTAATTGTTCCGTCATCGTTCGGATATCCGATAGTTACGCCGTAATTTTCCAATTTGCTAAACGGAACATTATCCTCAACGTATCCGCTATCGTATGTAATTTTTGCTTTTGCATTACTCAAATCAAGTTTTTCACCGTATGTATATTCCGTCTTAGGTTGACTTACGATTTCAACAGTTGTAATCTCTCTGTCATTAACTTTACCGCCATCGACATTTTTGACACTCTCGTTTTCGTCAATTTCATAATTATAACTTTTACCGTAAGTATCATCCATCGAAATATACTCAATATCAACATCGCATTTCGGTGTAGGTTGTTCAGTTTTGTAAATTGCCTTATACAAAATTCGTACATTATCATTATTAACAAGGTTATCAAGACTTAAAATATCATTATCAGCCTTACCGTCCAACTTATGTATTTGTCCTTGATTATTAAAGATTATATCCGATGTGAGAATCGGTATATCACTCATTATATCTTTTATAACGAGTTTTCTCTTTTGAATAGTCAATGTACCGTTATTGTACACAAAACGATAATTATCACTTTGTGCACCTGTCATAGCAATCGTATATCTACCGACATCTGATTTTAAGCTTACATCTGTTGAACCGTCACGCTCTTTGCAGACAAACACCGGCTCTGTCAAATTATCTTTAAATTCAGCACTATCCGAAGTTTCACCGTAAACAAAATCAGCTGAATTATATACAAAATTGAAATCACTTGTAGGATTATCACCATACGTTGCCGTCACATCACCGATATTGACATTAATAGCTTTCTTATTAATTTTCAATTCTTGGCTTTTTACAGAAGGAATATTGCTTAGTTCCGTTCTCGGGATAAGAGTTAAATATGCACCGTTATGTTGTGTTACAGTTAGTTTTTCGCCATCTGTCGCCTCTTTTTCCACATCGTTTGAATCTGTCAATATAACATCTATACCATAATCCTTAAGTTCATCATATGCGACATCATAAACCTGCAATCCACTGTCATAAGTTATTCTTACGCCCTTTTCCGACAAATCCAATGTTTCGCCGTATGTGTATTCAAGTTTAGGTTGTTTTATAATCTCAACCATTGAAATTTGTTTATCACAAATCCGTCCGCCTAAGGTTGTACTGGGTACATCTCTTAGTACATAATTGTTTCCCTCGCCGTATGTATCGTCTATTTTTATATCATAGATATTGACAAGAACATTGTCTGACGAAATTGTACTTGTGTACATTACAGTGTAACCAATTTTTACTGTGTCACCGTATGACAAATTTTCATATTCAACCTGTCCTGAGGTATTTATTGCAATGCCGTCAATTTTATAGACAAGTTGAGGATTATCGTATATCATTTTCGATGTCAATTCCGGAATACCTCCGGTTATCTTTTTAACATCAATCGGTCGCTTATTTATTGTAAGCGTTGCCGGTACAAGTTTAAAACTGTAATTTGCCGAACTTGCAGAAGATAATTCAATCTCATATGTTCCTATCGGTGTTTTTTCATTAGCGTTACATGATATTACCGGTTCTTTTAGCTCTTTTTTGAAATTCTCCGAATGTTCATCATCACCGTTTACAAAACCGCTATACTCATATTCTAATGTAGGATTTTTATCTCCGTAAAATTTTTCTTTATCTTTTGCCGTCACAGTTACAACAGCCTTATTTACCAAAAGTTGTGCAGTTTGAGGTTCTTCAACAGTTGCCTTTGTTTCAACTTTCAACTTTATTGACTTACCATTATGATATGATGTCGTCAAAACATCATTATCTGCCGCCGGAGTTTCGTTATCGCCGTCGGTATAAACCGTTTTGACTTTACCGTCAGTCTTTTCTTCCAACTCATTAAACTTTAAATTCTTCTGAATTCTTCCACTATCATATTCAACCGTAACCGCACCACGGTTAAGATTTAATTTATCGCCATAAGTATATTCTATCTGCTTGCCGTTATCATCTCTCAAAACAGGATCACTCGTTATAACAACGCTTGTTATCTGCTCTTCCAAAACCGCACCGCCTGATGCTTCGTTTGGTGAAGATACGATTTCATAGCACATATTTTTTTCGTGGCTTTCATCAAACTTAACGTTCTCTATCTTGACCACTGCGATCTGTGCAACGTCTTTTGACGTATATACCGCATCATATGTTATTCCTATTTCGTCATTATTTATAATTCCGCTTACTGTCATATTTTTCTGTTCATTTGTATACACTGCCGTTGAGGCAATATATATAGGAAGAACGGAATTATTCTTATATATTATTTCCGATGTAAGTATTGGAACACCACTATTGATAGAATTTATTGTAATCTGTTTTTTATTAACAGTTACAGTTCCGTTTTCATATACGAAATTATAATTATCGTTTCCGCCTCCGCTCGGTACAATATCATATTCTCCGCAAACTGATTGTCCACTTACATATTCACATGATACTGTCGGTGCAATTAATCCCTCGTTAAATCTCTCGCTCGACAATGTATCACCGTTCACAAGGTCTGCCGTCGAATAATGGAATGTATATTCACTCGGTGCATTATCGCCGTATGTCAACGTCACATCATCAGCAATTACTCTCATCTGATGTTTATTTACAATCAAGTTATCGGAATATGCCACTTGCAAATCATTCGTTGCCTTTGTCGGATCACTTATAGTAAGTTTTATAACTGCACCGTTGTATTTTGAAACCGTAAGTAATATATTATTTTTTACTGCTCCGATTTCTGTTTCACTGCCATCGGTATCTTTCTTAACAAAAGTTAGGTCTATACCAAAATCAGCAAGTCTTTCAAACGGAACGTTACTTTCAACATATCCACTGTTATACTTAATATCAACGCTGCCACCCTTTAAAGCAAACCACTCACCATAAGTATATTCCATCTTGTCAGGACTTTGGTTAACGACAATTTCAGACATCAATCTCGTCATAACCTTACCGTTTGAGGTTGTTGGTACAGTAGCTAAAATATAATTTTTACTACTGTCGCAGTCAGCTGAAAATTCAACATTTTCTATTCCTACTGTTGCACTGTCTGTTTGTTCAAGGCTGTTATATACCGCCTTATAAGTAATATCAATACTGTCATTATTTACAAGGTTTATTATATCCATATCCGAATTAGATGCAGTTCCATCTAATTTTATCGGTAACTGATAATTATGCTCATATGCTATCGAAGAAGTCAAGTCAGGAATTCCCTTATTGATTGAATTAATCTTCAGTTCACGCTTATTAATCGTTAAACTGCCCTTATCCTCACATATAAACTCATAATTATCCGCACTTCCGCCCGATGCGGTAATTACATTTTCATAAGTACCCGCAGCTGTTGTATTATCTGTCGCTTTATCACCAATCTTACACTGTATGGTAGGTGGTGTAAATATCGTTCCAAGTGCTGATATTATTGTTTCTCCGTCTGCCAAATCATTTTTGTTATAGTCAATAGTATATGTACATGGCTCATCACCATATATATACGCTGCGTCATTTACAAGAACATGTAACGGACGTTTATTTACTGTTATTGCACCTGTAACAACTTCATCTGTCGTTGCATCAAGTGGTGGAACAAGCGTTATAGTCTTTCCGTTATGAGCTTGTATCGTTGCAAAAGCTCCGTCCACTACTTCTTTATCTGTACCTGTATATATCGCTTTAACATCATATTCTGCAAGCTTATCAAAAGGAACGTTGTCGATAACATCACCGTTATCGTATGTCAGTTTAAACTTTCCATGACTGAAATCAAGAGTATCTCCATATTTGTATTCACGACTGTTTCCGTCATCATCTTGAGTCGGATCTGTGACTATTTCAATCTTCGTCATAACAGATTTAGCGACAAAGCCTTTTTGAGGTGTTTCTATTTTTTGAAGATAATAATTTCTTGCAGCACCGTAACCGGTATCTAAAACTGCATTTGTTATATCGACATCTGTTTCGCCTACTGCCGAACTGTCAGTATATGTTGCGTCAAATGTTATATGTACGCTATCATTCCATAAAAGCCCTTTGTTTTCGGCAAAAGTCAAAGCTAACGAATCAACATCTGTTTTAACATCAATATTCTTTACAAGATTACCCTCAAACGCTTCTTTTGATGTAAGATTAGGAATATTATTAACCGTTTGTACAATAAGTGGTCGTTGTCTTATTACAAGAGTACCGTTTTCATACAAAATCTTATAATTTTCTGCGTCTGCACCGCCTATTGACAACACATATGTACCGGCTAATGTTTTCTGATTAACATTTGTCGTTCCGTCATCTTCTTTACAACTAATCACAGGCTTTATGTATCCCGTAATGTTATCCACATCATCTACATCATCATATTGGAAATCACTTTCGGTGTATGTATATCCATATCCACTCGAATACTGACTTATATTTTCTCCATATGTTGTATATACATCATCAGCCTTTACATGAAGTTCGTGTTTTGTAACAGTTATCTCATTTGTTGTAACCGAATCAACATTATAAAATGTATCAGGTGTAACTGTTATTGATTTTCCGCTATCCTTGACGACTAAATGCTCATTGTTTTGCGGTTCAACATTTCCACCTGTATATGTAAGTTTAACATCATATGCCTTTAACTCTTCAAAATTAACATTAATAACCTGTTCATTATCAAATGTCAACTTCACTTTTCCGCTCTTAAGATTAAGCGGTGTACCGTAAACATATTCTGTTGTAGGTTGCTCAACAATTTCAAGACCCGTTATACTCTTAATATAAACTCGTCCGCCGTCTGCGACAGTGGTTGAGTCAGACGAAACGGTATAATTATAGCTCTTACCGAATGTATCGTCCATCTTCAAATCAGCAACAGTAATCTGAACATTTTCCGTCGCCGTATGATTAGCATATTGTGCGTTATAAAGCACTTTCACTTCATCGCCATTACACAATCCGCTTACATTCATTGTATTTTTAGTTTCAGATTTTTCTGCTGATGCCGGCACTTTATAAGGTGCTGTCTTTTCAGTACCGTCACTGTTTAAATAATATTTTGAAATAAGTGAAGGCACTTCATCTGTAATTTTTTCGATTTTTAACGGTCTTTTATTAATTTTCAAAATACCGTTTTCGCATACAATATTGTAATTATCACTACTACCGCCCGACATTTCTATTGTGGACTCTGTATATCCCTTTTCCTTGTCAATTTCAGTTGTTGCAGTGGCTTGGCAATTAAATTGCGGTGCTATAAAGCCTGTAAATGTACTGCTTGTTTCGTTGTAAACAAAATCACTATTATTGAACGTATATGTAAATGAAACTGTACTGTTTTCGTCACCGTAATATCTTTGCTTGTCATCAGCTTTTAAATGAAGGTCTTTTTTATTTATTTTTAAATTATTGGTCTTATACCAAGAACTTATACCGTCCATTGTAAGCACAAGCCACTTTCCGCTATCCGATACACTTAGGTGGTCTCCTGTTTTAGCGGTTGCTTTATTACTGTACTTTATGGTCAAACCCTTTTCAACGGCTTCTTTAAATGTCACATTTTCAACTGTACCGCTGCCATAGGTAATTCTAACGTTACCTGTTTTCAAATTAAGCGGTTCGCCATAAGTATATTCAAGTGTACATTCTTCTGTTACTTCAAATTCAGTTATATTATCCGCAACAATTTCACCATCACTGCTATTTAATGTAGCTGACTTAATCGTATAATTACTTCCGTCCGGATAATCCGTATCCTTTTTAACTCTTATACTTGTTGCGGTTACTTTTTTATTTTTTCCAACGGATTTCGTTGTTTCAGTATCATTGTACTTAACATCGTATTCAATCTTTATACTGTCATTATTGATAATTCCCGTTGCGGTAAATTCATCACCGGAACAAGTTGCGGTAAATGTATAAGGGAATGTTGCATTTATACTGCAAGACGGTATCTTAACTTTACTTACCGTAATTTCTTTCGGTGTTATGCTAAGCTTGCCACTGACAAAATCAAAATAATAATTATCAGATTCACCGCTGTTTTCAACAAAGTTTATCGGATAATCGTCCTGACAATCCGTTGTTGTATCAGCCTCACAACTTATCTGCGGAGCTGTTTTAACTGCATTTGCTATCGTATCACCGTTTCTCAAACAAGTTTCATCATACTTAAACGTAAATGACGGATTGGCACTTCCATATACCTTTGTGTTATCATCAGCCGTAACAGTAAGTTTTGCTTTTTCTACCGTTATCTGATATTTAACACCGTTTATATAGAATACAAACACTCCTGCTTTTGTCGGTACACCGGTTATTGTTCCGACTGATTGATTATATTTCATACCTGTCGGAATATCTCCGTCAACCGTACCTTTTTTTTCAAATCCCGTATATGATTTGTCGGTACCGTAAACCGCATTATCCAATTCCTTTGCCGGTTCTTCTGGAACAAATTCCGGTACATAATCACCCATATATTGCAGTTTATCCATAAGATTCTCGGTTATTGAATTGGATACACCGCTCGTGTCCCACATATATCCGTCATAACCGATTTGCAAGTTTAATGATGTCGCACCAAGTTTGGTTGATATAATATTTCTGCCCTCCAGCGGTACTGTTTTTACCTTAAAAGGTAATTTTATAAAATAACCGTCTGACAAATTCAATGTTTGACCGTCTTTTAAGCATAATTCGATAACAAGTGTTTTAACTGCACTTGTATCGTTCCATGTATATGACGCCGTTGAAGAATCGGCTACATAATTCTTCTTGTAATTCGTATCTCCCGTAATATCAAATACCGCAAGATTAGGATTATTCTTTTGAATTTGTGTTTTCAATGCAGCATTTGTCAATGCAGTCGGATTTACATATCTTGAATCATAGTCTACCGACAATGTAATTTCTTTTAAATTTCCTGTCTTTAAATTGGCGGTATTGTCAAATCTGTAACCCACCCAAAATACATCATTTTTCTGAAGTTCTTGAGTTTTATCGGCAGATGACTCCGGCTCGGTTGCCGTTCCCATAAAATCCATATACAGTTGTACTTTATTATTGTCCGCCGACGTCGGAACATTATAATCTGCCTGTGTTACAGTTTCCGCCACAGATAGCGACGGATATAAATATGCTATCTTTTTATTCAAAAAATTATTTCTGTCTGTCGTATCAACAACACCGTCACCGCCACTTGTACTTATATCAAGTGCACGATATTTATACAAAGTATTGCTTATATTCGTATCCGGAATATTTTTATCATACATGAATACATCAAGCATATTCACATAATTGTCCATATTCATATCGCCTTTTTTGGGCAAGACAATCATACTTCTCTCATCTTTTAACGGACGAGTTCCGTCATTTGGGTCATACTCATATGAAATTGTATATATACCCGGTTTAACATTTTGCGTTTTCAAAATGTCAATTACATTCTCATTGTCTGCACCGACTAAATTCTTTACATCAGTTTTATCCGTTGTCTTATCCCAATCTTCATACTTTAAAGTATCAACCGTTTGATACCTTATAGTACGTTTTATCGGTTTATCTTGAGTTAATTCTACCGTATCACCGTTCAAGTCATACAATGTCACTCCCGGATCGGTAAATCTATCACCCGAGTATACAATTATTGCAGTTTCGTCCTTATCATAATTTATATACTCATTTTCTTGAGGTGACGTACCCTTTTTCACTTCAACTCCGTCACTACCATAGATATTCCATGCCAAAGGATTATAAGAAATATTTCTGTACTTATACGTTGAATTAAAGGTTGACTTCAGCGATGCCTTTGCGTCAGCCGTTTGTGAAGACGCCATAATCTTTCCGTAAGGTGTATTACCATATTCAAGTCGCATTTCTGTACTTAAACGCTTAATATGAAAAGTATATGTTTTACTGTTATTATTCGGCATAGTAACCGTAACGGTAATTTCATTGTATTCTTTATCGTTCGTTGTAAAATCAAGGTCCATATATTCGGTAGAAATATTTTTACCTGTTACGATGTTATGAGATTTAAGGTCTTCACCATTATACCAATAACCTTTTCCGTTAATATCAGACGAACTGATTTTAACATTTTCACCGTTTACCGCAACACTTGTTGATGCACTCGGCTCATACTGTTCAAACTCCATTTTTACAGATGCCGTATTTGCATATACATATGTATAGTAATCTGTAATATCACTGTTAAAAGTTTGATTATTTCCGCTTATATCAGTCCAATTTATCTGTGACGGGATATCTTCATCATTTCCGTTTCTTGATGAAAATTCAACTGACCCTGTTGTTATATCAGGTGAATTATACAAGCTCCATTTTCCGTATAAAGTAATATTATTAAATCTATCAAGCATTGATGATGTTATGTTAGTATTTTCATCAACTCTTGTTCCGCCACCGTTATTCTCCGTATACCAACCGTCAAATGTATATCCGATAATTCTGTACGGTTTACTGCTCCAATCCGGTATAGGTGCATCTATCACACCGCCTGTACCTTGATAGTTATCATGAGGTTGTGCCCCATATTCTGTATCTATATCTTCATCGGGAATAATAATAGGGTGTTCTTCACTTATTTTTCCATTGGTTGCTTCATTATATTGCAAATAATAACTGAAATCCCCATCTGCAAAAACAGGCATTACAAAACCGCCTTGCATACACATTGCAAAGCTTAATACCACCACCAATAATCTATAACATATATTTTGTTTTTTCATAAGCCCTCACCTCATTATGACAATAATGTTATTACATTTTCAAAGCAAACAAGATAAAACTTGTATAATTTGAAAATGCAACAACAGAGGCAAGCGAAAATTCGCTGCCTCTATTATTACAAATTTCGTAAAAAGCTCTTATTAATCAAGCATTTGGAGTCGGAGAAGGCTCCGGAGTTGGTGAAGCACCTGCTCCGGATTTCTCGTCTGATGTGTCTTCTACAACTTCTGTTTCCGTAATCTTATTTTTATCATATTCTTCTGACTTGATGAACTGACTTTCATCAGCCGCAACGTCCTTAAGAATTCTGTGGTTCATTGCGAATACTACATCATTATAAGCCCAATGTGCCTCTGTCATATCTGACGGAAGTACCTCAATATTTCCGACAGTCATATCTGCAAGAACTCTGTTAACTGTTGCAACAGTTTCTGCTCTTGTTATAGGTCTGTTCGGACCGAATGTACCGTCAGGATAACCTTCCATAACACCTCTGTCTGTCAAATACTTGATAGCCTTAACAGCCCACTCACTGTAACCCTCGTCTACGTCCGGATATGCCAATTCATCTGATGACATATATCCTGAAATGTCATAACCTTCTGCCTTAGCCATCATAACAGCCATTTCAGCTCTTGTGATGTAATTTTGAGGTCTGAATGTACCGTCTTCATAACCTGTTACTACGCTGAATTTCTCCAAGTAACCGATATAATCTTTACTCCAACCTTCGCCTACATCAGGGAATGATGTATCATAAGCCTTATCCATATAGATATTATTTGCAATCAATCTTGCGAATATTGCAGATACTTCTTCACGGCTGATTGGAAGTTCAGGACCGAATACATTATCATCATAACCTACGATATATGGATTTAACATAGTCTTTGTGATAATTGACGGTTCTTTTGTCGGCTCAGGAGTTGGTTCTGCCGGCTTAGGAGTCGGTGTTGCTACTGCCTTTGTAACTGTAACTGTAACAGTATCCTTTAGAGTCTTATTAGTCTTAGACTGAGCTGTGATTATAGCTGTACCTTCGCCAATAAACTTAACAATACCGTTTTCGTCTACAGTTGCAACGCTTTCGTTATCTGATGTCCAAATAACTGTTGGGTCTTTCGGTTTTGTTGTAAATACCGCAATCAAATCTACCGGATCACTTCCTGCCGGTGCTTCAATCTTGCTTACGTCTTTACCTGCAGTACCGTCGGCGTTTTCGTACTTAATGCTTAGGGAGTTACCTCCTCCTCCGCCGCCTCCGCCGCCGCCACCATGATTGCTGCTGGTTATTTCAATCTTAGCGCCGGTAACAGTACCTACAACGTAGTTAAGAGTCATTTGGTCATTTGAACCGTCTACCTTTGCATCTGTAACAGTTGCATCGACAGTTCCTGTTGCTGATGTTACGAATGTAGCTTTATAGCCGATTGTAACATTATCCTTATCCTTTTCAAGAATATCAGTTGTTGTAAAGTTCTTGTTCTTTGTTACAGTCTTTTCACCTGCTGAACCCTTTGTTGATGAAGGAACAGTCAATGCAGTGATGTTGATTGTCTTAGGTGTTATTGCACCCATTATAGGTGTAATATCATTTTCGTTTTCATCTGCCTCGATTTCATAATTGTCTGTATTTGAAATTGAAACATTTGTAAAGTTAATTGCCTTTTGATATACATCACCGAACTTAGCAACATTTCCATCTACAAATGCAGGAGTTGCTGTAACTGTTACAGTATCACCCGTTGCAACACCGCTTACTGTATAAGTAATTTCAGGAGTTGTTTCGTTTAATGTTACTGTATTTGTACCGTCATATACCTTTGTATATGTACCGTTTGCTGTGATCTTAACCTTTTTCTTATCAGCAGTTGCCTCATTTGTAAAAGGTTCATTTGTTGCTGTCGGAACAGTAATCTTAATCTTATTCTCCATATCTTTGCGGATTTCAGAATCAGAGCTTACAGCTGTGCTTGTATTTTTCCATGTAAATGCTGTACCATCTTCCGGAGCAGTATAACCGCCGGTTGTCAACCAATCACCGTCTGCATACTTATGCTTTGTTGTTGTTCCGTCACTGTAAGATACAGTGTATTCAAATCCGTTAAGACCGTCTGTACCAAGCTTATCACCATGTTGTGGTCTTGGTGTAGCAGTTACAAATTGAGGTTGATTAATAATTTCAACTGTTGCAGTTTTCTGAGTAACTGTACCCTTTGGTGAACCGCTGATTGTAATATCATAGTTCGGATATTCGTCCGCATTTGTAACTGTATATGATACATTCTTATCTGCACTGCCGTCTGTATATGTGCTGTCAGGGTATGTTGCCTTAACAGTTGCATTTACAGTTTCCTTATTACCATTAACTGTTACTTCGCCGCTTTGTGTATAGTTTACACCCTTTGTCAAAGTCTTTTCCAAATCAGTAGCATTCTCATTGATTGACGGAACTGAACTGATTGTAATTGTCAAAGGTGCTTTTGTAATATCACCTGTTGCAGTGCTTGCATATTTAATCTCGTATTTGTCTGCATCGTTACCTCTAAGTTCATATCCAGAAACACTGATTGCTAAATTCTTAGCTACATTACCGTTAGTGTCATTACCGATTGTTGCAGAAAGTGTACCCTTAGTTAGAGTTACATCATCACTGCCAACCTTGAAGTTAGTAGGTTCAGTAATCGTCAACTTAGTGATTTCATCGCCTGTAAGAGAATTATTACCACTGTATGTATGCTTGATTTCATCTGCACTGTTTGCAACAGTTATTGTAATAGTCTTCTTCTTCAACGTAACTGTAGGATTTTCTGTTGATGGAATAGGCTCACTACCACTCTTTGTATAAGTAGCTTTCAATTCCGGTGTTGTATTTGTCTTGTCATATTTTACAACAGTCTTATCTGTATCCGATGCCGGATTTGCATTAATTGTTGTATCACCAAGCTTGATACCTATTTCACTCGGCAATTCAGCCGGTGTACCTGCACCGTTCTTAATCCACTTACCGCTATACTCATATGTATCTTGCTTTGCACCGTTATTGTATGTAACAGTTATCTTTGTACCTGGCAAATTGAACAAGTCACCATGAGTATATTCTTGCGTGGTTGTGTCAATCTTAATACCTGTAACTGTACCGTTTGAAATATTTACATTCTCATCTTTTTTAATAGCAAATGATACCTTATAGTTAGCTACATAATCTGCATTGTCATCTGATACCTTTGCATGTAGATTATCATATGTAACAGTTGTTATACCTGCTACTGATGTATCGGTATATGTATAAGGTATATCAACCTTAATTTCATGACCGCTTAAGATTGAATAGAATTCTGATGCACTTGAAATACCATAACCGTCAGTAGTTGATTGTACTAATTTTTCCAAAGTTCCTGTTGTAGACGCATCAACTGATGTATCCATATTCTTTGTTACAGATATAATCTGTACAGGACGCTTATTAATCTTACCTGTTGTATTATTTGTAATGCTTGCATCTGATGGTAGAATATAATATTGATTATTAGCATTATCATTTAATACCACTGTACCAATTACAAGTTTTGGTGATAAGGCTGTATCTGCTACTGTTGTTCCGCCATACTGGATATTATCCTTTGTACTATCACTTAATGTAACACCGTCACTTCCGGCTACACCGTTTAATGTAAGAGCTACACTTTCCTTATTAAGCGATGTAAGAGCATTTGTGTTATCATATACCTTTTCAATATTACCGCTTACTGTTAGAGTAAGTTGTTTCTTTGTTAAAGTGATGTCACCAGTTGAAGCTGATTGATACTCACCGTTAGTATCCTTTACTGTTGATGTAACCTTAACAGATGTTGTCTTGTTATCGCTATCAGCTTGAAGATCCTTGTTTGTATCATCAAGACGAATTACACCGTCAGTTGCTGAATTTCTTGTGTCACCCCATGTAATTGTTACATCATCAGGAGTTCCCGTTAACTCTGTATTACTACCACCGGTTATATCATACCACTTACCGTTCTTATGTTCATACTTCTTTGTATCAGTATCATCATTATTGTATGTAACTGTGATTTTCATACCGTCAAGAGTTAAATTATCGCCATGTGACCATGTTGTCTTTGTTGGATTTTCAACTTCAATCTTTGTTACAGGTTTCTTATTTACAGTACCCTTAACATCACTATTCCATGTAATATTATAGTTCTTATAACTATCCTTATTTTTAACTGAATATGTTACATTAACATTTCCTTGAGCAGTAGAGTTTTGGTCATATTCACCTGTAACAGTTAAGTTAACTTCTTCTTTAACACCATTAACCTCTACTTCACCGCTTTGTGTATAGTTCTTGTCAGCTCCCTTTTCCAAAGTAACAGTCTTACTTTGACCTACAATAATCGAAGGAACACTTGTTATTGTTACAGTAAGATCTTTTGGATTTATCTTACCCTTTATACTAGTTGTAACAGTTGCAGCTGATGACATTGTATAGTTAGTATTCTCTGACATTGCAATGTCGCTAAAGTTAATAGTCTTCTTCGCTACTGTTGTTCCGTCGCTTTCAAATGCTACATCCTTAGTATCATAATTAGCAGTTGCACTGATAAGTAAATTTACTGTAGCTTTATCTGCATCAAGAACTCCTACACCCTCATATGAAATTGGCTGAGTTACAGTTGTTGTACCGTCATATGTCTTTTCCGGTGACGGTGTGGTCGGAATAGTTATTTGAGTGATTTCCTTCTTATTAACTGTTAGTGTCGTGTTTTTGTTACTTTCATCTCCACCCTTAACAACAAGGATTGCACCATTATTATTATCACGTCTTAATTGTTGTGTTTGTGATGTCAATGCGTTTTCTGTACCATCCTTTTCAAGTGCAAATGATACAGGAAGTTCTGTTACCGTGGTACCGTTCTTATCTTTCCAAGTACCATCAGCTTGGCAAGTATAAGTATTATCATCGCGAGAATCTTGATACTTAACCTCAATTACCATACCCTTCAATGAAAGGTTATCACCATGTGTATATTCAGTCTGTGGCGGAGTTGTTACATTAATTTCATTGATTATGTTGCTAACAACATAACCCTTAACACCGTTTTCATCCAAAGTGAATACATAGTTTCCTAACTCATTTCCTGTTTCAGTCTTTGTGAATGTAAGTGTCTTTTCTGTCTTTTGACCTACAGGATCTTGAGTTGAATCAGGATATGTTGCCGTAACTGTTACTGAAACACCACTTTCAGGTTGTTCGCTGTAATTAATGCTTGCTGTCTTTTTCAAGTCTTCACCCGAAACACCGGCAAGAATATCAGCAACTCCTGCAACTTTTACAGTGATTGACTTAGGATTAATTTTACCCTTTACACCGCTTGGCATAATTACATTATACTGATCGCTGTTATCGCCTGTAATTGTCAAACCGCTTATTGTAATATCCTTATCTGAACCTTGATCCTTTGTATCAAATGTAGCTGATGCACCTGTTTGATTAATAGCAATGTCAGTATCACCGGATACTAAATCATCACTTTTAATACCAAACTTCAAAATTTGCATTGCATCAGTTGTAGTATCATATACCTTTTCGATTGCTGATAATCCGTCAGCTTTTTCTGCTGTCAAGTGTAAATCTTTCTTAGCTACCTTTAATGTAACAGCTGTATTCGCACTGTCAAGACCTGTCTTTGAAACAACGATATGTTTATCGTTATTACCTATTACAAGTTTGCTAAAGTCACCGCCGCCTTCGATTGCAACAGTAAATCCTTCGTTATCCCATTCAGTTGATCCATATGTAAAGTCGTGAGTAGAACCGTTTCCATATGTAATTGTAACAACCATACCGTCTAACGAAATACTGTCACCATAATATTTCTGATGTGAAATATCTGTCGGATCAGTAGTTACTGCCATCCTTGTTGCAGCGTTAGTCTTAATTTCTACACTTGCGTTATTCCATGTAAATGTATAGTTATCCTTACCTGTACCGCTTTCACTTGTGCTTGTCGGTGCATAAGATTTTGGACTTGCTGTTGCCAAGTCTGCTTTTGGAACAGTAACAGTATAACCAAATGTGAAGTTACTTTCCTCACCACTGACAATACCGTTTTGTGTCACTTTGCCATTATTAACTGTTGCACTTGTTTCAGTTATAGTCTTATCCTCTGTCGCAAATTTATTTTCATAAATATCTTCAGTTATAACCGGAGTTAATGTAACTGATTTCTTAGAAATATTACCTGTCAACGTCGGATATGTAGGGCTATATTCAACCAAGTTAGAACCTACAAGAGTCGGTGTACCTGTCAATGCTATATTATTCTGAGCATCTTTACTGCTGTAAATATATGTCGGAGCTGTTACACCTGTTATGTCATTATTATATACTCCGTCATATCCTTCTTGCGAATCTGCAACCTTTAGAGTTATTGTCTGACCAACCGCCGGTGTACCGTCATATGTCTTTTGGATAGCGTCACTACCATCTCTTTCAATCAAAACAGTACGTTTTGCAACGTTTATTGTAATTGCATTTGAATTTACTGTATCCTTTTCAACAGTAATTGTTTTACCGTTATCTGTTGAATTCTTTAATATAGTAGTTCCGTCTGTCGGAAGTGTTGTATTAAGGGTCAAACTAAGAGTATTCCAATCTGTGTCATTATATCGAATACCGTCTTTTGTTTCACCGCCAACATATGTTACCTTTACTGACAAATCACTCAAACCAAGTGTATCACCATACTTATAATCATGGTTATCCTTTGTTATTGTAATCTCTTTAATACCTTGAACTTCAACTTTACCATTGATTGTAGAAGGTGTAGTTTTTATTTCAAAATTATTAGTAGCAGTAACAAAATCAACACCGTTTATCGGAACATTAACGCTGTCTGCAACTGTGTTAACCAAATCACCGTAATTATAATTAAATTTAATTGCAGGTTTTGTCAAACCGTTCATCTCTGCCTCATAGTTATCTGTTGAGGCAATAGTTCCGCTCTTAGCTATCTTATAATAAGCAGTTGGAGCAACTTCACCTATTGCCGTTATATTAATTGTATACGGATTAATCTTACCCGATATTTCCTCAATGCTTGTCGGTGCGATGTAATTGTCTTTATCATCACCGTCAAGACCGATATTAGTGAATGTTATACCAACATTATTGATTGTTGTATCTGTTTTTGAAACATTAGCATCTTTATAACTTGCGTTAGCTGTTACGCTTACGTTATCAGCCGTACCGTTAAAGCTCTGTACTCCATTATCACCGATTGTGTATGTAACATGTTGATCACTTGTAAGACCGGTTGTACTATCATATGTCTTATCTGCCGCATCTATTGACGCAGTTGCAGTTAATTGCTTTTTATCGACTGCAACTTCACCTGTTTCGGCGTTTTTGTCACCGGCATTAACAGTGATTTTTTTACCGTTCATCTTTGTATAATGAGCATTGAAATTCAAATCGTCATTACTGTTTAGAGAAATATTTCCAAGTGATACAGTTACGCCGTTCGGAATAGCTGTATCCCACTTATAGTTACCATCTGTGCCTTTTACAGTATATGTTGTACCTGCTGGATTACTGCTTGTCTTGATTTTTACAGACAATCCTGTCGGATTGAATTTATCACCGTGTGTATATGACATATTAGTCGGTGCAGTAATTGTAGCATCTGTAAATGCGTCTGCTATTACTGTACCTGTCAATCCTTTAGGCCATGTAAATTCATAGTTACCGCTTTCCTTACCTGTAACAGAAGTATCTGAAATCGTTACAGTCGGATTATCATCCGTTGAATTTGCATATGTAAGTTTATAAGCGAATGTCAAATTAGCTCTGTCGCCCGATAGAATATCAGCCGCTACAACAGTATTAGCTGTAGGATGACCGCTTGCAATAGCACTTGCATTTGAAATTGATTTTACAAGGTCTTCTGTGTCCTTATAAATTGACGGGATATATACATTTGAAATTGCAACAGTTTTTACTGTAATATCACCGACTACATCGCCTGTAACAGTAGCGTCAGTTCCAAGTGTATAGTTATCATTGCCGTTTACTGTCGGTGTTGTAAAGCTAATTGCTTTATTTTGACCAACATTCTTATTTTCATATGCAGGTGTTGCACCAAGAGTTACTGTATCTCCGCCGATTACCTGAGTTGATGTATAACCGATATTGCTCTTTGATGCGTCATTTAATTCTGTATCACCATTATATGTCTTTGTAATATCACCGTTCTTTGTTGCATTAATTGATGTAATTTCAATAGGTTTGATTGTTACGGCACTGCCTTCACCTCTGTCATTACCGTTCTTATGGTTTGCAACGATTTTGTTGCCGTTATGACCTGTTACAGACAATGTCTGTCCTTGTGCAAATGTTCCGCCATTTGTAGAATCTCGCCATGTCAATGTAAACGGAATATTACCTTCACTGATATTCGCACCGTTTAATGCCCATGAAACTACACCGCCAAATTCAGTTGCCGTATATACTTCTGATGTACTGTCAGTATAGTTAATAGTAACTTCCAAACCAGCTATATTTAACTTATCGTTATATCTAACATCACTGTCAAACTGTGTAGGGTTAGCTACTGTGATATTATTTATAGCTCTTTCAACTACATTTGCACTACCTTGGTCGCGTGATCTATAATTTACCGCAAGTTAAACAGGCGAAACAAGAAACGTGGGTCATCAATGACGATTTTGCCTTATTAGATTCGCTCACAAACGTTAAAGCTGATATTAAATTTGTGTCAAACGGTGAATCGTTTGATGGTTTAGTGTGCAGCCAAGACAGAAGATATTCTGTTATCTCTTATTTTACTGGCGCTACATACAAACGGGTTTGGGATTCTGACGGTGGCTGGGCAGGGGTAAGCTCACAAGCTTACCGAACCGTCATCTTCGACGAAGAACCGACCGGCGATCTGCTCGCGTGGCTACAGGCAAACGCTGTCAAACAATAAGGAGGAATCTATGATTTTTAACACGACAACTCCCGCTGGAAATGCGGGGGGGGGCGTATGAAGAGGTGACGATTACAGGGTCTTCTGCCTTATCCTCACTCACGATATTCTACATCGACCAGGAGCGCGCTGATCAGACCGGCGCCGGCAATGCCGCCGATGCTGAAAAAGCCGTGAAAGCCGGACATCATGGCGCGGGCATTGCGTTTTCCAATGAT
>OGXW01001208.1_pt1 | contig 19678 bp, 16 predicted proteins | sample 1576341 | NCBI WGS metagenome assembly OGXW01 (sample SAMEA3541592, study PRJEB24748) | human gut metagenome | biome: human gut; feature: human-associated habitat; material: faeces | place: China | collected 2012
GACCTCATACTGGTAATGAAAGACGGCGACGTTATCGAAAGCGGTACTCACAACGCCGATCATCTCGGCCTTTTCAGGGGAGTACTCGACAACCTTAAAGCGTTCGTCATCATTTGAATTGACTGCCATTATCTTGTACCTCCCTTTCCGGTCAATGTAATACGTGGGTCAATGATCATCATCAAAACATCACCCAAAAATACGCCGATGATACCAAGTGCAGCGTATAAAATAACAAGCGTCTGAACAACATTTGTGTCATAACGGTTGATTGCGTCAGTAAGAAGAGAACCCATACCTGGAACAGAGAAGAAACGCTCTACCAGAAGAGAACCGCCGACTGTCAGCAAAATAGAATAAGGAATATACTGTGCAAGCGGAACGAATGCATTTCTAAGCACATGAGTAACCATGATGCGCTTCGAGGAAAGGCCCTTAACACGAGCCAGCTTAATATAATCCTTATTTAACTCATCTACCATGTAACGTCTTGTCCACAATGCATAGCCTGCAATTGATGAAAGAGAAAGACATGCAACCGGCAGAATCATAGACGGTCCTGGATTTCTCGTTGAATACATGGAAGGAAGCTTTAACACATGGGAACCAAATACAAGAACAAGTGAATACGCAACAAGCGGCGGAACTGCATTTACCAATATCGTGTAAATTGTTCCAATGCCGTCGATGATACCGTCCTTAAAACGTGCCTGAAGCACACCAATTACAACACCAATTACCAGAGAGATTGCAAAGGAGATCAGTCCTAACTGCATCGACATTGCAAACTTTCCGCCAATTACCTTTACAACAGAGACACCGCTTTGAATTCGTCGAGACGTACCAAAGTCAAGTCTCAACAACTGCCCATAATAGCGTGTCAGCTGTGTAAAGGTACTATCTAATAAACCTGCTGCTTTAAGCTGATCGTGCTTTTGCTGATCGGTCAGCTTCATTAGCTGGTCCTCGGTAAAATAATAATCCGTAGGCAGCATTCTAAGCAGCAGGAATACGATAGTCACCACAATGAGGATTGTTACAAGAGACTGTAACAATCTCTTTACGGTGTATTTTGCCATATATTATTCAGCAGAACCTGCGTTCCAGGTTTCCTGGAATCCAGCGTAGTCTTCTGCAGTATAGGCGTCTGTAGAAGTCTCCCAATTCTTATACTTCAAATTCTGAATACCAAACATAGCGTTCTGCTTGGTGTAATCATTTATGTGAGTCAGCTCCCAACCGATATCAAAGTTTGACGGAATGGTCAGTGCATGATCAAGCATGAATGCCTCTGCGTCTGCATAAGCCTCATATCTTGCATCCAGATCATCTGTGATGGCATCAGCCTTATTTACTAACTCAGTAAACTCATCATACAGTGCATTCAGCTCCTCGCTCTCATTATCTACTGCATGACCATAAGCTACCATGTAATATGCGTTATCGCCGTCATTTGTTTCCTGTCCTAAGTAGTTCTGCGGATCACCGTAGTCAGCGCCCCATCCGTTAATAACGAAGGACTGACGTCTCGGATCACGAACTTCCTTAGAAAGGCTGGATACATAAGAATCAATATCAAGAACGATGAAGTCATCACCAAAGGAATCGGAGAATGCCTGCTTTAATACATTTGCAAATGGATATGCGAGCTTGTCTCTGAACCAGTTTATAAAGGTGGACAATGGAAAGCTTTTGGGTGTGGATCATGGTAATGCATATCCGCGGGCGCTTGCCATTTTTAAATATCCACCGGATATTAGTGAAGGACATTTTATATCATATAATTACAGAGAATATTGCGAAGAAATAGAAGTTCTTTCTTTTCCACCAATTGCCGGAAGACCATTTAACAGCTATACAGGTGCCTCCGTTGGCGGTTTTGAAATTTCCGATTCATCGTATTTGTTTGCAGGAAGTTACGATACGGATGATGAACATTCTGCCAGAAATGTTTTTGTTGCTTCTGTAAATAAATCCACTAATACACCTGTAATCCGTTATCTTACAAATTATGCCGGAACAGATGATACAGCTTCAACGCCACATCTTATAAAAACAGGACAGAATAGTTTTATCATCATGTGGTCCAGCAAATGTTATGTTTATTATACAACACTGGATGGAACTGGTCTGCAGACGGGCAGTATTTATAAAATGAAGGGCAATCTTTCTGACTGTGTGCCTTCTATTATCAATGGAAAGCTTATTTGGTACACATGGAGGAGAGAGTCAATGACCTTCTATAGTGTTAATCTGTCAAATCTTTCGGAAAATCATGCCACACGAATCATTAATGGACATAAATATGCAAGTGGCAAAGCGGTTAATGGCAGAGTAAAACAGACTTGTACTGTCTGCAGACAGCAACGGACGGTTTCCGTTCCTGTTTCGATAAAGGTAAGAGGGCGACTTATGGATCAGTATTATGATTATCCTATGGGTAAAACACATTATCTCCACCTTGGTGAATCAGAAAATTTCTGGTGGGAAACGGCCATGAACCCTGATAATGATTCCTATCCTGTGCTGTCGGATTGCGAAATTATAATTTCTGATGAAAGTATTTTATCTTACCAGGAAGATGATGATGTATCGGATCGCCCATTTTTAACTGCAAAAAAAACAGGGGTTGCCACAGTTACTGTCAGGTCAGTCTATGATCCGAATGTTTCATATACTACAACGATATATGTCAATACTTTTTCGGATGAATATTTTTATCTGTCTTTGTCTCCTATAAATTATAACTATGATGGAACAAAACATAAACCTAATGTTAAATTAAAAGAACTCTATAATCGTTCGGCGGTCTTTAAAGAAGGAATTGATTATAATGTTTCATTCGATAAGGATCTTATCAATGCCGGAAAAGTTCATGTAACTGTTACAGGTATCGGAAAGTATAAAGGCACCGTACATAATTCTTTTACAATATATCCGGTATCTTCAAAAATCACTGCACAGAACATGACTCTGGATCAGGGAACAAAGAAATATCCTGTTATCACAGATGCAGTTACAGATGGAAATATAACGCTGAAATCTTCCAATTCCAAGGTTGTGAAGGTTTCAGGTACCAATATCATTCCTGTATCTCCAGGAAAAGCTACTGTCACTATTATTGCAGAAAAAGGACGAAATTATAAAGCATCAAAAAAAACAGTCACTGTAACAGTACGTCCGCTTACTGTTTCCGGACTTTCGCTGAAATCAACGCTAAAGGGGCAGGCTACTGTATCATGGACTTCTGCCAAATCTGTCAGTGGATACCAGATTTACTACAGCCAGAACAGCAATATGAAAGGTGCTGAATCTGTGACTGCGAAAAGCACTGCTAAATCGGCAATTTTGGAAAATCTTGCTTCAAAGAAAAAATACTATATCCGTATCAGAACATACAAAACAGTAAATGGTAAGAAATATTATTCTTCATGGTCAGCAGTTAAATCTGTTACTGTAAAATAGGCCTGAAAATCACGCTCATATAACAAGAAAACTCCTGTACTATTTGGCAGTCAATCTGCATGAGTACAGGAGTTTTGTGTCTTTCATTCTCAATAATTCTCTATGTAATCCAAAATCTCCTCCGGATTCTCCATAAATCTGCACATTTCCATAATTTCCGGTGCCATAAATTTTTCTTTCACTGTATGCTCCAGAAGTTTTTTCATCAGGTCATAATAGCCGTTGATATTGTAAAAAACAATAGCACGATCCAGCCTGTTCAGACTTTTCAATGTAAATATCTCAAAAAATTCCTCATAAGTTCCAATCCCACCTGGTGCCACGATAGTAGCCTGAGATTTCTCTTCAAGAAGATGTTTTCGTTCCCGCATAGTCTCAGTTATAATAAAATCAGTACACTTCTGATACAAAACACCTGGTTTATCAAAGAATTTTGGTGCGATTCCAAGAATATATCCTTTTTCTGCAGCAACTCCTCTGGCTGCTGCTCCCATCAGTCCAGTCTCACCGCCACCAAATACCAGACCATGTCCCCGTTTCGCCATAAGTCTTCCCAGTTGCTCTGTCTTGTCATAATAAATCTGATCCAAGTCTGCACTGGCAGCACCATAAATGCATATATTCACTATTCTCTCTCCTATATTTGTTCATATACTTTACAAACCTTTTTATATTCCGCAGGTGTTGTAATCTTCTCTACAATTACATCCCCGTCTTCCGCATTATGATAACGATAAATATAAACACCTTCCTGAATCTCATCTCCCTCAATCAGAGAAACTGCCAGATATCCCTGTCCTTCAAATTCGAAAGTGTCCATGATTGCAAAATCCCGTTCTGTTCCATCAGATATCGGGATACTGATTACTTCATATTCTTCCATACTGTATTTTTCCTTTCGTTTTCTATAAGATCTTTGTATAATTTTTTCATTTCTATCATTGCAATATTGTAGCAAAACCCTTGTATGAAGTCAAAAAAATATTAAAAAAGGCTATGCCCATATGAGCACAGCCTTTTCGCTTCATGCATTTTTATTCACTTTAACTTGTATTTTTACTTATGCCATAATTGGTTTCAGTGCTTCTGCAAGTTTCTCTTTCTCAGCTTCTGCTTCTTCCAGGTTCTTGCCGAGAGTTGTGTAGTAGATTTTGATCTTCGGTTCTGTTCCGGATGGACGAACGACTACGGTTTCGCCGTTATCCAGTTTGTAGATCAGTACGTTTGCTGCCGGAAGTCCTGTTTCTTCTGGTTTCTTGTAGTCTGTTACTTTGACGATCTGATGACCTGCGATCTCTGTGAGAGGTTTGTCGCGAAGTCCCTGCATCAAAGCTGACATCTTATCCATTCCGCTTAATCCCGGGAATTCGAAGCTGTCTACTTTATTGAGGTAACGTCCGTACTGTGCATAGATTTCTTCCATTCTCTGTTTCAGAGAACTTCCGATGCTTCTGTAGTATGCAGCCATTTCACAGATCAGCATGGATCCGATTACGGCATCTTTATCACGTACATATGGACCTGCAAGGTATCCGTAGCTCTCTTCAAATCCGAAGATGAAACGGTCAACTTCGCCTGCTGCTTCCAGCTGCGCGATCTGATCACCGATCCACTTGAATCCTGTCAGTACGCTTCTGAGTTCTACGCCATAGTGCTCTGCTACTGCATCTGCAAGCGGTGTGGAAACGATGGATTTTACTGCTACCGGGTTCTTCGGCATTGTGCCTTTTTCGATACGGCCTGCACATATGTAATCGAGAAGAAGTACACCAACTTCGTTACCTGTTACCAGTTCATAGGAACCATCCGGGCATTTCATTGCGATACCAACACGGTCTGCATCCGGGTCAGTTGCAAGCATTAAGTCTGCGCCTGTTTCTTTTGCAAGATTTAATCCTAATTCAAGGGCTGCAAAAATTTCCGGGTTCGGATAGCTGCATGTTGTGAAGTATCCGTTCGGGTATTCCTGCTCTGGAACGATTGTGATATCTGTGATTCCGATGTCTTTTAATACCTGAGTTACAGGTACAAGTCCGGAACCGTTTAACGGGCTGTAAACCAGTTTCAGACCTGCTGTTTTGCAAAGACCCGGACGAACCTGGCGGGATTCGATTGCTTCATAGAGAGCTTTCTTACAGTCATCTCCTACGAAACGGATCAGGCCTTCTTCTACACCTTCTGCAAAGGACATGTACTTCGCACCTGTGAGTACGTCTGTCTTCTGAATCTCATCATATACAATTGCTGCTGCATCGTCTGTCATCTGGCATCCGTCCGGACCATATGCTTTGTATCCGTTGTATTTCGCCGGGTTATGAGATGCAGTTACCATAATACCTGCGTTGCATTCATAATAACGGGTTGCGAAGGAAAGTGCCGGTACCGGCATCAGTGCATCGTAAATTCTTACTTTGATTCCGTTTGCAGCCAGTACGCCTGCTGCATTTTTAGCAAATACGTCGCTCTTAAGACGGCTGTCATAGCTGATTGCTACGGTCTGGTTGCCACCCTGTGTTTTTACCCAGTTTGCAAGTCCCTGTGTTGCCTGACGTACTACATAGATATTCATACGGTTTGTTCCGGCACCAAGAACTCCTCGAAGTCCTGCGGTTCCGAATTTCAGAGCTACTGCGAAACGATCTTTGATTTCTTCATCGTTTCCTTCAATTTTGGATAATTCTGGGTTCAGATCGGCGTCCTGCAGATCTGCTGCCAACCAACGTTTGTATTCTTCCTGATACATTTTGACCACTCCTGCCTTATTTTTTTGTATATATTTGCTTAATATAGTTCCACTATACCATAATTTAAGTTAATCAGCAAGGACACGTCAGCATTTCGCACAAAATTTACATGAATTTAATCGTCAATAAATGACAGACTTTGTGTTATTTCTCCGTGGTATTTCTTAATCTGATTTTCTATCTGATTTTCCGGTGTTATTTCTTTCCTTCTACTTCGTAAATATATTTTTTGTCATCAATGATGACCATGGTGCATACTGGTCCTCCGGCGAAGGCGCAGCCGTTATGATAATACTCATCTCCGTATCCTTTTTCGTAGTCATAGGACCATGTAAGGAAATGATAATATGCATTTAATCCAAGATCTCTTGCCGCATACAAAATCGCCAAAGAACCCAGATTTGCATTATATTCTTTTGAAGTATAATTCTGCTCAATATAAGTCTTAAGCGCATCCAGTTTTTCCTTTGGTGTCATATTCGGGGAAGTCCATGCCTTTTCTTCCATACTGCTGATCTCTGCCCTGTCATCCAAAACATCCTGATATACCGATTTTACAGTAACCATACTGGTTCTTAGTAAATGACCTTTATAGTAAACACTTACCGGAAAGCTTCCCTTTTTCATCTGAGCATAAATTTCCACACGATACTGCAGATACATTCCCTCTTCATATGATGCATCAATATAAGCGATCATATTATTCCAGTCAGAAACATAATACTGGCATTTATACTGTGCATATTTTGATCCTAAAAGATTCGGTGTTTTTTCATTCGTAAGCTGCTGAGCATTTCCGTTGTCAATCACATATGTAACATCTCCGGGGTTAATATCACTCTGCGGCATTATTGAGAGGCATTCCATACTCTCTTTTACCGTCTGTTTTTCCGGAAAATTTTTCAAGTCAAAAATAACACCTTCTGCATCTACAAGGTTCGGATCATTGATCTTCACCACTTCCGTCCACTGTGAATAATATTTTTCCCCATTTACAGTTTTATAAGCACGTATACGGACATAATAAAAAGTTCTCTCGAGATTCTTCAGACTTACTGCTGAGGCACTTCCTTTTGCTGTAACTGTCTGAGCAGCTTTCATATCCTGTGATTTACTGTACTGAATCTCATATCCATTGACAGACTGTACTTTTTCCCAGATTGCTTTTGTTCTTAATGAATTGTCCGTACTTACAGAAAAGTTCTGTGGTACCGGCACAGTCACAACCGTAGTTATAACAATTTTGGTTTTCGGAACAGCAAGGTAATTCTTTCCCTGCTTTGCAGAAATCGTAAGCGTTGCTTTTCCCGCTTTCTTTGCAATGAATTTATTTCCTGAAATCTGCACAACAGAAGGATTCGAAGATTTACAGGTGATCTTTCCATCTGTTGTAATGTAATCTGAAAGGTTGTACTTTTCACTTCCCACATTTACTGTCTTTTTGGAAACCAGTACCCTGCCCTGTGCGCGGCTGATCACAAAGGTTGTTTTCAGCGCTCCGGCATAAGTATTTTTTCCTTTTACCGTCACAGTTGCTTTTCCTGCATTTATATTATTGCTGTAAGCAACTGTATAATCTTCATTCAGGGTCAGTTTTTTTGTTCCATCTTTTACAGTGATGCCCGGTTTCTGTTCTTTTCCATTATAAACAAGCGTTTTCTTATTTACTGTAATTTTACACTTGCTGATATCTTTCTGCTTTTCTGTATTCTTTACAATCGTAAAATACTTTACAACTGTTCCGGTGAAATTTCCGGTTCCTGTAACTTTTACAGTTGCTTTTCCAGGATTGATATTATTCGTGTAATTTACAAGATAATCCTGTGTTTTCTTTAAAGTTTTGTCCCCGAATTTTACTGTTACGTCCGGTTCTATTTTAGTTCCCGTGAAATCAGCTTTTTCTTTTGAAACAGACACTGTACATTTGGAAAGATCCGCAGGTGTTATCTTAAACTCCTTTGTCAGAGAACCGGAAAGGCTGCCGGTGCCGGTAATTGTTACACTTGCGGTACCTGCATTGACCAGATCTCCTTTATAGGTTACCTTATAGGATTTTGCATCCACTTCTTTTCCCTGTCTGTACAGTTTTACTGTCGGCTTATGTTCTGTTCCATCATAGACAAAGCTTCCCTGAGAAAGTGATAACGTATAAATACTCTCATCCATTGTTCCAACCAGAATCTTCGCTGTAAATACAGCAGCCGGATTATATTTGGATTTGACAGTCAAAGTCACGGTTCCGGTTCCTTTCGCTGTCAGATCAGCAGTATCCGCTCCGGTTGTTGTCACTGACAGGATTTCAGGTGCAGAACTGATCACTTCACAGTCGTTTAATCGTTCTCCATTTGTCATAAATGTCGGGTACCAGTGTATTTTCATCGTGCTTCCCGGATCCATGGATACGGAATTTTCCATCCATCCAAAGGTACTCTGCGTCTCTTTTTTGTAGCTTACTCTTACAGAAATCGGAACCCCAACCGTTCCAAGATCTTTCTTGCATACGGAGCAGGTTTTAGTTACCGTTCCGTTTGTTACTTTTTCTCCGTAAACCGGTTTATGTCCGTTCACAATTTTCACTGCATGATTCTGCGAAAGATCAGAGAGGCTGATCTCATAGAAAACAAGTCTTTCCTGTTTCCAGCTGTACCAGATGAGTTTCCCGTTAATAACAGAAGGAACACAGTCGGAAAGGTTTCCAGTCATGCTGTAGGTTTTTCCTGTCTGCTGTCCGTTTCCATCAATCACTGTATAATAAACTTTTCCCTTGCTGGACCAGAGCAGTACAAAGCTGTTACTTCCTGTTTTTACCAGATGTGGCGTGGAAGCACTGTCAGTGGTTCCTGCATAATCTGAAAAATATCTGATGACCGGTTCCCCGCCTGATTTCGGTACGGAAGCTACAAATACATTTCTCGGAGAATTGGAATCACTCTGTACAGAATCATAATTTCCTGCGATCAGGTAGGAAGAATCGGAATATTCCAGGGCACCTGCTGATACTCCCATATAATTCGTTCCACTGCTTCCCGGAATTTTCAGGACATCGATTCTGTCACAATAGGTTGGATCTTTTTCGTGTGGAAACCAGAAATTAAATTTAGGTACAAATTTCCCTTCACTGATATCCATATTGTATTTCAGTAAAAATAAGGATCTGCTTGGATATGCATCGCACTGATCCAGTGTGATCAGTTGTCCGTTATCTACCTGAATAAATTCATTGAACGAATGGCTCGCATATCCTTCTTCGCCATAGCCAACACCTGTCAGTTTATCCACCACTGTCATAGTATCCGTATTTACGGAAAAGGAAACATTTGCCTGATGTCCATTATACATAATGTGACAGGTCCTTACGAAAAGCTGATTGTTGTACATCGCCATTCTGGCTGAACCAAAATTAAACACATACTGGGTGTGTTCTCCGTAAAGGCTGGCTGAACCCTGCACCTTCCAGTCTTTTGAGTATTTTGTTACTCTGTAGACTTCCGCGGAATCACTTTTGCTCTCATTATTCTGTCCGGTGAGAATGTAATAGTTATTATTACTCTCATAAAATCCTCCGAAAACCGGGAGTGCCTGCGGAACAGTAACGGTCTTTTTAATATTATAAGAAGTGTCATAATATTCTACCAGAACCTGATTTCTGAGTACTCCGAACTGAACTCTCATAAGACCTCCATCCGGGCTGTCAGTAAGATATGAGGATACTCTGAGACCGTACATGGAATAATCCTGTGATTCCAGATTGTAGGCGTTATAGACGGTACATTGTGTTTTTACAGAAGGGTCAGCTTCCAGTTCTGCTTCTACAGCACTTCTTTTATACTGCGCCGCATCCGTCTCCACAGCACCCGGGCCGTAATCTTCTGCTTCCGGAATCTCATCCTCCTCTGACGGATCTGTCTCTTCGTCAGAAAACTCTTCTTTTGAAGATTTCCCTTCGGAAAATTCTTCTGATGAATCAAATTCTTCAGCCTGAGAATCTTCGCTGTCTTCAAAGTCCTCCGGCATATTTTCTGCCGCTGATTTTTCCCCCTGAGTGATCTCTTCTTCAGCATCCTCTGTAGTCAGCTCTCCTTCTGGTGAAAACGAACCGGATGAAAACTCTGCTGCACTTGCCGAAGACGTTCCGAGTACACATACAGAAAGAAAAATTGACAGCAACTTTAACTTTTTGTTCTTCATAATCTTCTCCTTTTGTTCACTCTCAACGAGTATTCTATGAATTATAATTATATAGTACTACAGAGGAAACAAATGTCAATCTGTGTTTTTATCTGTAATAGCAGTTTTTACTGCATCCATATGGAAATAGCTTTTGTTTCATTCTTTCGACAAAACAGATAAAATAAAATTATCCTGAACAGGTTACAAGCAAAAGAATCTTGTACCTGCCAGGATAATTTATTTATACTATCACAGTTAACGATAGTCCTCTTTATTTCTTAATTTTAATACAGCTTCGCACCGGCCGGGATGTGGTTGTCTACCATCAGAAGGTGAAGTTTTTCTTCTCCTTCTTCCTCGTGGATCGCAGAAAGGAGCATACCACAGGATTCGATTCCCATCATAGCTCTTGGCGGAAGGTTTGTGATGGCGATGAGTGTTTTGCCTACCAGTTCTTCCGGCTCGTAGAAGGCATGGATTCCGCTTAAGATAGTGCGGTCTGTGCCTGTTCCGTCATCCAGTGTGAACTGAAGAAGTTTTTTGCTCTTTGGAACTGCAACACACTCTTTTACTTTTACTGCACGGAAATCAGATTTGCTGAATGTGTCGAAGTCTACCTGTTCCTCAAACAGTGGCTCAATCTGTACTTTAGAGAAATCAATCTTATCATTTGCTGTGAAGAAGCCATTGTTATCACCTGCCGGTGCTGCCTCTTCTGTTGCTGCAACAGTTGCTGCGCCAGACTGAGCAGCGTTGTTTGCTTCGTTCTTAGCAGCACCCTGAGATTTCATAGTCGGGAACAGAAGTACATCACGGATTGCCTGACTGTCTGTAAGCAACATAACAAGACGGTCAATTCCGTATCCGATACCACCTGTAGGCGGCATACCGATCTCCAGTGCATTCAGGAAGTCTTCATCTGTGTGGTTTGCTTCCTCATCTCCTGCGTCAGCAAGAGCATCCTGTGCTTTGAAACGCTCTCTCTGGTCAATCGGGTCATTGAGCTCGGAATATGCGTTACACATTTCCCATGTATTAATGAACAGCTCGAAACGCTCTACCTTATTCGGATCAGAAGGTTTCTTCTTTGTCAGCGGAGAAATCTCGATCGGATGATCCATGATAAATGTTGGCTGGATCAGTTCTTTTTCACAGTATTCCTCGAAGAACAGGTTGATGATATCACCCTTCTTATGACGTTCTTCATATTCAATATGATGCTCATCTGCAAGCTTCTTAGCTGCTTCATCATCTGCAACTTCATCAAAGTCAATTCCTGCATATTTCTTGATCGCATCATTCATGGTCAGACGTTCAAAAGGTTTGCTGAGGTCGATCTCGATACCATTGTAGGAAATCTTCGCAGAACCACAAACCTTCTCTGCCAGATAACGGAACATAGACTCAGTCAGTTCCATCATGCCTTCATAATCTGTATATGCCTGATAAAGTTCCATCAGAGTGAACTCCGGATTGTGACGGGTATCAACACCCTCGTTACGGAATACACGGCCGATCTCATAAACTCTCTCAAGACCACCAACGATCAGTCTCTTCAGATAAAGTTCCAGAGAAATACGAAGTTTAACGTCTTCGTTCAGTGCATTGTAATGTGTCTCAAATGGTCTTGCTGCTGCACCACCTGCATTTGCAACCAACATCGGGGTTTCCACTTCCATGAAGTCACGGTCTGCAAGGAAGTTACGGATTTCTTTCAGAATCTGGGAACGTTTGATAAATACGTTCTTGCTGTCCTGGTTCATGATCAGGTCTACATATCTCTGACGATAACGGGTATCTGTATCTGTCAGTCCATGGAATTTCTCAGGAAGGATCTGTAAGCTCTTGGAAAGAAGAGTCATGCTTTCTGCATGAATGGAAATCTCACCTGTTCTTGTTCTGAATGCAAAACCTGTCAGTCCGAAGATATCACCGATATCAGATTTCTTGAAATCTGCATAAGAGTCTGCTCCGATTGCATCTCTTGCTACATATACCTGAATATTTCCCTGTAAATCCTGAATGTTGCAGAAAGAAGCTTTTCCCATAACACGCTTGAACATCATACGTCCTGCGATGGATACATGGATCGGGCTTGCGTCCATGATTTCTCTTCTCTCTTCGTAATCTTTCTTAACGGCTTCCTTTGCCTGTTCCTCATCCAGACCTGTTACATCTACTTCTGCACGGTCTTTGAGAAGTTCTGCCTCATGTGCTTCATAAAGGTTCTTTACTTCCAGTGAATGATGAGTCTGGTTAAATTTTGTAATCTGAAATGGGTCTTTTCCATTTTCCTGAAGATCTGCCAGTTTTTCACGACGTACCTTCAGTAACTGGTTTAAATCCTGTTCCTGCTGCTTCTGCTGTGCCACCTTGGTTCCTCCTTGTATACTTAAATTATTAATTATTTTCAGTTACTGTTCGCTGGCGTAAAACGCATGACTGAGACTACCGTGAACAGTATCATTTTTTATCCTTATTTTTCTCTTATAGCCACAGAAAGGTGCGCGTCATGCTCTGCATGGGAAATCTTTACGCGCACCTCAGTCATCTGTATCTTATACGTTTCTCTGAATTTCCAGAACTTTGTATCTCATGATTCCGGCCGGCATTTCAACCTCTACCACGTCACCTGTGTGAGCACCCATAAGTGCTTTTCCAACAGGAGATTCATTGGAGATTTTTCCCTGAAGGCTGTTTGCTTCTGTGGAACCTACGATTTTCAGTTCGATGTCTTCTTCAAATTCAAAATCGTGTACTTTTACTTTACATCCAACGCTGATCTTGTCGAGGTCAACTTCATCCTCCACTACAACTTCTGCGTTCTTTAAGATCTTTTCGATTTCTTCGATACGTGCCTCAATGTCTCTCTGTTCGTCTTTCGCTGCATCGTATTCCGCATTTTCTGATAAGTCGCCCTGTTCTCTGGCTTCCTTAATTTTCTCTGCTACTTCTTTTCTCTTTACTACCTTTAAATCATGCAGCTCTTCTTCTAATTTTTTAAGTCCTGCATAAGTTAGTAAGTTTTTCTTTTCTTCCATAATAACCTTACTCCCTTTCCAAATCCGGTATTCTATCTGGCACCTTCTGCGCCCCGGATCACTATACATGGATTTATGTGCTTCCTACTACATCATACCTGAAAAAGGGCAGACTTATTCTAGGATATTCACAATTCATGTATTATACAAAAAAGCCCCCGGATTGTCAAGTATTCCAGGGGCTTTCCACATACTGTTTTCCAGTATTATTGATATCCATCAATATACTTTGCAGGATTGCATTTCTCTTTTTTATCCAAGTCTTGATAACAGAGCTTCCAGGGCTTCATAACTTTCTATCGTATTTGATTCTCTTCGCAGACCCGCGCTGTGGCGCATACCTGCAGTGTACCATGCCACATGCTTGCGCATCTCACGGATTCCTACAAATTCTCCCTTCAGCTCGATCTGCTTTCTCGCATGGCGTAGGATCATTTCGCGGATTTCTTCTGTGGATGGACGTTCCATCAGTTCTCCGGTCCGGAAGTAATGGTTCAGTTCACGGAACAGCCATGGATTTCCTCTCACAGCTCTTCCCACCATAACAGCATCGCAGCCGGTCTGTTTCATCAATGCTTCCGCTTTCAGTGGAGAGTCTACATCTCCGTTTCCGATAATCGGAATCGTTACGGCTTCTTTTACTCTGCGGATCGTGTCCCAGTCTGCGGTACCGGAATAATACTGCTGTCTGGTCCGTCCATGTACTGCAATCGCCGCTGCTCCGGCATCTTCGACACGTTTCGCAATTTCCACAATATCTACCGGTGCATTTTCAAAGCCAATGCGGACTTTTACTGTCACCGGTTTGCTGATTGCAGAGGACACTTTCCGGACAATCTCTTCTATCAGATCCGGGCTTTTGAGCAACGCGGAACCTTCTCCGTTATTTACAACCTTCGGAACCGGACAGCCCATATTGATATCCAGAATGTCAAAATTTCTGTCCTCAATGGATTTCGCCACATCAGCCATAAGGTCCGGCTCACTGCCAAATAACTGCATGGAAACCGGGTGTTCGCATGGATCGATTTCCATAAGAGCGATCGTATTTTTGTTGTGGAAAGAAATCGCTTTGGCACTGATCATTTCCATACAGATCAGACCTGCCCCCTGCTCTTTGCACAGAATACGGAAAGGTAAATCTGTCACTCCTGCCATTGGTGCAAGGACAAATGGATTGTCTATCTGTACATTTCCTATTTTCCATTTCATCTGCAAAAAATGCTTTTCTGTCTCCATGGGATTTTTTCCTGAGCCCATCGAAGTATCCTGCATAGGATTTTCACTCATCTGCATGAAATTATTCCTCACTGCCCGGAGTTTTCTTCAGTTCTTCTTCCGGGATGTCTCCCAGGAAAAATACTTTATAATACATCTCCAGAGATTCCAGAAGTTCCCGTTTTTCCTGCTGGATCTGTTTGATTTTCAGGCCGCTTCCGATTTCATCGTAACGGGCATCTGCTTCCAGGGCTTCTGTTTTAAAGCGGAGTTTTCCATTTTCGTCAAACTCCAGAGTCAGGATTCCGCCCACATCTTCGGTGTAAAGAACGCACATGATCTGAAGTTCTTTTTTTACATGATCCGGGAGTGCATTGAAATCCTGATTAAAATAAAATTTCTTCTCATAGGCACTTGCGCCGCAGAGTGTAATGATGTCCTGATACATATATGCTATTTCCCTCTTTTTATTGATATCGTTTTATAATGTTTGTTGTTACGTTACCCTTGAGCAACAGAAAATTTCTTTATTCATCCTTCTAAACATAACTGTACAGTCCACGCACAGATACTTCTCCTGCGCTGACTTTTACCACTTCTTTGTCCTGTTTTTCCACAAGCAGTTCGCCTTTTTCATCGATTCCTCTGCAGATTCCCTCGAAGCTTCTGTCCCCGTCGATGACTCTGACCGGCTGGTTCAGGTTTGCAAGGATTCTGTGGTAGTCATCCAGAAGGTGCGCAAAATCACAGGTCTGTACAAATTTTTCATAATTGATCTCAAAGTATTTCATCACCAGCGCGATCACCTGGTTTCTGTCATATTCATGACCGCCTTCGAGAAGCAGGGAAGTTGCCTTATCCTGCATTTCCTCCGGAAATTCTTTCAGGTTGACATTAATTCCGACTCCAATCAGAACGTAGTTGATCTGGAGTCCGTTGGTTCCCATTTCTGTCAGAATGCCGCAGATTTTTTTCTTTGAGATTACGATATCGTTCGGCCATTTAATGCTTACATCAAATCCCAGTTCCTCTGCTGCCTGTGCCACTGCCAGTCCCATGACAAGTGTGAGCATGGATGCATACTGCGGGGCAAATGTCGGACGCAGAAGCAGAGTCATCATAATGGAACTGCCTTCCGGTGCTTCCCATCTTCTCTCAAAACGGCCTCTGCCCGCTGACTGATATTCCGCAACTGCCAGAGTTCCATGCTCCGCACCTTCTTTTGCCAGACTCTTGATCCACGCATTCGTAGAATCTATTTCTTTTGCAAAATGGACGGTTTTGCCCGCCCATTTTGTATTGATCGCCTGTGAAATTGTTTCTTCGTTATACATCATATCCAGACTTTTCTGTGCCATTATTTGTTCTCCGGCTCTCCTAAGGTTGCTACCATAACTGCTTTGATCGTGTGCATACGGTTCTCAGCCTCGTCAAATACTTTGGACTGTTCAGACTCGAATACTTCGTCTGTTACTTCCATGTCTGTCAGGTTGAATCTCTCTCCCATTTCCTTGCCGATTTTTGTCTTCAGGTCATGGAATGCCGGCAGGCAGTGAAGGAAGATTGCTTTTTCTCCTGCATTTTTCATAACGTCTTTTGTTACTTTATATGGTGTCAGATCATGGATTCTCTCTGTCCATACTTCGTCCGGCTCACCCATGGATACCCATACGTCTGTGTAGATAACGTCTGCATCTTTGGTTCCTGCCTGAACATCCTCTGTCAGAGTGATGCTTCCGCCGGATGCTTTTGCATATTCTTCACACTGAGCTACCAGCTCTGCATTCGGGAAATATTTCTTTGTTGTGCAGGCTACGAAATGCATTCCAAGTTTGGTGCATGCGATCATCAGAGAGTTACCCATGTTGTAACGGGCATCACCCATGTATACCAGTTTGCGTCCTTTTAAATCTCCGAAATGCTCACGGATAGTCAGCATATCTGCAATCATCTGTGTCGGATGATATTCGTTTGTCAGACCATTCCATACCGGAACACCTGCGTGTTTTGCAAGTTCCTCTACCACTTCCTGACCAAATCCACGGTATTCGATACCATCATACATTCTTCCAAGAACTCTTGCTGTATCTGCAATGCTCTCTTTCTTACCGATCTGAGATCCTGTCGGGTCCAGATAGGTGCTTCCCATTCCAAGATCATGAGCAGCCACTTCAAAAGAGCAACGTGTTCTTGTACTTGTTTTCTCGAAGATCAGGGCAATGTTTTTGCCTTTGTAATATTCGTGAAGTTCGCCTGCTTTTTTCTTTGCTTTGAGTTCTGCGGATAAGTCAATGAGATATGTAATCTCTTCCGGTGTAAAGTCTTTCAGCGTCAGAAAGTTTCTTCCTTTTAAGTTCATGATAATTCTCTCCCCGATGTCATTTTATTTGTCACTGTCCACCCTCTGAGATCAGGCAGTGGACAGCAGCTTTTGTTTTGAGTATTTTTCAGTGTTTTTTAATGTGCTCAGTATTTTTTTTCAGTATTTCACACTATAACCGTTTTATTTCTCTATATCTGTTTTATTTTTCTGTATCTGTTTTCGAATCAGTTACGATCTCTTTTAAAGAGCTTGCAAGACCTGCGATTCCCTGGATATCAGATGGAATAATGATCTTGGTTGCCTTGCCGTCTGCTGCTTTTGCAAAAGCTTCCAGACTCTTGAGTGTAAGAACAGCTTCATCCGCTCCTGCCTCACGGATCATACGGATTCCCTCTGCATTGGCACTCTGTACTTTCAGTACTGCCTCTGCCTGACCTTCTGCTTCTTTGATCATTCGCTCTTTCTGAGCTTCTGCACGAAGGATGGCTGCCTGTTTCTCAGCTTCCGCATCCAGGATTGCAGACTGTTTTTTACCTTCTGCAACAAGGATGGTGGATTTCTTCTGGCCTTCTGCGATCAGGATCGCTTCACGACGTTCACGCTCTGCCTTCATCTGTTTCTCCATGGCATCCTGGATGGCTGCCGGAGGAATGATATTCTTTAATTCCACACGGTTTACCTTGATTCCCCACGGGTCTGTCGCTTCATCAAGGGATGCTCTCATCTTGGTGTTGATGGTTTCACGGGAAGTAAGTGTTTCATCCAGTTCCATGTCACCGATGATATTTCGCAGAGTTGTGGCAGACAGATTCTCGATCGCCATGATCGGATTCTCCACACCGTAAGTATAAAGTTTCGGATCTGTGATCTGGAAAAATACAACGGTGTCGATCTGCATGGTTACGTTATCTTTGGTAATTACAGGCTGCGGTGGAAAGTCCACTACCTGTTCTTTCAGGTTTACCTTTCTTGCCACACGTTCAATAAATGGCACTTTGAAATGGATACCAGTGCTCCAGGTAGCCTGATAAGCTCCCAGCCGTTCCAGGATCACTGCATATGCCTGCGGCACAATACGGACACAGGATGCAAGCACCCATACAGCAATGACGATAATAACTATCAGAAAAACCAAGCCCATAACTAATCCTCCTTATTCTGTTTTACAATGAGTTTTACGCCACGGATTTCTTCAATCAGCACCACGGCGCCTTTGCCGATTTTCTGTGAATCATCGGCTGTTCTTGCAGTCCATTCGATATCATTGATACGAACCTGTCCCGTCTGGGCCAGATTGTCGATATCCTGGATAACGACTGCTTTTTTACCAATCAGACTGTTTGCATTCGTCTGTATGGTTTCTTTGTTAAAGTACTTCATCGCTACCGGTCTGGTAAAAATCAGAAGTACAAGGGAAATACACAAGAATAACAGAATCTGTGCCATAACACCGGCTCCCACATAAGAGGCAATGGCAGCGATCAGCGCACCGCCTGCAAACCATATCGTGGTAAGTCCTGCTGTGATTGCTTCTATGACCAGCAGAACTGCCAGAATCCCCAGCCAGATCAAAGGTTGCATAGAACTCCCCCTTTCTTTGTGCACAATCCTGAGACGTTACCCGCGTCTCTGTCGTGCAGCTTCATACATCAGAATCCCGGATGCCATCGCAGCATTCAGTGATTCTACTTTTCCGCACATCGGAATCCGGATCAGGCAGTCTGCACTGTCTGATGCTTCCTCTGTAAGACCTTTTCCCTCATTGCCGATCAGGAATGCAGTTCCTCCTGTGTAGGATTCCTGGTCGTAGGAATTTCTGCCTTTCAGATGAGCTGCGAATGTACGGATTTTTCTCTCCTTCAGCTCCTGGGTCAATGATACCACACTTTCTACATATAGAAAAGGCATTCTGTAGACAGAACCCATAGTAGAACGTATGACTTTCGGATTTGTGATATCCACGCAGGTTTTTGTAAGCAGAACACCGCTTACACCGGCACCTTCTCCGGTTCTGAGAATCGTTCCTGCATTTCCCGGGTCCTGTAAATCCTCCAGGATCATGATCAGCGGATTCTCCCCTCCAAGGATATCTTCTAATGTATAGGAAGGTTTCTTTAATACAGTCATGATTCCCTGCGGTGTCTGTGTGTCGCTCATCTGACGGAATACGGAATCTGCAACTACCTCATAGGGCAGCTTTTCTACCTGCTCCATCAGTTCCGCATCAGATGTAAGTGCTTCTGAGACATACACTCTGGAAACCCACTCTCTCGGAGCCTCCCCGAACATTTTTCTTCCTTCTGCAACAAAAATCCCTTGTTCTCTGCGGGCTTGCTCCAATCCACCAGAGTGACCTTGTTGGTCCACCGGTCGAACTCGAACTGAATGCCGCCGCAGAGCCGGGCGAAAAATTTCTTCTTGCGGCGTTCGTATTCCAGTATCCGCTGGCTGTGATCGTCGTCACCGGGCAGGTCCTTCTGCTCCAGCATTTCCGTGGACAGCCGCCGGGCCTCCTGCTGATAATCGAAATCTTCCGGGTTCTGCTGCATCCGGGTCTGAAGTTGATCGGCAATGGCCTTCAGACACTCCAGCAGCAGCGGATTAAATGCCCCGCACTCCCCGTTCAGGATCATGTTTATAGCCGTCTCATGCGTATAGGCCTTTTTATAGCAGCGGACGCTGGTCAGGGCATCATATACATCCGCCAGAGCTACCAC
>OGXW01001209.1_pt1 | contig 19671 bp, 15 predicted proteins | sample 1576341 | NCBI WGS metagenome assembly OGXW01 (sample SAMEA3541592, study PRJEB24748) | human gut metagenome | biome: human gut; feature: human-associated habitat; material: faeces | place: China | collected 2012
AGCAAAATCTTTTGGTTTATAATTTGTGATATTTGATGTGTTCATAATATACCTCCATAAGTATATTTAAACATATTTAATATCTTTTTGTAATATATTTAGTTGCTTATATCATGCTCCTTAGTTTTTCGAGAAAAACAGCCCGGACACTATATCCGGGCCGTATCTTTGTAAGATAGTCTTATGCCTGATGGGTATATCCGAAGAAGAAATATCCAAGCGGACAATAATAAACACCTTCGATACCATCTGCAAGCATGTATTTCTGAGTATAGAAGTACAGCGGAGCTAAAGCATTGTCTTCGCCAATGATCTTATCCTCAGCTTTATGAAGCAGTTCCATACGTTCTTTGACATCTGTTGTGGTTTTTGCTTCTTTGATAAGAGAATCATATTCTTCATTTGCGTACTGAGCGTCGTTGTTTCCGCCGCCAGTCATCCACATATCAAGGAAGGAAATCGGATCATTGTAGTCAGCGATCCAGCCGTTACGTGCGATAGAGTAATCTCCATCCTTACGTGTCTGAAGGAATGCTGCCCATTCCTGGTTGTTCAGGGTAACTTTTACGCCAAGTTCTTCTTCCCACATATACTGAAGAGCTTCTGCTACAGCTTTGTGAGCATCACTTGTATTGTACAGGTATTCTACAACCGGGAAGCCTTCTCCGTTTTCATATCCTGCCTCAGCAAGAAGTGCTCTCGCCTCTTCACAGTTTGCTTCATAATCTGCGTCTGTAGGTTTGTAATAATCTCCACCAACTGTACGGAAGTCATCTCCGGTTGCTCCCTCAGCATCGTAAACACCAGCCGGTACAAATCCGCCGGCTTCAACCTGTCCGGACTGTGTAACCTGATTTACGAGATAAGTACGATCGATTGCCAGAGAGAATGCTTTACGAACTTTCGGGTCATCGAATGGTGCTTTCTGAGTCTGGAAGCATACATAATATGTTCCGATATAGTCTACGATCTTCATATCTCCGGAAGCGATCAGGTTAGCGATCTCTGCCTGCGGAACATCCTCGATGAAATCAAGCTCACCGGAATTGAATCCGGAAAGCATAGCGTTCTGGTTATCCATCAGCTTGAATGTGATTGTTTCCGGTCCAAGTTTCTCATAATCATAGTAGTTTTCGTTCTTTTCTACCACGATCTGAGAGTTATGAGTCCACTCTTTCATTTTGTAGGCTCCATTGGAGATGTATGTTGAAACATCAAATGTCCAGTTATCTCCAGCTTCTTCGATAACATCCTGACGTACTGGCATCATAGCCGGAAAAGCACACAGTTCTTCAAAATATGGCAGATCATTTACGAGAGTTACTTCGAATGTTTTGTCATCAACTGCTTTAACAGCCAGTTCAGATGCATCTTTTTCACCGGCGATGATCTCGTTGGCATTAACAACACAATCCAGCATGTAGCTGTAATCAGCTGCTGTTGCAGGATCTACAAGACGTTTCCATGCATATTCAAAATCACCTGCTGTTACATCTTTACCGTCAGACCATTTGATTCCATCACGAAGTTTGAAGGTATAAGTTACAGTTCCGTCTTCATTCTCTGTTTTTTCGTAGCTTTCTGCCTGTCCTGGAGCCAGCTGTGCACTGTTAGCAGTACCGTCACTGCCATTTACTTCTACACCACTGTCTTCCCATTTCATCAGACCTTCAAACAGATGGTTAGCCATGTTACTGCCATCACTGGTAGTATTAAGTGTCGGGTCCATTGTCTGAGGCTCAGAAGCCAGGTTTACTGTGATATTAAAATCACCAGTACTTGCAGTTTCCTCTGTTGCTTCGTTCTCAGCTGCACTTACCATTGTTGCACCAGCAAACATAGATACGGTAAATGTTGCAGCTAACAGGATAGATAAGACTCTCTTCTTCATATATCCTCTCTCCTTTTCTTTTTTATTGATAAACAGGGAGTCCTGTATATCTTGAATTAATAACATGCAATACCCTTACTTTTCAAGCAGATGACATGCCACCCAGTGACCCTTGTCATATTCTTTGAACGCAGGTACGACCTGTTTACATTTCTCAGTAGCATAAGGACAACGTGTATGGAATCGGCAGCCGCTTGGCGGATTCATAGGAGACGGAATATCTCCTTCCAGTACGATTCGCTGTCTGCTTCTGCTTACCTCAGGATCCGGTACCGGAACAGCTGAAAGCAGTGTCTTGGTGTATGGATGCAGAGGATTGCGGTTCAGCTCATAGCTTTCTGCAAGCTCAACCATTGTACCCAGATACATAACACCGATACGATGAGAAATATGTCTTACAACCGAAAGGTCATGAGCAATAAACAGATAGGTAAGCCCCATCTCATGCTGCATATCCTCCAGCATATTTACAACCTGAGACTGGATAGAAACATCCAGTGCGGAGATTGGTTCGTCACACACGATAAATTCCGGATTTACTGCAAGTGCACGTGCGATACCGACACGCTGCTGCTGTCCACCAGAGAATTCATGAGGATAACGGTTTGCATGCTCTGTATTCAGACCTACATGTCCAAGCAGTTCCTTGATACGGTCTGTTCTGTCCTTCTTGCTGGCATATAACTTGTGAATATCAAGTGCCTCGCCAATAATCTCTCCGACCGTCATACGCGGGTCAAGACTTGCAGATGGATCCTGGAAAATGATCTGCATCTTACGACGGTAAGGAAGCATGTTCACCTGTTTTGCCTTCGGGACTTTTACCGGATGAAGGATTCCATTCTCATCTCGTTTCCAGGGATCCTGTCCCTCAAAAATTGTTTCTCCGTCATAAATGATCTTTCCGGAAGTAGGATTATATAACTGTAATACTGTACGGCCGAAGGTTGTTTTTCCGCAACCGGATTCCCCTACCAGTCCAAGAGTCTCTCCTCTCTTGATCTCAATGGAGATATCCTCTACAGCCTGTACTCCAGGTCCCTTAATGCCTTTGACCGGGAAATATTTTTTCAGGTGTTCAACCCGAACAAGAGTATCATTTTTCTCACTCATGGCTGCCTGCCTCCGTTTTTTCTGTATTTTTGTCTGCTACTTTCTGTGCCTTTATCTGATCCTGCACACACAGCCAGCATGCAGCTCTGTGGTTTTCGCCCAGTTCTACATATGGCGGCATCTTCTGCAGACAGATCTTCATGGCACTTTCACAACGCGGTGCAAAAGGACATCCTTCCGGAGGATTCAGCATATCTACCGGAGTTCCCTCGATCGGGATCAGACGTTCATAGCTGTCTGCGTCTACTCGCGGCATGGAGCGAAGAAGACCTCTGGTATAAGGATGACCCGGCGCATAGAAAATATCATCGACTGGTCCCTGCTCCACCATCTTACCTGCATACATAACAGATACTTTGTCACAGATCTCTGCCACAACGCCGAGGTTATGTGTGATGAAAATAATACCCATCTGATTTGTCTTCTGGAGTTTTTTCATCAGTTCAAGAATCTGTGCCTGGATCGTTACATCAAGTGCCGTTGTCGGCTCATCTGCGATCAGAAGCTTCGGATGACAGATCAGGCCCATTGCGATCATAACACGCTGACGCATACCACCTGAGAGTTCATGCGGGTACTGTTTCATACGTTTTTCAACGTTGTTGATACCTACTTCCTCAAGCATTGCCATGGCACGTTTCTGAGCATCTTCTTTACTGATGTTCTTGTCATGAGCTTTTAATGCCTCAACCAGCTGGTTCCCAATCGTATATACCGGGTTCAGACAGGTCATCGGGTTCTGGAAGATCATTGCCACTTCACTTCCTCGGAAGTTGACCATCTCTGCCGGAGTCTTGGCCAGTACGTCCTGGCCTTCAAAAGTAATGGATCCGCCAATTACTTTACCTGGATTCTGTAAGAGACCGATGATGGAATAAGCTTCCACACTTTTTCCGGATCCAGACTCACCAACAACACCCATTACTTCATTATAATTCAAATCATAACTGATTCCATTTACTGCTTTTACTTCTCCTGCCGGAGTGAAGAAAGAAACCTGGAGATCTCTGACTTCCAAAAGCTTGTCAGTTTTTTTATTCTGTTCCATTATGTTTCTCCCTTTCTTATTTTTTCAGCTTAGGATCTAATGCATCACGAAGGCCATCACCAAACAGGTTCAGAGACAGGATCATAACACTTAAGATCACTGCCGGAATGAACAGTCGGTATGGATAAGTTGTGAGTCCGCTCAGTGCTTCGGAACACATGGATCCAAGACTGGTAAGCGGAGCTGATACACCAACACCCAGGAAAGATAAGAAGGATTCCAGGAAGATTGCTGAAGGGATCTGCAGGAAAGTAGTCGTAACGATCTGTCCGATACAGTTCGGAAGCAGATGCTTTGTGATGATACGTCCGCCCTTGGCGCCAAGTGCTCTGGCTGCTGTTACATATTCCTGCTGTTTTAACTGCAGAATCTGTCCACGAATGATACGGCTCATAGTTACCCAGTACAGAAGACCAAAAGCAATAAACATTGAAATCAGGTTTGGTCCAAGCAGAGTTACCAGACTCTGTAAAATACCATCCCCGGAATTCTGGAACTGTTCCAGTGCCGGTTTCAGAGTTGCAGATAACAGAAGGATAATCAGCATCTCCGGAATAGAGTAAATGATCTCAACGATACGCTGCATCACAGTATCGACCATGCCGCCACAGTAACCGGAAATAGAACCATACAGTGCACCAATAACCAGTACCAGAAGTGCTGCACAGACACCTACGATAATAGATACTCTGGCTCCGACCATTACACGAACCATGATATCACGTCCCTGATCGTCAGTACCAAATACATGCGGGAATACTTTTTCACCTTCAGCTTTTTTCTGAAGTTCTTTATTGGAGTAACCAAACATACTGTGCTTGATACCCAGTGCTTTGACAGCATCTGCCTCTGTGACTTTTTCTTCATTGTCACTTGCTTCCTGCTGGGATACGTTTGCTTTGGCACGGATCTTGGCTTCATCCACACGGCTTAAAGTGGTACCCTTGGCTTCTGCTTCTTTACGTGCCTGTTCTACTGCTTCATCAGGAGACAGCTTACCGGCACCACTGTGCTCTTCCATGTAAGCACTGATCTTTTCCTGATCTTCCAGACTGTAGTGCCATGGATGTAAAGCTTCTGAGCCACGGATCTGCTGTTTGTATGTATACGGAACAACAGCCGGTCCTACAAATGCGAAGATTGCCAGCAGGATAATAATAACCAGTGCCACCATCGCTACTGTGTTTTTGCGAAGACGTCTCCATGCATCTTTCCAATAGGACACACTTCTGCGGTCCTGAATAAAATTCTCTTTCTCTTCAGATGTTGCCGGTTCAAAAGCATCTGCCGGCAGGTCATTCCACTGGAGGATGTCCTCAATATTTGGCTGAAGAGAACCCGGTTTATGAAATCTTTTCTTATCAGACATAACCTTTTAGTTTCCTCCCTTTACCAGATTAATTCGCGGATCCACCAGTTTGTAGCACAGGTCTACGATCAGGTTCATCACGATAATAAATGCTGCCAGGAAAATCGTTGTTCCCATAATCAGCGGATAGTCACGGTTCTGGATAGCCTGTACAAAATATCTTCCCAGTCCCGGAATTGAAAATACAGTTTCTACTACAAGACCACCGCAAAGTGTAAATGCGATCTGGGGTCCGAGATAAGTGATAACCGGAATCAGCGCATTACGCAGAGCATGTTTGAAGATAATCTTATTGTTTTTCAGACCTTTTGCTCTGGCTGTCTTGATATATTCCTGATTGATGGCATCCAGCATGGATGTCCTGGTCTGTCTGGAAAGATAGCACATAGGATAGAATCCAAGAGCTGCACACGGCAGTACGTAACTTGCCGGTGTTCCGTCAAACAGTGCCGGAAAAACTTTCAGACCTTCAATACCTCCACAGAACGTATGCAGCAACAGTGTAGCTACAACAAATCCCGGCATTGAAATACCGATGGTACACAGCACTCGCAAAAAGCTGTCCACCCAGGTTCCTCTCTTGAAGGCTGCAAGACATCCAAGGGGAACACCTACGAGCACTGCCCATAAAAGAGCAATACTGCCGACTTTTGCAGAAACAGGGAACATTTCCTTGATGATGCTTAAGACCGGACGGTTCTTCTGCATCTTAATGGAGGTTCCAAAATCTCCCTGTGCCAGATTCTTCAGATATTTACCCAGCTGGATATACTTAGGCTGGTCCAGTCCGTATTTTGCATTCAGTGCCTGGATAGTTGCCTCAGATGGTGTCTTTTCTGATAACCAGGGATTACCCGGGATAGCATTCATCAGAAAGAACGTAATACTGGCAACAAGCAGCAATGTAACAAATGCCATACAGACTCTTCGTACTGTGTATTTTGTCATATTTTACACCTTTCCTCTCTATCTTCTCTCTTTTTTATCTATTCTGTCGATTGTAAATTGTCGACAATATGACAATATTATACCTACTTTACCACATTAGTGTCAAGCTAAATCAGGGAATTTGTTTTTATTTTTCACACACTTGTATTTTGTTCACGGACATTATAATGTGAAATGTCCGTGAAACTATGATTTTTCCAAAATCTGCAAAATCTGATTGACTTTTTTATTCCGATAGTTACAATGATATGCGAAGCTTTTCGGCCGCATGACAGATTTTTATTCCGGCAGAAAAGCTTTATCCGGCAACAGCCCTCTAATGGGGCTGTACTTTTTATTACAAATCAGGAGGAACCGACACATGAGTTCTTATATGGACTTTATCACAGAACAATTATACGCACTGACTGCTGTTCCGAGCCCGACCGGCTTTACCAAAAAAGCAGCCGATTACCTTTTGGCAGAACTGACTTCCCTTGGATATACCCCAGAACTTTCCAATAAAGGAAATGTATCTGTCACTCTGGGAGGAAGCGGCTCGCCTCTGGTACTGGCTGCTCACGTTGATACTTTAGGTGCTATGGTTCGTTCCATCAAGGAAAATGGACGCCTTCGTCCTACAACCCTCGGTGGTCATCAGTGGTCTACCGCTGACGGAGAAAATTGCACTATCCATACCCGGGACGGCAGAGTTTACACCGGCGTGGTGTTAAACACCGAACCATCTGCCCATGTTGCAGATCAAAAAGTTGAAACTCTGGAAGAGAACATGGAAATTCTGCTGGATGAAAATGTATCCTCCAAAGAAGATGTTCTGGCCCTCGGCATTCAGACCGGAGACATCATCGCCATGGATCCCCGCACAGTTATTACCAAAAGTGGATACATCAAAAGCCGTTTTCTGGATGACAAGCTCTCTGCTGCTATCCTTCTCGGCCTTGCCAGGGCTATCCGGGATGAAAACTGGAAACTGAACCGTAAAGTTTCTTTGTTGTTTACAGTCTATGAGGAAGTGGGACACGGCGGATGTTTCATACCTTCGGATACCGAAGAAATGCTTTCCGTAGATATGGGCTGTGTCGGTGCCGATCTTGGCTGTACAGAACGGATGGTATCTATCTGTGCCAAAGATTCCGGCGGTCCTTATAATTATGACCTGGTAACCACACTTTCTAATATTGCCAGAAAGCAGAAGCTGGATTATGCCATTGACATTTATCCACATTATGGATCCGATGTAGAAGCTGCTTTACGTGCAGGATAAGATATACGTCACGGTCTGATCGGACCAGGAGTTTATGCTTCTCATAACTACGAACGCTCCCATACAGACGGTGTCCGCAATACTTTTGAACTGTTAAAAGCTTATATTACAAAATCTCTATAGGAACATTACAGAGCAATTTTGGGAAGAACTCAAAACAGCCGAACATTTCTGATATTTATATAAAATAAATCAGAAGTGTTCGGCTGTTTCAATTTTACTTATATTCAGTCTGCAAATCCGGCAGATACAAGGAATAACACCAGCATTACAACCGGTACCACATAACGGATCATGAAACGGTACAGTCCGGCACGCCTGAAATGTTCCCCATTTCGCTCCACCTCTCCTATGATCCAGTCTGGCCCGATTACCCATCCGATCAGAATACTGGTAAGCAATGAGATAAACGGCATCAGAAAACTGTTGCTGATATAGTCCATAACATCCAGAAGCTGTCCTGTCGATCCATTTGGAAGTTTCAGTTCAAAATAGAGTTTATTATATCCAAGACAGATCAGCACAGCAGTAATAAGCGAATAAATCCCCACTACTCCACACATTTTCTTACGTGGTTTATGAGAAAGTTCCATACAGTTCGCAACCAGAGTTTCCATAACAGATACACAGGAAGTCAGTGCCGCAAATCCCATCATCAGGAAAAACAGGATTGCCACCGGACGGCCGAAGATTCCCATGGCTTCAAATACCTTTGGCAAAGAGATAAAGATCAGGCTTGGCCCGGAAGCCATTCCATCGTTTCCAAGGAACACAAAGACAGCCGGAATGATCATCATTCCTGCAAGAAATGCAACTCCGGTATCAAAAATTTCAATCTGATTTGTCGCCTTATTCAAATTCACTTCATTCTTTACATAAGAACCATAGGTGATCATAATTCCCATCGATACACTTAAAGAAAAGAACAGCTGGCTCATCGCATCCAGAAGAATCTCAAGGAAACGCTTTACTGTCAGACCGCTAAAATCCGGTCTGATATAAACAGCCAGTCCCTGAAGACCGGTACGAACAGTACCATCTGCATCCGTATGAGACAGGGTCAGTGAAAAAACAGCAATAACCAGAATCAGAAGGATCAGCCCCGGCATGATAATTCTGGAAAACTTTTCAATTCCCTTTTCCACACCACGAAATACGATCCAGGCTGTGAGTGCCAGAAAAATCAGCATAAATATGATCGGTGCAATATCCGATGTGATGAATGATGTAAAATATCCATCGGCTGCTGCTTCTTTTCCGTCAGATACAATGTAAACAAAAAAATACTTTGCGATCCAGCCGCCGATGACAGAATAGTATGTCATGATCAGTGCCGGAACCAGAAATGTCAAATGTCCCAAAAATTTCCACTTTGGATTAAGTGCTTCAAAAGCTCTCAATGCATTTTTCTTTGTTTTTCGTCCGATTGCAACATCTGTTGTCAGAAGTACAAAACCAAAAGTAAGTACCAGCACCAGATAAACCAGAAGAAACAAGCCGCCCCCATCTTTTGCACAGAGATACGGGAATCTCCAGATATTCCCGACGCCTACGGCACTTCCGGCTGCTGCCAGGACAAATCCTATGGAGCCGGAAAAGCTGCTTCCTTTTTCTTTCATTTCAATTTCCCCTCTTCAAATAAAGTTTGATGAAGGGCTGAAATTTTTCAGCCCAATACTTCTATATTAAGCCAAATAAGAAGATGTGTAAACGGTAAAATTTTCTTTTCACGAAATTTTACTCCTTTGAGCCGTGCATACTTCGGATATAGAAAGCAATCTGATAGGGCAGTCTCTCTTCCGGTGTCTTCAGTTCATTTCCCAGAATTTTTCTGATGTTTCCGATACGATATAATACTGTATTACGATGCGTATACAGTTCTGCAGCCACTGCCTGGATACTTCCGTTATGTTTCAGATACGACTGAAGAGTTTCCACATAGCCTGAATGATATCTGCGGTCGTATTCTTCCAGTGCTGCAAGACATTCCGACTCTATTTCTTCCAGTATTTTTTTATCTTCCACCCTGTAAAGCAGACGATATAATCCACAGTCATCAAACTTTACCACCTGTTTTTTGTGTGTCACAGCCATTTGTGCTGCCGCTTTTGCCCTCTGATAACTTACAGAGAGCTGTGAAATATCTATACATCTGCTCCCGATCCCGACACACAATTCCAATCCCGGCATACGCCTTTTTCCTCTTTTCAAAGCCTTTTCTACAAGATTACACAAGTACTCTTCCGAAAGTGCATTGGCCACCAGCACGAAGTCCGAGTTATAATAAAAGAAACTGGCATTATGCGAAATGTCCTCAAGATATACCTGTATTCGATAAGACAGCTTCCTTCTCTCTACCGTATCCATAGAATCTAGGCCTTCGCAGGTAAGCAAAAATATCTGAAAACTTCCATCCACATCAAAATGCTGCAACAGTTCTTTTCTGTATGCCTTCTGGTTTTCGGGTGTCTCAATTGCCGCAATCAGAGCCGAGGCAATCTGCTCATCGGTATGATCCTGCAAAAACACATGGATACTGAAATCTTTTATCATATCTGACAAATGTACTTCCCATGGCACAGTCAGAAGTGGAAGATCATTTTCGTCACAGTATGCCTTCAGTTCTTCTGGTACCTCATAAATATACTGTCCCACATTAATGATCAGTCCGGAGGCATGATATTTGTTCAATAGTCTTGCAAGATTCATCCAGTCTTCTTTTTGTGGAAAGCCAAGCCCTGTTGTCACTGCGAGTTCCTTTCCCCAAAAGTTCTGTATGATCGTTGTATCTTCCAGAAGATGCACCCAGCTGATTGAATTTGCCCAGCCATTTTTTCCTGCAAGAAACTTCATTTCATATCTCTCTTCTGCCGTCAGTATCATATCTTCTATTGTAAAACTCATATTTTCTCCCCCATAATTTATAGAATTTACTCTTTTAGTTTCTCTTCCCTTATTATAGCATGTCATTGTGCTGACAGCACATATTTTGCCCTCAGTTTTTAGAATTACCCCCTATAGATTTTCTTTAATTTTGTGCTACAATATAAGTAACTTAAGAAACACTTATCAAACTTATTAAAGGAGGCGTGATTATGGGATTCACAACTTATACAAATTCACCGGATGCTCTTCCTATTCCGGAATGGATTACAACAGAACGTTATATGTATTGTGACAATTTTGTAAATGACTATGTGAAATATGGTCACAATGGTTTTCTTTCATTCGTTAAACGTCTTCTTCACAGATGATATCCGCTCCCTTTTAGTAAAAAGGACATCCTAAACCCAGGATGTCCTTTTCTTTTTTACCTTCCAAAAATCTGATCCAGATTTTCCAGAATTACATCTGCATTGATCGGTTTTGCAATATGACCGTTCATACCTGCCTTGATCGCCTTTTTACGGTCTTCTTCAAAAGCATTCGCAGTCATCGCGATGATCGGTATATTCGCACATTTCGGATTCTTCAACGTACGTATCTCTCTGGTCGCAGTATATCCATCCATCTTCGGCATCTGAATATCCATAAAGATCAGGTCATATTCTCTGCCTTCTGCAGATGACATGATGTTTACAGCATCCGTACCATCCTCTGCACTATCCACACTCAGACCAATTTCCTGCATGATTGCCGTCGCGATCTCACGATTCAGTTCATTGTCCTCTACAAGAAGAACTTTCTTTCCTTCATAATTTCTCTGGCTTTCTGCCTGAAGCTTCTGATTTTCATTCTTAAGAAATGTTCTCTGCTCTGGACTCATCAGAACTTCCCGCAGTTCTGAAAGAAACAGAGGTTTCGACACAAATGCAGTTACACCCGCTTCCTTTGCCTCCTGTTCAACATCTGACCAGTCATAAGCCGTCAGGATGATAATTGGATTCTCAGGTCCAACCACCATACGGATCCTGCGGACTGTCTCGATTCCATTCATATCCGGCATCAGCCAGTCAATGATATAAACCTTAAATTCCTGATTCTGTTCATAAGCTTCCTTGGCACGAAGCACCGCTTCTTTTCCTGAAGTAGTCCAATCTGCTGTCATCTCGATTTCACGCAGCATCCGGCTTACACTCATGCAGGTTTCCGCATCATCGTCCACCACAAGAGCCCGTGCTCCCTTAAATTCCGGAATAGGTCCCCGTTTCACTGTCACTTCTGCTGTTTCACATTCAAGCCTGACTGTAAATTCTGTTCCTTTTCCCACTTCACTTTCAACCTGGATCGTACCGCCCATCATATCCACGATATTTTTGGTGATCGCCATCCCAAGACCGGTTCCTCCGATTCCATTCTCCGTAACTGTATGTTCTCTTGAAAATGAATCAAACACCTGCTCCCGAAACTCCGGTGACATTCCGATTCCATTATCCTTCACACTGAAGATCACCGTTGTATATCCTTCTCTTCTGCATGGTTTCTCCGAGACACGAATATTAACCATACCACCAACCGGTGTAAACTTCACAGCATTACTGATAATATTCAGAAGCACCTGCGTCAGACGCAGCTTATCGGTAACGATATCTTCATGGAGTACATCCTGTGTATCAATATAAAGATCCTGCTGCTTGGAATACACATATCCCTGAATGATTGTTCTCAGATCGTGCAGAATGTCCGGCAGATGTACCGTTGTATATTCAATCCGGACGGAACCACTCTCAATTCTGCTCATATCCAGTACATCATTGATCAGGCTTAACAGATGTTGTCCGGACGTATGGATCTTTTTCAGATAATCCAGAACAAGCTCCGTGCTGTCGATATGTGCTGTCGCAAGTGCAGTGAATCCAATGATCGCATTCATCGGCGTACGGATATCATGAGACATATTATTCAGAAAGGCTGTCTTCGCCTTGTTCGCATGCTCCGCAGCCGCAAGTGCATTTCTCAGATTCTTATCCTGTTCCATCTCACGTTCTTTTTCTTCTGTCACATCACGATTCGCAACCAGGACTGCACACAGGTTCTTATCCTTATCATATTCCTGCGGCACAATGATCATTGTCATCCATCTTTCATCCACCATCTGAGCTGTAAAACTTAATGTTTCACGTTCTTCCAGTCTCTCTGCTACCGTTCTCATATCAATAAATTTCCGATATGCCTTCTGAAATGGCTCGGCAATAACCTGCTGTATAAGTTCCTCCTGACGTGCTTTGGAAAGCGTATCTCCTTTCTGATCTGGCTTGATATTCTGTGAAGATTTTATGATCTCGGTTTTATCTTTTTTTAAATTCACAAGAGAGATAGAGGAATATGCATGTCCCAGTGCATTGATCACACGAAGTCTCTTCTGATCCTGGAGAATATTTCTCTGTTCTGTTCTGCTCCTGATCACTCGATAAATCAGCAAAAGCAACAATGCAAGCAATACATAAATCACACATACAATATTTCGTGTTATGTACACCTGGACTTCTGGAAAAAAGATATATGCATCATAGTTTTTTATCTTTTCCTTATGCCCATACCAATTTCCAGTCTTTGAATGGAGGCGGACAATTCCATTTCCACCTGCCTTAAATTCATTTTTATAGAGAACCCTTGATTCTTCTAAAGAACATGAGATAAGTTCCTGTTTATTTGTACTGACAATCTTATCTTCATCGCAGATTACGACACTTCCATTCATTTCAAAAGGAAACTTCGAAAATAACGATGCCATCGTCAGATCCCCGTTAAGTTCACTCACTTCCTCTTTCTGTGCATATGCAATCAGAACACCTGCCGAATCCCGTCTTGCCACTGCCGCAAAATCATAAATTTTTCCTCCATTTCTCAGGCGAGTTGCATAAGTCTTTTCCGGATGTTCTACAATATCACTCACATAATTACTTTCTATCAGTTTCTGCCACTGTGACATGCTGTCGCCATCCTGCGTCTGCTCTTCTATCTGCAAATCCTGATCCAGCACAAGTATTCCTGTCAGGCGCTGTTCCCTTGCATACTCATCCAGCATTTCCGCCCTAAACTTTTCTTCCTGTACTATAACACGGCTTAATTCTGTTGTTTTGTCCATAAGACGTACCAGGCTCTTTACCTGATCATTCGCATTATAAATCTCATAACTTTCAATCCGTGTTCTTACAAAGTCAAATGTCTCATCCAGTGTACTGTTCAGCTTTTTATTATCACTCGCCGTCAACAGAAAAAACGTCAGCATTCCAACTAAAATCTGTATAAATACCAGCAAACAGGTATTTCTGTCAAACTTCTTTTTCTTCTCTGTGTTTTTCCCCCTTTTCTGCATCTGCGGCATCTGCGCCTTTATCTGTCTACTCATTTACTTTCTCCTCCCGGCAGAATCTTGTCCGCATCCAGTCCGTATTTTTTAACTATTTTTTCTGTAACACCTTCGCTCTGCATCTCTTTGAGTATTTCTGTAAGCTCTTCTGCTAATTCCTCGTGAGTTCCTTTTTTTAAAGCTACTCCAAGTTCTGATGTATAAATACTTTCCTCCAGCATACGATAAACACCCTCGCCATCCTCCACCAGACTATTAAGCATTGCCTCGTGTCCGGCGATTGCATCCACATAATTTTTTCTAAGTGCAGCGTAAAGTTCATTCGTCGTAGAAAAGCAATTCACCTGTTCCATCTGAGGAATATCTGAATCAATATTATGAAGAAAAAGATCCTCTGCCTTTGTAGTCGCCTGAACTGCAATCCTCTTTCCTTTCAAATCCTGAATCTTCCAGATTTCGCTCTCGGCTCTTACAGCCACCATCTGACGACTGTACAGATACGGACCTGCCCACTGATATTTGTCTTCCCTTCCGTTCATGGAATAACTGCTCCACAGACAATCTATTGTTCCATCTGCCAGCAATTCATCTTTATCCTCCCAGACTATATTCTCAAACTTTGGCTGATATCCAAGCCTCTGAAATGCTTCCTTGGCAAGTTCCACATCGATGCCTTTATATTCACCATCACTTGCCTGATAACTATAAGGTTCAAAATAATCCATTCCGATGACAATCTCCGGCAGTTCACTGTCTGTAGATTTCTCTTTCTTTCCTCCACATCCTCCCAGCATAAGGCTGCCAGTCAGAAGAAGTGCAGTAATGCAAATTCTTTTTCCCCGGGTACGGGAGTTATTCTTTCGATTTTTTCTCATATCCAGTTCCTTTTTTATTTATTTAACGTAACTCCTTTATTTATTTAACATACCAAACCCAAACGAAGCGTTCTTTACTTTATTGGAACATTACGGAGTAATTTCCTATAAAGCAAAAAAAGAACAGCCGATATATATTCAAACTGTTCCCTGATACTTTCATTTCTGCAAAAGTCATTTTCGCTTATATCATTGTTATAATATCACAGGCACTTCCTTTTGTCACACAAAAGTTTACTATCTATAGTTACAGCGAATATTATATATAACTCTTTATAGATTTTCCATCACAAAACGATGTGCATTTCCATAAAAGATTTTTTCTGTCAGTTCTTCCGAAAAACCATGTTTCATAACTTCCTCCCTCAAGAGTGGAATAGACTGTACTCCATTTATTCCCACCGGAAAATGTCCGTTACAGCCGTCAAAATCACCTCCAATGGCAAGGCAGTCCTCCCCGCCCATTTCCAGTACAGCATCCATATGTTTCAAAAGGTCTGATATCTGTGGTTTCTCACCTACAAACGCAGCACAGAAATTCATTCCTATAATTCCCCTCCTGCGGATCAGTTCCGCAAGATGACTCTTCTGAATATTACGAGGCATGTTCCATACTTCTCTTACATCCGAATGAGAGGCCATGATCGGTCTGTCTGTTATCTCAAACAGATCTTCAACTCCCTGATCCGACAGATGCGAAATATCTATCACGATTCCCTGATCTGTCAAAGCTTTTATTGTTTCTTTTCCCTTAGATGTCAGCCCCTTTCTCTGATCAAAGGATGCGCCACATGCATATTGGTTTTCGTAATTCCAGGCAGGCATTGCAAATCGAAATCCCATCTCATAAACTGTTTCGATATATTTTCCCATGACAGACATATCTTCAATAGATAAAAATGCGGCTGCTTTTCCCTGTCTGTGCGCTTTCTCCATTTCTGCTCCATTCAGACACAAGGTGATCTTACGGTTTTCATCTTCGAGATATGCCATAGCTCGATGATACAATCTCAGGAAATCCTGGTCAGGATCTTCTCTGTCCAGTTTCTTCGCATCTTTCCAGACAGCAAAAATCTGCGTGTAATTTTCTACAAAATCGCCTGCTCTTTTCAGATCCAGATCACCGGAGTTTTCCTCCAGGCAGTCTCCTAGTTTTACAATTTCAGTCAGTGTATCTGCATGACAGTCAAAATAATTCATTTTATCCGCCGTTCCTTTCTTCTATCTGAGGTATTTTCGTGAACCTTTTTTTACATTCATCTTATCATTCTTATATACAGTTTGTCCAGATTGGATCTCTGTCTTTCCAATCTGATTAATAAGTCAAAATACCGTAATTTTTTGTCATATTAGCAGTAGATTTTTTCTTCCGTCACAGTTATAGTAGAAGATAACAAAGCGGAATAATTTCGGCAGTTTTTCTTAAAACCAGCTGAAAAGTGCTTTTATAAGTCAGAATAGCGTTATTTACAGGCACTTTTCTGACTCAAATGGCAACAACCATACAGGAGAAAAAACGATGGCAGAGGAAAAAAAAGGCCAGTTTCCTTCTTCCTTAAAAGAAGCAAGGCAGCATGGAAGCTTCAGTTTTCCATGTGCATTTTACCAGGCAGTGCCTGAAACCAATCCGCCCGGATTTCCATTTACGGTCAAACATCACTGGCACGAACCGGTCGAGATCATCTATCTTGAGCAGGACTCTTATCAGGTTGATATCAATATGACGCTGACTCATCTCAAAAGCCCATGCTTTTGTTTTATCAACAGCGGAGAACTGCATGCACTTACCTCCGATTCTGAACAGTATCAGGAACAGGCTGTCGTCTTTTCTCCCGATCTGCTCACATTCGCCGCTCCGGATCCGGCACAGGAACAGTTTCTGCTTCCATTATCGGAACATAAACTTTCCTTTCCGTCTTTTCTTGGATCTGAGCACCCGGCCTTTTCGGAAGTACAGCAGGAATTTTTCCGGATCCGCTCAATCTTTTCCCGCGAAAACCGGAGCTGTCTGGATCAGTTTACAATCGAAAGTCCCGTTTCACAGCTGCGGATCAAGGCAGCACTTTTGAGTATTCTCGGAATTCTTGCCGAGTATGATCTGCTTACCCTGAACGATCCGGTACACAACCCTCGCGTAGAGCTTCTCAAGACCGTGATCAGTTATATCCGCCAAAACTACCAGCGTCCGCTTTCTCTTGGAGAGCTGGCTGCACTTGCCGGAATGAATGAGCAGTACTTCTGCCGTTTTTTCAAAAAAGCCCTCGGCAAAACACCCATTTCCTATATCAATGACTTTCGCATCCGGCATGCGGCAACGCTGCTGTGCACGACCGAACTGCCCGTCACGGAGGTCTGTCTGGAAAGCGGGTTCAATAATCTCGGACATTTTATGAAGGAATTCAAAAAAGCGACCCAGTTTACACCGTTGCAGTTCCGAAGGCAAAGTATGGCGGAAACTTTTCCCGATAACAAACACTCTTTATAACTATTTTTATAACTAATGAAAGGAATTTTACTATGCAAAAAAAATGGTGGCACAAAAAAACAGCCTATCAGATCTACCCAAAAAGCTTCTGCGATTCCAATGGAGACGGCATCGGCGATCTTCCGGGCATTATCAGCAAACTCGATTACCTCAAAGACCTCGGCATCGACATTATCTGGCTCTCTCCGATCTACTGCTCTCCGCTCGCAGATCAGGGCTATGATATTTCGGATTATTACAACATCGACCCACGCTTCGGCACAATGGACGATATGGACCGTCTGATCGCTGAGGCCAAAAAACGCGATATGTACATCCTGATGGATCTCGTCGTCAATCACTGCTCTGATGAGCACGAATGGTTCAAAAAAGCCTGCGAAGATCCGGACAGCGAGTACGGAAAGTATTTTTATATTGAAAACTGTCCGAACGGAAAACTGCCGTGCAACTGGCGTTCCTACTTCGGCGGCAGTGTCTGGGAGCCACTTCCGGGCCATCCGGACAAATATTACCTGCATATGTTCCACAAAAAACAGCCGGATCTGAACTGGGAAAATCCTAAGCTACGTGAGGAAATCTACAAGATGATCAACTGGTGGCTCGATAAAGGACTTGCCGGTTTCCGTATCGATGCGATCATCAACATCAAAAAGGCGCTTCCATGGCAGGATTACCCGGCAGACCGTGCAGATGGTATGTGCAGCCCGGTCGAGATGCTCAAGCATGCAGTCGGTGTCGGCGAATTCCTGGGAGAAATGCGTGACCGCACTTTCCTTCCGCACGGTGCCTTTACTGCCGGCGAAGTCTTCAATGAGAAACCGGAGGAACTTCCGGATTTCATCGGTGACAACGGATACTTCTCAACGATGTTTGATTTCAACGAAACCATCTTCGGCGGCAGCGAAAAGGGCTGGTACGACCAGACTCTGATCACCCCGAATGACTACCGCAGCTGCTGCTTTGCCAGCCAGAAAAAAATCGGCAACATCGGTATGCTCTCTAATATTATCGAAAACCACGATGAACCGCGCGGTGTTTCCCGTTATATCCCGGAGGGCGAATGTACCTCCACCGCCAAAAAGCTTCTTGCCACAATGAATATCATGCTCCGTGGTCTTCCGTTTATCTATCAGGGACAGGAAATCGGTATGGAAAATGTAGAATTCCAGTCGATTGACGAAGTAGATGATATTTCAACACTCGACGAGTACCAGGTAGCCTTGGATGCCGGTCTGACACCAGACGCCGCCCTGAAGGCAGTAAACCGTGTCAGCCGTGACAATGCACGTACTCCGTTCCAGTGGGATGCTTCTGCAAACGCAGGCTTTACAGCCGGCACTCCATGGCTGAAGGTAAACCGCAATTACACAAAGATCAACCTGGAAAGCCAGAAAGATGATCCAGATTCCGTTTATCAGTACTACCGCCGCCTGCTTGCACTGCGCAAGGATCCGGCTTATGCCGAAACTGTCGTATACGGTGATCTGCTTCCTGTATTTGAAGATCATGACCGCGTCATGGCATACTACCGAAAGTCCACAGATCAGACACTGCTCGTAATCGGCAACTACAAAACACAGCCACAGACTCTGACACTTCCGTCCAAGATCAAACATATCGTGCTGAACAATCTGCCGCAGCTTAAAACAGATGGAAATGAAATTATGCTGGAAGGCTATCAGGCAGTCATTCTGGAAGTATTTTCATAAACAGAAAAGACACAGAGCAGAACCTTCATTCATTCGGTTCTGCTCTGTATCTTAACATCTGCCTTTATTTATTATCTTTAATTACTCTGCAGGGATTTCCAACTGCAATTACATTGTCAGGAATGTCTTTTGTCACAACACTGCCTGCTCCGATTACGACATTATGACCAATCGTAACACCGGGCATAATAATAGCACCGCCGCCAATCCAGACATTATCACCAATAATAACAGGTGCTGTTCTGGTTTTACAAAACTCAAACGATCCATCCTCTTTTGGTTCACCAAAACGCTCCACCGCATTTGTTGGATGATATGCTGTGTAAATCTGCACATTAGGTGCAATTAAAGCATTGTTCCCGATACGAATTACATTATCATCCAGAAAAGTACAATTCATATTTACTTCGCAGTTATTTCCGAAATAAATATTATTGCCATAATCCACATAAAATGGTGCGGTAATCCAAAGATTCTTACCTTTTCCTCCAAGCAATTCGTTCAGAATTTTTTCTTTTTCTGCGGCATCTGCAGAATCCGTTTGATTATAATTTCTTGCTAAGTCTTTGGCTTTATGCCATTGCGTCAGCAACTCGGCATCCCCACAGTCATAAAGCTGACCTGCCAGCATTTTTTCTTTTTCAGTCATAATTGCCTCCACAAATCCCGATTGAGATTTCACCTGTTTTAAGAGATTTAATAACTGTTATATTTTG
>OGXW01001210.1_pt1 | contig 19671 bp, 19 predicted proteins | sample 1576341 | NCBI WGS metagenome assembly OGXW01 (sample SAMEA3541592, study PRJEB24748) | human gut metagenome | biome: human gut; feature: human-associated habitat; material: faeces | place: China | collected 2012
GTATCGTTGGCTGGGAAGTCGATGATACTCTGGATACCAGAATGGTCATAACTGCGTTAAAAAAGGCGTTTATAGTGGCAAAACCTGTTATCCTGAATTCAGATCAGGGCTGTCAGTTTACAAGCAATGAGTACATGAATTTCCTCAAAGAGAACCAGATCCGTCAAAGCATGGATGGTAAAAGCCGGTGGGCTGACAATATCATGATTGAACGATGGTTCCGAAGCTTCAAGTACGAGGAAGCATATCTGACCCAATATAACAATATCAGAGAAGCACGGAAGGCAATCGGTAAATATGTGCACACTTACAACTTTGAACGTTGTCATTCTGCACTCAATAATCAGACACCTGCATCCTGCTATTATCCAATCCTGTTACTGGATGATTGCGTAGCTTAGGGGGGGATTTTCTCCCCTACCCAGTTACATATATCAGTTCATTATAAAAAGCTTATTTTTTTGTCTTGACAACTGAACCACTATACTAATACGTAAAAATCTTTTATAATATAAACAGTATCTCCTTGCTTACAGCATAAAAGATTTCTCCAATAGTCTATATTAATTTTAATCATTTACTACTAAAAAAATAGATAATTGCAAATTCGTTTCTCAGTGCCATGCAATCATCAGAAAAAAATGTCTAGGTTGTTTTATGACCACATTTTTACCCAGTTTTTGTTACTACTTGAGCGTATTCCTTACCACTGAGTACCATTTACTGATAGAAGTTCATGAGTCGCTAAGCCGCATATTTTCTGTATTTATGCGGGTTTCCAGAGATACTGAAATTTCACTGCCACATTTTTGGTGACATTGCCATTGATTACTTACCTCTTTATCTTAAATCTGACCATGTCTGCACGTGTAAGAATATCCGCGACAAAAACATGGTCAGGTAGTTGTTAGTTGTGTTTTGAAACTTATTAAGTTTAACATAAATAATTACTGAGTTCAAGGTATCGTAATGAGAAATATTTAATCGTAATACCTTATACTTTTATTAATTTTTACATTACTCATCATTCCCATTCATGGTATCAAGTCTGTGTTTGAAGTGCAGCCAGAAATTTTAAAAATGAACCTGAAGATATAGACTATACTGTAACTGTTCACAGGTAATATCCCGAGACATACGGGGCAAAATGCCATCACCGAAGGTGATTTGGAATGCATTTTGACCAAGTTACTGCGAATGGAGTGAACAGTAACACTATACTCACACAAAACCAAAAACCGAATAATTTTTATTACAAAACTTTATGATTTCATGGTATACTTATGAAAAACAGATATGAAGAAGGAATGAGTGATTATGAGATACAAAGACGAGATAAGGATCGGGGTCATGGCGGCATGCTTCTGCTGTGTGATGGTTCTGATCTACGCAGCCGTCCCCAAGGATGTCAGTATCCTTAAGGCACGCAGCACTAGTACATTTAAGGAGGCGCCGGAAACTGCTGCCGAGGCACAGGCACAAGCAGAGTCTGACGCCGAGGATGCCGGATTTACTATCTATTCCCAGGATAGCAATTATGACTACGATACTTCTTCGGATACCTCTGCTTCTGACAGCACTCAGGATACCACCACTACGGATCCTGCACCGGACACGACAGACACTTCCCAGTCTTCGGATCCGTCTTACGACAGCACTGCTTCCGGTGACTATGCCAACGAGGACAGTGATTCCGGTGATTATGATACTTCCGATCAGATCACATATCCGACAGAAGATTCTACTGATGGCACGCAGGATACCGATACTTCCGGTGATACTCAGATTGATTATGATACCGGTGGTTCGGATTCCGATTCTGAGCTTTTTAATGAAAATCTGGTCCAGGAAGAAACTTACTATTAAGATTTCCACAGACCTAAAAAATGGCAGGTATGATCTCTATAATGAGAAACATATCTGCCATTTCTTTATCTTATTAAATTTCCTGGATCAAACACCGCACTTTCACTGCCAAACAGTTCCATCACGGCACTTTCATATACCACGCATTTCTCGCTCTTTTTGATCTTTTTGAGATATTTCTTGTTATCTGAAAACAGTGGTGCCATATAAAACCAGAGTTCTTTCATCTTGAAGAGCACATTCCGATCTCCGGAAACCTCCTCGCGGTAACTATGATATACCAGATCGTGAAATTTCCGAAATTCTGCCTTCGTAAGTTTTTCTCCACCACGAAGTTCTCTTGCAAGAGCCGGGTCTGCCAGCACTCCCCGGCCTGTCATAACAGCTCCCAGCTCCGGGAATTTCTCACGGATTCTCCGGTAATCTTCTACACAAAAAATATCCCCATTATAACAGACCGGATTTCTGCTTTGGGCAAAGGCTTCTGCAAAGGCAGAAAGATTCGGCGTGTTTTTGTAAAAATCCTTCTGCACCCTTGGATGGATGATCAGTTCTTCCAGCGGAAACTTATTATATACTTTCATCAGTTCAGAAAATTCCGAGGCATCCTCCATTCCCAGGCGGGTTTTTACCGAAATCTTCATATCGCACTTCTCAAAAACAGTATCCAGGAATCGTTCCAGTTCTTCTGGATCTTCGAGAAAGCCCGCGCCGCATCCCTTTGTCACAACCGTTTTCGACGGACACCCTAAGTTCAGATTGACTTCTCTGTAACCATATTCCTTAAGAAGCTCCACTGTGCGGATAAAATCCTCTGCTTTTCTTGTAAGGATCTGCGGAACAGCATACATTCCCTTATTATTCTCCGGCAGCAGGTCTTTCTTTTCTCTCCCGCTTAAGTTCAGATTCTGTTTCGCACGGATAAACGGAATGAAATATTTGTCAAAGCCATCGAAGCAGGTAAAAAGAGCCTTTCGATATACATAATTTGTAATCCCCTCTAACGGGGCAAGATAAATCTTCATTCGTTCTCTTCCAGGGTTCCCAGATAATAGAAACCTTTGCATTCATCAAGATGTACTTTGACATATTTGCCAAGAAGGGATTCATTTCCTGCAAAATGTACCAGAAGATTATATTGAGTTCTTCCGGTGAAAATTCCCTTTTCTTTGCTTTCTTCTTCTACAAGGACTTCCTGCACACTTCCCTCGAATCTGGAGGAACGTTTGCGTCCTTCATTTTGTACCAGTGCCAGAAGACGGTTAAATCTTTCTTTCGCAACATCCTGCGGTACCTGATTCTCCATAGCTGCTGCCGGTGTATCACTTCGTTTGGAATACAGGAAGGTAAAGGCTGTGTCATATCCACATTTTGCAACAACATCCAGAGTCTCCTGGAAATCTTCTTCTGTCTCGCCCGGGAAACCGACAATGATATCCGTAGTCAGAGAGATATCCGGGATTGCTGTGCGGATCCGCTCTACCAGATCCAGATATTTCTCCTTATCATAGCGGCGGTTCATTACCTTCAGAACACGGCTGCTGCCGGACTGGAGTGGAAGATGAAGGTGATGACAGATTTTTTTGCTCTTAGCCATGGTTTCGATCAGCTCATCGGAAAGATCCTTCGGATGAGAGGTCATAAAGCGAATTCTCTTAATACCTTCAATATCCTCCAGCATTTCCAGAAGCTGTGCAAATGTAACCGGATTTTCCAGAGTCTTTCCATAAGAGTTTACGTTCTGACCAAGGAGCATAACCTCAGAGACACCATCTGCAGCCAGACGCTTTACTTCTTTAATGATGGCCTCCGGCTCGCGGCTTCGTTCACGACCGCGGACATACGGCACAATACAGTAGCTGCAGAAGTTGTTGCATCCAAACATGATATTAACACCGGATTTAAAGGTATAATTTCGTTCTGTAGGAAGGTCTTCCACGATCTGGTCTGTTCCCTCCCAGATATCTACGATCTGCTGCTCAGACTGCTGCATCTCATAAAAGAGCTCAGCAAATTTAAAAATGTTGTGCGTACCAAAAACAAGGTTTACAAATGGATAAGTCTTCCTGATCTTCTCCACAACATGTGGCTCCTGCATCATGCAGCCAAAAAGCACAATCTGCATATCCGGGTTCTTGTCCTTCAGGCTGTGAAGATGTCCAAGTCTTCCATAAACCTTAAGGTTTGCATTCTCACGTACCGTACAGGTATTGTAGATCACCACATCGGCATCCTCGCTATCCTGTCTGTGATATCCGATCTCGTCCATGATACCGGCCACAACCTCAGACTGTTTCTCGTTCATCTGACATCCGAAGGTGGTCAGACAATAAGTAAGAGGGCGTCCAAGTGTGTTGGATCTCTGTGCACTAAGAGTCTGTGCCAGTTCGATAAAAGAATTCTGGCGTGCAGTTTCTTCGGCAGTCATTGTATTTGTTTTCTGTGATTCTTTTGTCATTTGATAACTCCTTATCCATATACAGGTCTTACACCGGTTCGACCTGAATGTATTCTGTTTATGCATCTGCAATATTGAAACTGTTCGTAACTATTCAGAAGGTGGCATTTTTCCTTATAACTGTGAAGATACTGAACAGTTATCTGTATTTTACAAAAAAATCGGAATATGTGCAAGCGTTATATCAAAGAGAAAACAGGTACTCAAGCGGAAGTGTATGGATTTTCCGGTACTCGTTCTGTCTCTGCTCCTTCTTATCCTCACTTTCTTCTTTCAGTGTTTCAATCCGAAACGATGGTTTGTGACAGATTTCTGCATAAAACTGCTCCGGTGAACCGCTTCCAGGACGACCGGCAACAGAAAAATCTCCCTGTCCCGCCGGCAGATTATCCATATAGTAGCTGCTGCATTTCTGCAGATGTCTGGCCAGTCGATAGCTTTTCTGGTTCGCAGCAAAGGATCTGGACTGTTTAAAATACAGAATGCGATTCCTGAAATGATTGAATGACAGAAGTCCACTGCTTGGATATTCCTGGAAGATACGGATCAGCGCCTTTGTTTCATTTTCACTTGCAGGCTGCTGCATGACCTGTCTGCGCTGATAGTACTGCGTAGGAAAATTTTTGCGTAAATCTATCCCTCGTCCATTTCCCGTATATTCTTTCGCCGGAATTTCCTGCATCCGAAGCATCTGCCGATAGATTGGATTGCGGATCGCCTGAAAATCCCTTTCATAAATCTCATACCCATCCGGGTTCAGAAGAGGGATGAAACACAGTCTCCACTTATCCAAAGCCTCCCTGACATCGTAGATTTCTTCTATTTTCCATCCACTTTCCCAGGCTTTGGTATATTCCTGGATCATCCGGATCAGAAACTTCGGTGTCTGCCTGTCCGGGCCGGTAAGCCCCGAAAGACAGAATATGCAGCTATTTCCTTTTCCGAGTTCTATCATTGGGATCATTCTTTCATCGTGACTCTTTCCGATGATCCGAAACTGTGCGATCTGGCGGTAACGCTGAGACATCTCCCACATTTCATAATAAAGATCTTCATATGTACAGGAACGTGTATCTGGCATAATCTTTTCCCTCCATTTCTCTTAAGAACAAAGCGGACAATTCCACTTCAAACTCCCTCAATCCCTCAATCTTTGAGGGACTTTATCCAGAATCATGTATCTGCCCTGTATTAATATATGAAAAGAGGCAGGTCAAAAGAACCTGCCTCAAAAAAAAATATTCAGTTTTGCACTTTATCAGATATCTTTTTTGCGTTTACGAATCAGGATATAGCCTCCTGCCAGCAGTGAGAGTGCTGCCAGTGCCACCATTGCTCCGATCGGAGATTCATCAAGAGTAGAAACCGCGGACTTGGAACTGGATCCGCCATCCTTCTCTGATGCAGCTTCCGTTGCAGTCAGTTCAGCATCTGTCTTATCACCACTGCCGCTTCCGTCTCCGCCTCCACCGGAACCATCATTACCTGCTCCTCCGGTCGGTGTTACTGTAAGATCCTCCGGTGAAAGCTTCTGTGAACTGAACTGTGTCTTCACAGACTCGATCACATCTGTATCCTGCCATTCTGCTCCATTGTAGATCTGTTTCTTGAAGAATACATAGATGTTGTAGGTCTTGGCATCTGCAATACCCTTCGGTGAACCGATCCTGAATGTGGTATTCTTCTCACCTGATTTCGTAGGATTCTCGGAAAGACTCCAGTACATCGGAATCCATCTCTCATCCCCGGAAACATATGGTTTCTCGTCATTCTGTCCTGCACCTGTTACGCTGAATTCATAGAAGGTGCCAGGAGTGAATTTCAGTGGGTTCTCCAGACCTGTGATCGTGCTCTTAGTAACCGCATAGGTACGTGCCGGACGGGTAGTTCCGGATGGATTCAGTGCCGGACGTTTCTTCTTAAAGGATGCGGTATTTAATTTAAAGATGCTCATCTTGGCCTTTCCGGAATCAGGTTTCGCACAAACAACCAGCCAGGTATCTGCCTCCGGAACATTCTCTGCCTTAACGGTAAAACTTGTGTTTGCTTTCGCTACGTTTGTGGCACGACTTGCATCATACATGTTCTGGATCACCTTTGTATCAGTATCTGCATCTACAAAGAAGTAATACCATTTGCAGTTCTGAGTTACAGAAAACTGCAGAGAAACCGTTGTATGGTTATCCCATTTCAGTGAACCGCTCTTATACTTCAGGAAAGAAGGTGTCTTGGTTGGGGTCACTGTCGGCTTCGTTGTCGGTTTTGCTGTCGCAGTTGGCTTAGCAGACGGACTTACCGACGGGCTTACGGATGGACTTACCGACGGCTCTGTTGCTTTCTTTTTAAGTGTTGCTTTGTTTGTCTCTGTATCTGGATTCAATATATATTCCTCTGTATCATAACTGAATTGTTCTGCCACAGCTTTAAAATCTGCAACTGTCACATTCTCTGCCACGGCAAGTACCTCTGTCCCCTCTGCCGCGCTGGCATGGGTGAAAGAAATATCAGAACCGGTAAGTTCATCTGTGATAACAAACTCCGCTGTCCCATCCAGATATACGTTTGCCTGTGCATCACCGATCTTATTGTCCTTCACTGCGACAGTTCCCTGAACGCAAACAGCTGAATCACTGTAGACAGCACCTTTGGCACCGGTGTTTCCGGTGATCGTGCCGCCTGCCAGAACAATCTGTCCGCCTGTACAATTGACAGCCGCACCGTCTGCACTGCTGATGTTTCCGCTGAGCTCTACATTGGAAAATAATCCAAAGCTTCCACTGTCACTCACGTTGACGATAGAGCCATCTGCTGTCACCGCTGCATCCGTAAATGCACCGCTGACTGTCAGGCTGCCTCCATCCTTTGTTTCAAATGACAGGGAGCTGTTCTCGCCGGATACCTTAAACATATCTCCGGTAAAGGAATCTGTCTCTCGGGCAATGGAGATATCTCCAACTGCACAGATGGAGATTTTCTTGCCGGATACGGTAACTGTGGACGATAAGGCGATTGGTTTGGAAACTTCAATCACTGTAGCAGATGACTCCGCTGTTGCGGCCTCTGCTGCATCTATCGCCTCCTGAAGGCTGTTATAGTATTTCGGTGTGATATTTCCGTCTGCATCGACTTCATTGATTGCAATTCCGGTGTCGGTCTGCTCCTTATCCGGTGCCTCAGTCGGCTCTTTGTTCTCCTCCGTTGTCTCAGCCGGGGTCTCTGTTTCCTGCTTCTCTTCCTGTGCAGGCTCGGCCGGTGCTTCTGTAGGATTGGACTCAGCTGGTGCTTCCGCCGGCTGCTCATCCGGTGCCTCAGTCGGTTCTTTGCTCTCCTCTGCCGGCTGTTCTTCTGTCGCAGATTCCTCTGTATTCTCACCAGCTCCAAGATCTCCTGCTTCTTCTGCCGCAGTATCTGCCGCCATTGCAGTAGCCGGTACTCCTCCGGCTACAAGTGCTCCGGCCAGGATCATTGCATATAACTGTTTACGTCTCAATTTAAATCCTCCCATGTGTCTTCATTTCACAATCACAAATATGTAAATTTCGTATTGTCGATTGTAAATAAATATGCAGCATCGTCAAAACGCTTCTTTTCAGTTAAAGTTTGTAGTAATAAACTGTATTTCATTATACACACGCCTCTGTAAAATGTCAAATCAACGATGCATGTTTCCGGTCATTATCGTTCGACCTTTTTTGCCTTTACTGTCGAATCTGGCCATTTCCATAGATAATATATTTGGTTGTTGTCAAAGCAAGGAGACCCATAGGACCTCTCGCATGAAGCTTCTGTGTACTGATCCCGATCTCAGCTCCATAACCAAACTCAAATCCGTCTGTGAATCTGGTAGAAGCGTTTACATATACTGCTGCCGCATCTACCTCATCCAGGAATTTCTGTGCATTCGTATAATTCTCTGTGATGATCGCCTCAGAATGGCCTGTGTTATATTGATTGATATGTGCGATTGCTTCCTCTACATTATGCACAACCTTGATTGAAAGAATGTAATCCAGATATTCCGTTCCCCAGTCTTCCTCTGTCGCAGAAACCGCACCCGGCATCAGTTCTTTTGATTCCTTATCGGCACGCATTTCGACATGCTTTTCTTTCAGCTTCTCTGCAAGAACCGGAAGAAGTTTTTCCTTCACATTCTCATGGACCAGAAGAGATTCACAGGCATTGCATACACCGACTCTCTGCGTCTTGGCATTCATGATGATATTGACAGCCATCGTAAGATCTGCACTCTCATCTACATAAATATGACAGTTTCCGGTTCCGGTCTCAATCACCGGGATAGTACTCTGGTTTACCACTGCCTTGATAAGTCCTCTTCCGCCTCTCGGGATCAGAACATCGACATATTCATTCATTTTCATGAATTCTGCTGCCGTTTCACGGGAGGTATCCTCAATAAGCTGAATGGCATCTTCTGTCACCTCATGAGAACGTAAGGTTTCTCTGATGCAGTCCACGATTGCCTTATTTGAATGAATTGCGTCGCTGCCGCCTTTGAGAATTACAACATTTCCTGTTTTGAAACAAAGACCAAACGCATCTGCCGTAACATTCGGACGTGCCTCATAGATGATTCCAACAACACCAAGCGGAACTCTTTTCTGCCCGATCAGAAGACCGTTCGGGCGTTTTTTCATTCCTGTTACCTCACCGATCGGATCCTCCAGGGAAACGAGCTGGCGAAGTCCCTCTGCCATTCCCTCGATTCTTTCCTTTGTGAGGAGAAGACGATCCACCAGACCTTCCGGCATCTGATTCTCTCGTCCGTGTGCGACATCGACTGCATTGGCTTTAAGCAGCTGTTCGGTACACTCTATAAGATGCTCTGCCACAGCCTCAAGGACCTCATTCTTCTTGTTTGTTGTTATGTTTCGAAGCTCTGTCTCAGCTTTTTTGGCGTTTTTTCCAAGCTGCAGTAACCTTTCATTCATGACCAAACCTCCTTCGGAAATATGTCTTTTATCTTTTATTTTGTAAGTGAGTAGATTGTATTTTCGGTAACGATAAGTTCCGGAGAAATATCCGTCGGTTCCGTCGGAACAGAGGGCAGAATCTGGAATTCAAAAGCCACAGCCACCCTCTTTATCATCGGATGCTTCTCAAGAAAACGGTCATAAAAGCCGCCTCCATAACCTACCCTGTGGTTCTGCGGATCAAATGCCACTCCCGGCATAATCATCATGGCATCCTCCCACTGAACGATCTCACCGCGTGCAGGTTCCGGGATCCCGAAGTATCCCTTCTCAAGCTGTGCAAAATCCGTCAGCTTATAAAATACCATATCCTGTCCGACAACCTTCGGAACTGCTACTTCCTTTCCCTGCTTCCATGCTTCTTCGATCATAAAACCAGTCATAACCTCATGATTGTAATCCGCATAGGCAAGGATCCTCTGTGCATTTCGAAATTCAGGAAGTGCTGCCATTCTGGCTGCGATCTCACGGCTCCAGGTTTCCACCTGTTCATCGGTACATTCTTTTCGAAGCTTAAAGATCTGTTTTCTAATGAGTTTTTTTGTTTCCATATTTTTCACCTAAGTTTGTGACAGATCCATCGGATTCCTTAATGCTGATGTTATTGAGCTGTGCCTTCAGATTACCTTTGACCGCTGCAATATATTCCTTGCGCAATTCTGCCTGCTCAGCCTTTTCTTCTTCTGTAAGTCCTACACTCTTGGCCTTGTGTGCCAGCGTATTGATGCGGTCAATTTTTGTATTATCCATTCCCATTGTGGTATCTCCTTTTTAAGTAATCTGTAACTGTTCATTGCCCTCGCAGTTCTGAATAGTTACAGTAATTTTTCGATGTAGTCGATCAGGAAAAATTCTTCCTTCTTATCACTGACAAACAGAGTTCCATAGTCACGGCCCTCCACGATCTTGTGGATGATGTGGAAATCCGCACCATTTGCAATGACCATGTCCGCACCTGCTGCCGTCGCGATCTCGGCAGCTGTAAGCTTCGTTGCCATTCCACCTGTTCCGACTTTGCTCTTCGGTCCTTTGCCCATACTCAGAAGTTTCTCATCCAGCTTCTCTACCACATGGATAAATTCTGCATCCGGATTGGTATTCGGATCATCTGTAAACAGTCCGTCAATGTCGGAAAGCAGGATCAGAAGGTCTGCGCCAATCAGACCTGTGATCACGGCTGACAAGGTATCATTATCACCAAAAGACTCCATCATTTCCAGCTCATAGCTGGAAACAGAGTCATTCTCGTTTACGATCGGGATCGCTCCGACGTTCAAAAGCTCTTCGAAGGTATTTCTGGCATTCCTGCGGTTCAGATTGTTGACCATGGTACTCTTGGTCATCAGTATCTGTGCTGCCACCTGATTGTATTCCGCAAACAACTTCTGATAGATCATCATAAGCTTTGCCTGTCCAACGGCCGAACATGCCTGTTTCTGTTTAAGTTCTGCCGGCTTTCCATGAAATCCAAGTGCGGAAGCTCCTACTGCCACGGCTCCTGAAGTTACCAGTACTACATCCTTGCCCTGATTGTGAAGATCACTTAATTCACGAACCAGCACTTCAAGCTTACGCAGATCCAGTTTGTTTGTCTCTTTGTGGATCAGAGAGGAGGAACCTACCTTCACCACAATACGTTTTTTATCCTTTAACATCTCACGGTAATTCATTGTTTTGTATCTCTCCAAATGTAATTTATTGTCGCATCCTTATGCTGTCCTGAGAAAGTGGCTCATTATCTGGTGATTCCGAGATCATCCAGTGCTTTGGCCTGTTTCTGCTCCATTATGGCAGCCTCCTCGGGTGTCATATGATCGTATCCGAGAAGATGGAGCATGCTGTGTGCAAACAGGAAACTAAATTCTCGTTCGATGCTGTGTCCATATTCCTGTGCCTGTGAATAAACTCTGTCTACAGAGATCATCACATCTCCAAGGAGCAGTTCGTCGGTATCCAGGTCAAAATATTCATCCTGGTCATCGATCACAGAATAATCTGCCGGCTTCTCAAACGGGATCATCGGGAAAGAAAGTACATCTGTCGGCGAATCGATCAGGCGGAATTCTGCATTTACTTTACGAATCTCTTCATTATCTGTAATGACCAGGTTCACGCTGATCTCATACGGGCATTCCTCCAGTTCCAGAATGTGGGAAGCTATTTTTTCTGCAAGTTTCTCGTAGGGTATTTCCAGTTTTCGTTCTGTTTCATACTCAATCTGAATGGTCATTTTTTCTTCTCCTCACTGCGTCTCGCCGTACTGCGTCTTGCCGGCTTCTGCTTCTTTTCGTAATCATCGTAGGCCTGTACGATCTGCTGTACCAGCGGATGACGGACAACATCCTTACTGGTAAGCTGACAAAATCCTATATCATCGATCTTCTTAAGTACCTTGGCCGCAACATCAAGTCCTGACACGGCATCCTTTGGCAGATCCTTCTGAGAGGCATCACCGGTTACGACTACCTTGGAACCAAAACCGATACGGGTCAGGAACATTTTCATCTGTGCAGGTGTTGTATTCTGTGCCTCATCCAGAATAATAAACGCATTATCCAGTGTACGTCCTCTCATATAGGCAAGCGGTGCAACCTCGATCAGTCCGCGCTCCATGTTTTTGGCAAAGCTGTCGGCTCCCATGATCTGATACAGGGCATCATACAATGGACGAAGATATGGATCTACTTTGCTCTGAAGATCTCCCGGAAGAAATCCAAGCTTCTCCCCCGCCTCGATCGCCGGTCTGGTCAGAATGATGCGGCTGACCTCCTCATTGCGAAAAGCTGTTACCGCCATCGCCATCGCCAGATACGTCTTACCGGTTCCCGCCGGTCCGATTCCAAATACGATCATCTTCTTACGGATCTGCTCAACATATTCCTTCTGACCCAGTGTCTTGGGCTTGATCGGACGTCCCTGGATCGTGTTGCAGATAAAATCCTTATCTATCTCTGTAAGTACCTGATTTCTCGCTTCCATCGCAAGGGATAATGCATATGTCACATTCTGCCGGGTGATCGTATTTCCCCTGCCCGCAAGCGTTACCAGTTCCTCTATCAGCTTCTTCGCCTGAGTTGCGCTTCCGTCTGTACCCAGAATCTTTAGCATTCCGTCTCTGGATATCAGGGTCACATTCAATGTGCGCTCGATCAGCTTCAGATGTTCGTCAAACTGGCCGAATACATTTCCTTCCAGATCTGCGGGTACCTGAGTGTGTAACTCAATAATGCTGTCAGTCATTCTCTGTTGTCCTTTCTTCGGGCTGCTCCCTTCTCTCAATGGGAACCTCCCTTCCGGTTTTTTCTATGATTTCCAAAGACCCTTTACTGATGCAGGTCTCATGGTCAACCTCTATTTTAACATTATTTGCAGATATTTGAACCCCTTTTTCCATTAATTTTTTCTCATGAGCCTGTAAAATCTCCCATGAAAGAAGCTTTGCTTCCTGTTCCGTGTACTTTCTGACGGTTTTTTTGTATTCTTTCCGGATGATTTTCCCATAAGAAACCGGCAGAAAAAAGCTCTCCGTCACCTGAAACGGATGATATTCTATGGAACGCTCAAACCCTTTTTCTGCCTTCTCTCCAAAGGCCAGACACCAGTTTCCCGCCCGAAAAGAAACGCCTCTTTTCTCTTTTCCGGTAAAAACTTCCGCCTGGTATGCAAGCGGTACTTCATGATAATATGCCTGCTTATATTGAATATAGATATCCGCATCTGCCTTTACATACTGATACTGATAAACCTCCTGGCTGTCGTTTTTTAATTCCAGTTCACCTGATACCAGGATATCTCCTTTTTTGCATACCTCTCCCACATGAAAAAGCGGTACGCCTGCGCGGGTGATCATCTTTACAATCTTTCCGTTTTTTTCCGCTGCCAGGTTGAAGGCGTTCTGCGTACTCTCTTCCTTCTTTTCACTCAGGATCCCCTCCCGGATCTCCAGACTCAGGCTGGTTCCCTCCATCTTTACCGAAACCCAGGTCATCTCCGGATATTCTTCCCTCAGTGCCTCGGCAAGCCTGCCACAGTTTACTTTTTTCCTTGAGATACCATGTGCGACTCCCTGCTCTTCCAGAAAATCCAGAATTTCCTGTGTACTGCATCGGCGGTTTCCCTCGACATGGATATTCCAGATATGCCCCGATAAAAAAATAAAAAGACCGATCCACAGTAAAATACCAAGAAAAAAAGCCTTTCTCTTTTTACTTCTGTAAAAAAAGAAGGGCATTCCATGTTTTTCAACAATATGTATTCTGACCCGGGTCTTACGATGAAGCGGTCCAAGAAGGAAGAAATCTCTGATTGCAATGATCCCGGTAAGCTCTCCGTCAGGATGACGCAAAAGCTTTCTGACGCAGATGTTTCTTCCCTTGCAGAGATTCAGGAAACGCTCCGTCTGTTTTCCCTGTATCCGGATCTTGATATAACCCTTCCAAAAATAGATCAGTTTTTCCATAAACACCTCTACTGTTCCAGGATTATTTCTGATAAACTTCCCTGAATCTGCATTTCTTCCGGTGTGTAGCACAGGATCCGAAGTGATTTCCCATGAATGATCAGTTTCCCCGAAAATGTCAGGATCACCAGCTCCTGTGTTTCATAACGAAGAATACAGCGATAATTTTCTATCCTTATCCGGCTGTTCCCGGTGACAGTAAACACAGATTCCTTCAAAGCCAGATCCCTCGGAACCTCCAGCGCCTCTGCCAGATTTTCCTTCCACTGATGTTTCTTTTTCACAAAAATCTCCGGCTTTTCTTTTAAATATATGCCGGAGATTTCTGTTTAGAATCTTAACTTGTAACTGTGAGGATACTGAACAGTTATCTTAACTTTATGCAGGTTAGCGGAACAAAACCATGGAAAACCACAGAATTGTATTGCCTCCCAGATTATATTCCATCTGCTTCTGCTCTACGATCTCACTCACCACGACGCCATGGCTTTCCAGGCAGGGATGCATCCGCTCAGGATGTCTGCAGGGTTCTCCCTTCAGATAGGCACATTCCTTACAGATGTCACAGGATTCGGTTGAAAGCGTGAAGGTACAAAAGCCTTCTCCCTTCAGATATTCCGCCACCTTCGTAGTCAGTTCTTCATGGGCATCCCTTGTTGCAAGCATTTCTTCCATATTCATAAGATCCGAAACTTCTGCAACACTGGAAAAAAAGACAGCCCGGTCATAACTGTGGATGCGGGCTTCGCATTCCTTGAGCGTACCAACCGCAGGCGGACAGGCCCAGGTTGTCCCATATCGTTCACATTCCTGCTTGCAGACGATCCTCACCCGCTCTGCCACAGACAGTTCTTTGGTGTCCAGAAGGCGATATTCATAAATCGGATATTCTGCTATAAAATCTTCAAATTTCTCAGTATTTAATTCTGCCGCCATTGGACATCTCCTCCTGTTAGTCCAGAATGATCAGTGCCATGAAAACAAGGTCTTCATCGCCGCTGTTTGTCAGTCCGTGGCCTTTGCCGTCCGGTGTAAAGGTAACATCTCCTGCACTTACCATGCGAAGAGTTCCGTTATCACTGTAAATTCCCTTACCGGAAAGGATATAATAAGTTTCGCTTTCGTTATGATGCTCATGATATCCAAGAGAACATCCAGGCTCCAGAGTAACCTCTGCATACATTTTGCATTTACCGTTTAACTGTTTCTCGTCCAAAAGACGTTTGATCAGCACATGTCCTGTACCGCCTGCCATGTTTTCTACGCGTTCTGTTGTCATAATTGTTTCCTCCTCTTGTAGATAGAATTTTGATTCGTAACTGCGATAGTACTGAACAGTTACAGATTATTTATGATAAGGCTCATGGTTCAGAATCCGGTATCCCCGGTAGATCTGTTCCAGGAGTATCATCTGCATTAACTGATGCGGAAAAGTCATCTTCGAAAAGCTCAGCTTAAAATCGGCGCGTCTGAGCACCTGATCCCCAAGCCCCAGGGAACCTCCGATCACAAAAGCGATCGAACTCTTTCCTTCCACGCCAAGCTGACCGATCTTTTGTGACAGCTGCACAGAATCCAGCATCTTGCCATCAATTGCAAGTGCGATCACATAATCCTGATCGCGTATGTGTTTCATCAGCCGCTCAGCTTCCGTTGCCTTGATCTGCTCGTTCAGTGCATCAGAAGCTTTATCCGGTGTCTTTTCGTCCGCTACCTGACAGAATGTAAGCTTACAGTACCGCCCAAGACGCTTTGCATACTCCGCAATCCCGTCATTTAAATATTTTTCTTTGATCTTTCCAACTGTTAAAATTCGGATTTCCATTATACGTTGTGTTCCTCTATATAAGTCTCAAATTCTTCCATTGACATCAGTACCTTACGCGGCTTTGTGCCTTCCTCCGGCCCGACCACTCCGGCATCCGAAAGCTGATCCATGATCCTTGCAGCCCGGTTAAAGCCTATCTTGAACATTCGCTGAAGCATGCCGATCGAAGCTTTCTCCTTCTCAATGATAAATTTACCTGCATCTACAAAATATACGTCATTCGCGTCACTGCCGCCGGAAGAACCTCCCGACAGGCTGATCGTATTTACCTGCTGTTCGATCTGCGTGTTATAACTCACCTTGGGATTCTTATCTGCAAGAAATTCCACAATGCCACTTACCTCCTCATCAGAGACAAAAGCACCCTGCAGTCTCGCCGGCTTCTGATATCCCTGCGGATAAAACAGCATATCACCCTTTCCGAGAAGCTTCTCGGCACCGTTCATATCAAGAATTGTCCGGGAATCGACTCCGGATGAAACCGAAAATGCGATTCGGGAAGGCATATTTGCCTTGATAAGACCCGTGATGACATTGACAGAAGGTCTCTGCGTTGCGATGATCAGATGGATGCCCGCCGCACGTGCAAGCTGTGCCAGACGACAGATCGCATCTTCCACCTCACCCGGTGCGACCATCATAAGGTCTGCAAGCTCATCGACGATGATCACAATCTGAGGCATTGGTTTCTTCGGTTCTTCTCCCTCCGGAACCTCCATCTTCGCAATCTTGCGATTATATTCTCCAAGATTCCGGACTCCGTATTCCGCAAATGTATTATATCGGCCCATCATCTCAGATACTGCCCAGTTTAAGGCGCCTGCTGCCTTCTTCGGATCTGTGACAACCGGAATAAACAGATGCGGGATTCCATTATAGACACTCAGCTCGACCACCTTGGGGTCGATCATGATCAGTTTCACCTCATCCGGTGATGCCTTGTAGAGAATACTGATGATCAGAGTATTGATGCACACCGACTTACCGGAGCCCGTGGCACCCGCGATCAGAAGATGCGGCATCTTGGCGATATCTGTCACCACCGGCTTACCCGCAATGTCCTTACCTACGGCAAAGGACAGCTTTGATTTTGCCGTCTGGAATTCCTGTGACTGCAGGATCTCCCGGAGCATGACCGCATGATTTTCTTTGTTCGGAACTTCGATCCCCACAGCTGCCTTGCCCGGGATCGGGGCCTCAATACGAATATCCGGTGTTGCCAGATTCAGCTTGATATCATCTGCCAGATTTACGATCTTACTTACCTTAACACCCATTTCCGGCTGTAATTCATAACGGGTGACCGTCGGACCGCAGCTTACATTTGTGATCGTGACATTTACCCCGAAATTATGCAGGGTTTCCTGCAGTTTCTTTGCAGTCCTGCGAAGATGCTCATCGGAATCTCCCTGGGATCTGCCGTCTCCCCGTTTAAGAAGCTTAAGCGGCGGATAATGGTATTCCACCGGCACTTCCTCTGCCTGGGATGTGATTTCCTTCTGAATATTGGTGATGCCGCTCTGAATCTCCTCCTTTGAGGATTTCGGATTTTTCTTCTGCTGTGCCGGAGATGATTCCTCAGCTTCTTTCCCGGCCACCTGCACTTCTTCTCTTGGTTCAGGGCGAACTTCATTTCTTAACTGCTCCTGCCAGTCCGCATCCTCATAGGCATCCTCAGCATCATCTGCAGATGTCACTTCTGTTCTGTCCGTTGGTGCTTCGCTTGTTTCCTTTACAGGTATCTCTTCCACTTCCTGCGGCAGATTCTCTTCTTCAGTCTCTGCTCTGGCAAACACAGGGAAAGAAGGCTTCTCTTCTTCCTCCTGCACAGGAACATCAGGTGTTTCCGCACGATGTATCTTAAATTCGACCTGTCCCTGACTGCTCTCTTCCATCTCCACTCTTTCTTCCGAAGATGCTGTTTCCTCGGCCGGAACCGGTTTCATCTCCCGCTCAGCAGACGGAGGTGTCAGTTTCGTTCCCGCCAGAAATTCCTGTTTCTCAGGCTCCGTCTTCTCTTCTTCGGCAAGTGCCTCCTCCAGCTCTTTCATTCTCTCTGCACGCCGCTGTTCCCTGCGCATCCTGCGCTCCTGCTGGCGAAGTTCTTTCTTGAGGTCACGCTCCGGCTGACCTTCCATATATAGTGCATGTCTGTCTCTGGCCATTGCACAGACAGCATCCCAGACACGGAAAATAAAACCAAAAAAAGATTTCTGCGTGATCAGTATCAGTGTGATCAGCAGAACCAGTAAAATGATCACACAGCCACCAACGGTACCAAAGGCAGACGTCGTTGAAATGCAGATCGCACCTCCGATCACACCACCGCCTGTATGATAACTGGAAGAAATCCTGTAATATTCAGCAAATGTCGTCTCCGCCATATAGCCTTCTGTCAGAAGCTGGATCAGTCCGCACAGAAAAATCCAGAATACCAGTCCTGCCAGAAGCTTCTTGTATGCAAGCGGATTCTTTCTGTTGGATATAAAAAACACTGCACATCCAAAAAGCAGCACCGGAAAAAGATAAGCCAGAAGTCCCATGATCCCGAATGAAGCCTGGCTGATGCTGCCTCCGACAGTTCCTCCCATACCCAGGTTGCTGATGATAAGAATTATTGAAGCGGCAAAGAAAATCCATAAAATAATCTCTGTCTGGAATCCACTGGCAACTCCCTGGTCTTTTGCAGTTCTCTTCCTGGTGTTCTTTTTCTTGGAAGTAGTCTTGGCGGTTCCTCTTCTGTTGTTCTGTTTCTTTGCTGCCATTTAGGGCACCCTCCTACTAAAATTTCAGTCAAAGTAACTGTTCATTACCTTCACAGTTACGAGTCAAAATGCCTCGCGGGATACTACCTTATGAATAGTTACCAATCAAAGCATATGATTTATGATCAGCGTTACAAGACCGATCACAAAACAATAAATCGCAAATACGCGAAATCTTCCCTTATGGACAAGTTTCAGACAATAACGGATCACAAAAAACGCAGTTACCCCTGAAACGATCATTCCTAACACATAGGCAAATCCAAGTCCCACTGTCATGGCAGGTGAACCAAACTGTCCAAGCTCCATGATCAGTGATCCGATAATTGCCGGGATTGACAAAATATAAGAATACTTCACTGCAAACGTGCGGCTGAAGCCACTCATCAGACCGGCACTGATCGTAAGACCACTTCTGGAAAGTCCCGGAAATACGGAAATACCCTGGCAGAGTCCGATCCACATCGCATCCGAAAGATTCGCATCCTTAGCGGCCTTGGTTCCTCCGGTCCGTGCAAGGTCAATCACAAGAAGAACGATTCCTGTGACAAGCAGTCCGGCACTTGGGATCAGTACAGAGTCCGCCGCCAGAACAACCAGCCTTCTTGCCGTGTAACCGAGAAGAGCGGTCGGGATCATGGAAACAAGAAGAAGTACAGCAAACTTACGATAGGTGTTGCTGATAATCCTCGCATAATGAAGCTGCTTCCCCGTCCTCCTGTTATGTATATAGAGATGGGCGTTTCCCACAATGTCCAGGATCATATCCAGGATCTCATATAGAATATGGCGGATATCCTTCTGAAAAGTCATAAATACCGCACCCAGAGTCCCCAAATGCAGCATTGCCTCCAGAAGGACTCCCGCATCATGATCCATTCCAAAAAAATTCTCCAGAATGCACAGATGCCCAAAACTGCTCACCGGAACAAATTCTGTGATCCCCTGTACAATCGCTAATAAAATAATATATAAGACTGTCATATCTTTTTCCTTTTCCTTTAATACTACATACTGCTGCGTCCGCTACGGTTCACTCCGTTCACAGCAGCCTGCGTCCTTATAACAGCTATCAGTTCAGGTCAGTATAACATATTTCAGTTCAAGTTACAAGTTGCCAAACATTTGTTTGCGAAAATGTCCAGAGTTTTCAGAAAAAAAGATTCCCTGCCGACCCACTTAAGAACCGACAGGGAATTCCAATATGTTCAGATATTATTTATTTTTGAGATATTCATCGATACCTTTGGCACCGGCTTTACCTGCTCCCATAGCAAGGATAACTGTAGCTGCACCTGTAACGG
>OGXW01001213.1_pt1 | contig 19653 bp, 20 predicted proteins | sample 1576341 | NCBI WGS metagenome assembly OGXW01 (sample SAMEA3541592, study PRJEB24748) | human gut metagenome | biome: human gut; feature: human-associated habitat; material: faeces | place: China | collected 2012
TATGCTTTGGGGACGACTGAGAGTGCTCGTCATGACCATCGCTCTTTGGGCAGTATACCGCATGATACCTTGCCGCATCACCAAGATGGTGCGCATCATTGCCCAGATGGCTTTGCTTGCCTGGTGGTATCCCGACACCTACGAAATCAACCGCATGTTCCCAAATCTCGACCATATCTTTGCAGGTTGGGAGCAGGATCTTTTCGGCTGTCAACCCGCCCTGCTCTTTGCCAAAGCCCTGCCTTGGGCTGTAGTAAGCGAACTGATGTCGATGGGCTACTTTATGTATTATCCGATGATTGCATTGGTTTCATTCTATTATTTCTTCTGCAGATATTATGAGGCTGAAAGAGCTGCATTCGTCATGCTCACCAGTTTCTTTATCTACTATCTCATCTACATCTATGTACCGGTAGCGGGTCCGACCTTCTACTTTGATGCAGTAGGGATATCAGAAATAACCAAAGGCATCTTCCCGGCTTTGGGCGATTACTTCAATACCCATACCAACTGCCTGCCGACACCGGGCTACACCGATGGAATCTTCTACCAGCTTGTAGAAGACGCCAAGAACGCCGGCGAGCGTCCTACAGCCGCTTTCCCAAGTTCGCATGTGGGCGTGAGCACCATCTGCATGCTCCTGGTCTGGCATGCCGGCAACCGAAAACTGCTATACGTGATGCAGCCATTCTACATCTTCCTGTGTCTGGCTACCGTATATATTCAGGCGCATTATCTCATCGATGCCATCGCCGGCCTCATCTCTGCCGTCGTCATCTATTTTGTATTGATGGCAGTATCGAAGGGAATGACAGAGCATCATACTCCTTCTTCGCGGCTGAGATTCAGATAGTTACATATTTTAATTACAATAACATTATAAACGAATAGAATTCATCTAGAACAATGAAGAAACTATTTATTGAGACTTATGGCTGCCAGATGAACGTGGCAGACAGTGAGGTAGTTGCCTCTGTGATGCAGATGGCTGGCTACGAAATCTGTGAGAAAGAAGAAGAGGCTGATGCCATCTTCCTGAACACCTGCAGTATCCGCGAGAATGCAGAGAACAAGATTTATCATCGCCTCGACACCCTGCATGCAGAGCAGAAAAAGGGAAGAAAGGTGATTCTCGGCGTTTTGGGCTGTATGGCAGAGCGCGTGAAGGATGACCTCATCCAGAACCACTATGCCAATCTCGTTTGCGGACCAGACAGCTATCTCAACCTGCCGGATATGATTGCGCAGTGCGAGATGGGAACCAACGCCATCAACATCGAACTCTCTAAGACCGAGACTTACCGTGACATCGTACCTCAGCGCATCGGTGGCAACAGAGTGAGCGGTTTCGTAAGCATCATGCGTGGTTGCAACAACTTCTGCCACTACTGCATCGTGCCTTATACCCGTGGACGTGAGCGCAGCCGCGATGCTGAGAGCATCCTGCGTGAGGTTCGCGATTTGCAGCAGCGTGGCTTCAAGGAGGTTACCCTGCTGGGACAGAATGTAAACAGTTATGGTCTCTCGCCATCGGGCAAGCGCGAGGAAGGCAGTCTTTCCTTTGCCGAGCTCCTCCACATGGTAGCCCAGGCTGTACCGGATATGCGAGTGCGCTTCACCACCTCTAACCCAGAGGATATGACCGAGGACATCCTCCACGCCATTGCCGAAGAGCCAAACCTCTGCAAGCACATCCACTTCCCTGCACAGAGCGGAAGCAACAAGATTTTGAAGCTGATGAACCGCAAATACACCCGTGAGGAGTATCTGCAGCGCATCGCCGATATCAAGCGCATCATTCCAGGCTGCGGCATCACCACCGACATCTTCGTGGGTTATCACGACGAGACCGAGGAAGACCATCAGGAAACCCTCTCTCTGGTAAAGGAAGTAGGCTTCGACAGCGCCTTCATGTTCAAGTATTCAGAGCGCCCGGGCACCTACGCAGCCAAGCACCTGCCAGACAACGTTTCTGAGGAAACCAAGATAGCCCGCCTCAACGAACTTATCAAGTTGCAAACCGAGGTGAGCGCCGAACAGAACAAGAAGGATGAGGGCAAGGTATTCACCATCCTCATCGAGAACTTCAGCAAGCGTAGCCGCGAGCAGATGATGGGTCGAACAGAACAGAACAAGGCGGTTGTCATCGATAAGGGCAACCACCACATCGGAGAGTTCGTGAAGGTTCGCATCACCGGTTCTACCTCTGCTACTCTCTTCGGAGAAGAAGTAAAGGAGTAAACCCCAACTCTTCAGAACAGCTTTTTCTGAATAAAAAGACTCTTCTGAAAGAAAAAACAGAATATAAACAAGAAAAACCGCCAAAAGTTTGGCGGTTTTCTTAAAAAGCACTATATTTGCACCTATGAAGGAATTCTTGCAAATTTTACGCCGATTCGTCCCTCCATACAAAAAGTATCTGGGACTGTCTATCCTGTTCAATATCCTGTCTGCGGTATTGAACATCTTTTCGTTTGCAGCCTTGATACCAATCCTGCAAATCCTGTTCAAAGTAGATGGTGGTATCCGTGTCAACGAGTATATGCACTGGAATGGAGATTGGGGTAGCATCAAGGAGGTTGCAACCAATAACCTGTATTATTATATTCAGGAGTTTATTGTTGTACATAGTGCATCAACAGCCCTTTTGGTCATCGGCATATTCCTAGCCTTCATGACATTCCTCAAGACGGGAGCCTATTTCCTCTCGTCAGCCACCATCATACCTATTCGTACAGGTATCGTAAGAGACATCCGCAACCAGATTTACCAGAAGATAAACAGTCTCTCGCTCGGTTTCTTCAGCGAGGAGCGCAAGGGAGATATCATTGCCCGCATGAGCGGTGATGTGCAGGAAGTGGAGAACAGCATCATGTCGTCGCTCGACATGCTCTTCAAGAACCCTATCCTGATTCTCTTCTATTTCGTTACGCTGATCTGCATCAGTTGGCAGCTCACCCTCTTCACCATTCTCTTTGTACCACCTTTCGGCTGGTTCATGGGAGTAGTGGGCAAGAAACTGAAGGCACACAGTATCGAGGCACAGGCACTTTGGAGCGACACGATGAGTATGGTAGAAGAAACCCTGGGCGGCTTGCGCATCATCAAGGCGTTCTGTGCAGAAGAAAAGATGAACAAGCGTTTCAATCAGGTTAACAGCAGCTACCGCGACAACATCATGCGCGTAAATATCCGCCAGCAGATGGCACACCCGATGAGTGAGTTCCTGGGAACCATCCTCATCGTAGTGGTATTGTGGTTTGGCGGTATCCAGGTTCTGGATTACGGCAGAATCGACGGTCCTACCATCATCTTCTATCTCGTGATGCTCTACAGCATCATCAACCCGCTGAAGGAATTCTCCAAGGCGAGTTACAATATCCCAAAGGGATTGGCAAGTATGGAGCGTATCAACAAGATTCTGCAGGCTGAGGTGGAAATCAAGGACAAGGAAACCCCTGAGCATATCAGCAGTTTCGAACATCAGATAGAGTTCCGCCACGTTTCCTTCGCCTATACCGACCGAAAGAGCGCAGAACTGGTATATGTATTAAAGGATATCAACCTCGTGATACCAAAAGGCAAGACCGTGGCTCTCGTTGGTCAGAGCGGTAGCGGTAAGAGTACGATGGTAGATTTGATTCCTCGTTACTATGATGTACAGGAAGGCGAGGTGCTGATTGACGGCATCAATGTGAAAGAACTTGCCGTACATGACCTTCGCATGCTGATAGGAAATGTAAACCAGGAGGCTATTCTCTTCAATGCAAGCTTCAAGGACAACATCCGATTCGGCAAGACCGAGGCTACGGATGAAGAAATAGCCAATGCAACTAAGATAGCCAATGCTTACGAGTTTATTACCAAGTCGGAGCATGGTTTCGATACAAATATCGGAGACCGAGGCGGCAGACTTTCCGGTGGCCAGCGCCAGCGTGTCAGCATCGCCCGTGCCATCCTCAAGAATCCTCCTATCCTCATCCTCGATGAGGCAACATCAGCCCTCGATACCGAGAGCGAGCGCCTGGTTCAGGATGCCTTGGAGAAACTGATGAAAACCCGTACCACCGTGGCTGTGGCTCACCGATTGAGTACCATCAAGCATGCCGATGAAATCTGCGTATTGCACGAGGGTAAGATTGTGGAGCGCGGTACTCATGAGGAACTGATTGAAAAAGAAGGATATTACAAGAAGTTGCATGATATGCAGCAGGTGTAATTGAGTAAATAGTTAATAGTTAAGAATTTATAGTTTTACAGATGGTTAAGATTGTTTATGCATTCTTTTATGCAATATCGCTGCTGCCTTTCAGGCTGCTCTATTGCATCGCCGACTTCGAGTACTTCATGATGTATTACGTCATCAAGTACCGCAGAGGCATTGTGCGTAAGAATCTCACCACCTCCTTCCCTGAAAAATCAGAAGAAGAGATTGTTGACATCGAGAAGAAATTCTACCATTGGTTCAGCGATTACTTCTTCGAGGCGGTTAAGCTTCTGAGTATCAGCGATAAGGAGTTGCGCCGCCGATTCAAGGTATATAACAGCGAAGAAGTGGAACAATGTTTCCAGGAAGGTCAGGATGTGGCAGCCATCCTCGGTCATTACTGCAACTGGGAGTGGCTCTCATGTGTAGGCATCGAACTGCCCAAAAGCCGCATTCTGGGCCTCATCTATCATCCACTGTACAATAAAGCTTTTGATGAACTCTTCAAGCGCATCCGCTCTCACGAAGAAAACGGAGTGCCTGTCCCAAAGAAGCGCCGCGGCGGTCGTCCTGCCGCGCGGAGCTGTGATAGAAGGACTGAACGACTCCAAGAAGCTCAGCGAGAAGCGCCGTGGGGCGCTGTTTGACGAGATATGCGACAAGGCGCTGGAGTATAGTATCGCGTTCGCGTCGGTCGAGGAGATCGAGAAGCTGAACATCCTGAATGCGACATTTCTGGCCATGAACCGCGCAATATCCGGCCTTGATACCGCACCGGAGCTTGCGCTGATCGACGGCAATCAGACCCGCGGGATAGACTTCCCGTGCAGGAGCGTTGTCGGCGGGGACGGGAAGTGCGCCGATATCGCCGCCGCGTCGATACTGGCGAAGGTCAGCCGTGACCGCGTGATGCGGGAGATGGACAGGCTATACCCCGGATACGGCTTTGCCGCGCATAAGGGCTACGGCACGAAGCAGCATTACGCCGCCATCCGCGAGCTGGGCGCCACACCGATACACCGCATGAGCTTCCTGCGGAAGATGCACTGATGGCAGGCCGAGAGCTTGGAAGCTGGGGCGAGGAGCGCGCCGCGCAGTATCTTCGCCGCAGGGGTTATAAAATTCTGGCGCGGAATTACAGCTGCCGCGGCGGGGAGATAGACGTCATCGCCTCGCGCGGAAAATATGTAGCGTTCGTGGAGGTGAAGCTGCGCAAAAGCGCGGCCTTTGCCGAGGCGCGGGAATTCGTGACGCGCGCCAAACAGCAGCGGATAATTATGACGGCGGAGCTGTGGCTCGGCGAGACGGGCTGTGAGCTTCAGCCGCGGTTTGACGTAGTGGAGATATACGCGCCAGACGGCGAGTCGGGGCGGATAAGCATCGAGCATATAGCGGACGCCTTTCGATGCGATTAAAAAATTGCGAAACCGGCGCAGAGCCAATTCCGCAATTTCTTTCTTATTGGACGGAACGATACTTTCTCAAGCCGTGCGCCGCACTGCCTGCGATACTCGGCCGATTCTCGCACCGCAGTTTATAACGATGCCCGAACCGAAACCTTCCTCCTATCTAAGCCGCATTAAAAAATCAGCAGCAGCCGCGGGGACAGAAGGTGGAGCAGTAGGTCTCGCCCTTGGTGTTGGCTTTCTCGTTCTGGACGCTGATCTTGCTTGCGGAGCAGCGGCAGTCGATGGTGTTGTACTTGCAGTTGGTCACGTCACAGCCGACGCCGGGAATGACGTCGTTACGGGTCTTATCGTTCATATTGTGCCTCCGATAAAAATATTTGGCTTCAGCCGAATATATTATCTGCGGAGGCGCGGCAAATAATACAGAGCGGAATTTTTAAAAATATGTCATTATACGCAATAGGGGATACGCATTTGTCCCTCGGCGCGTCGAAGCCGATGGATATCTTCGGCCCGAAATGGGAAAATCACGCCGAAAAGCTCCGTGAGGGCTTTTCAAAGCTGACGGCGGACGACGTCTGCGTCATCTGCGGCGATATAAGCTGGGGCATGGGCATAGAGCAGTGCCGCGAGGACTTTCTGTTTATCGACGCGCTGCCCGGCAAAAAGATAATTCTAAAAGGAAATCACGATTATTGGTGGTCAACGGCGGCAAAGGCGAAAAAATTCTTCGCCGAATGCGGCATAACCAGCATAGAAATTTTGTATAACAACGCTTTTCGGTACGGCGAATACAGCCTGTGCGGGACGCGCGGCTGGTTCTATGAGGAAGAAAAGGGCGGAGAACATGATAAAAAAATAATGCTCCGTGAGGTAGGGCGGCTTGAAGCGTCGCTGAAAGCCGCACCAACGGAGAAAAAGCTTGTTTTTTTGCACTACCCGCCGATCTTTCAGAAATATGAATGTCCAGAGATCCTGCGCCTGCTCAAGGAGCACGAGGTCAGGCTGTGCTGCTATGGGCATATCCACGGCAAGGGCTGCGCCGCTGCCTTCAACGGCTGGCGCGGCGGGACGGAATATAAGCTTGTCTCCGCGGACTGGGTGGATTTCACGCCGGTAAAGATAATAGAATGAAAAGAAGTCCTGATTTTATCAGGACTTCTTGCTTTTGCGCGTATCGAAAAGCTTCCACACCGCGTATCCGAGCGCGGAGCCGATGAGATTCAGTATCAGATCGTCAATATCGCAGCTGCCGCGCAGCGTGACGAGCTGGAGCAGCTCTATGCAGACGATGACCGCGGCGGCGGTGAGGAGGAAGCGCCAGAATCTGCGCTGCCTGTCAAAAAGACATGGCAGGAAAAAGCCGAATGGGATGAACGCGGCTACGTTGCCGCCGAGATTCAGATGCGCATACCGCAGCATGTGCGGGTTCGGGTTGTGCTTTATCACGTATACGAAGCGGCGCACCGTATCGAGAGGGACGAGGTTCAGGTTCATTTTAAGCTGCTCGATGTAGCCGCCGCCGACGTAGCGGCTGCTGCGGGCAAACAGAAGCAGCAGCATCGCCGCGCAGTATATTATAAAAAGAATGAAAAGCGCGCGCCGCGCTTTGCCTGACTTTGGTTTCATGGGTGTCTCCTTAGTAGTCGCTGGGCTGCATTATAGCACATTGCCGCCCGCTTTTCAATAAATGCGGGTCGAAACCCGCCGGTGAACACGGCGCTCGCTCAATAATGGGAAAATCGAACGGAAATTTAATAATTTGTCATTGATTTTACAGGCAACATCTGATATCATGTTAAAGCTTGTGTTATGCACATATAGAGGAGGAAATCTAAATGATTGTCAAGAACGTAGAGAAAAAAGAAGATAACACCCTTACTTTTCAGGTCGAGTCCGACGCAGCCGAGTTTGAAGCTGCCGTCAACGCCGCATATCTGAAGAATAAGCACAGCATAAATATCCCCGGTTTCCGCAAGGGCAAGGCTCCCCGCGCAGTCGTCGAAGGCATGTACGGCGCAGAGGTGTTCTATCAGGACGCTATGGACGAGCTGGCTCCCAAGGCTTTCGAGCAGGGCGTGACCGAGAACGACGTCAAGTTCGTCGGCGCCCCCTCCATCGTTGACGTCAACGTCACCGATGACAAGACCGTCGCTTACACCTTCTCCGTCACCCTCTACCCCGAGGTCACTCTCGGCCAGTACAAGGGCCTGAGCGCCGAGCGCTACCCCGCAGAGGTAGACGAGGACGAGATCGGCTACGAGCTCGAAGCTGCCCGCAAGCGCAACTCCCGCAAGGTAGACGTTGAGCGCGAGGCTCAGATGGGTGATGTCGCCAACATCGACTTCGACGGTTATCTCAACGGCGAGCGTTTCGACGGCGGCAAGGCCGAGGCATATGACCTTGAGCTTGGCTCCGGCTCCTTCGTCCCCGGCTTCGAGGAACAGATTGTCGGCATGAACATCGGCGACGAGAAGGACATCGACATCACCTTCCCCGAGAACTACGCTCCCGAGCTCGCCGGCAAGGCCGTTGTGTTCAAGATCAAGCTTAACAACCTCTCCGTCAACGAGCTGCCTGAGCTGGACGACGAGTTTGCAAAGGACAACGGCTTCGACACTCTCGACGAGTACAAGGCCGACGTCAAGGCAGACCTTGAGAAGCGCAAGACCGAGCAGCGCGACGGCGAGGTCCGCGCAGACCTCATGCACAAGGCCATCGAGAACATGACCGTTGCGGTTCCCGAGGTCATGGTCAAGGAGAAGGCCGAGGAGATCATCCGCAACTACGCAAGAAACTTCGGCGTGACCGATAACTCCATCCCCATGGACAAGCTCTGCGAGATGCTGGGTCTGAACGAGGAAGCCATGAAGACCTCCATCATGCCCGCAGCAGAGGCTCAGGTCAAGAACGACCTTCTGCTTGAGGCAATCGTCGCTGCAGAGGGCTTCGCTCCCACCGAGGAAGAGACCGAAGAGTATATCGCAAAGACCGCTGAGAAGCTCGGCGCAAAGGCTGAGGAGCTCAAGCAGTACTTCGGCGTTGACTTCATCGCCGAGGAGCAGAAGAAGGAGATGGCCTCAAACATCATCTTCGACACCGCCATCATCACCGAAGCCGCTCCCGAGGAGAAGGCAGAGGAGAAGGCCGAAGAGACCGAAAAAGAGGCTGAATAATTATTCCGGGTTAAGGATATGCTCTCTTGGATACTGATATTTTAAAGGAGAGTCAAATACAATGAGTTTAGTTCCATATGTAGTCGAGCAGACCAGCCGCGGCGAGCGCTCGTACGATATCTTTTCAAGACTTCTCAACGACCGCATCATCATGCTTTCCGAAGAAGTCAACGACACCACCGCGAGCCTGATCGTTGCGCAGCTTCTGTATCTTGAAGCGCAGGATCCCGATAAGGACATCCAGTTCTATATCAACAGCCCCGGCGGCAGCGTTACCTCCGGCCTCGCCATATATGACACGATGCAGTACATCAAGCCTGATGTTTCCACCATCTGCATCGGCATGGCGGCTTCGATGGGGGCGTTCCTGCTCTCGTCCGGCGCGAAGGGAAAGCGCATCGCCCTGCCCAATGCCGAGATCATGATCCACCAGCCCTCCGGCGGCAGCCAGGGTCAGTGCACCGATATCCAGATACAGGCTGAGCAGATTCTGAAGATCAAGAAGCGTCTCAACTCCATCCTCGCCGAGAACACCGGCAAGGACATCGAGACCATTGAGCGCGACTGCGAGCGCGACCACTTTATGACCGCCGAGGAAGCCCAGACCTACGGCATTATTGACAAGGTCATTTACAAGCGCTGATATTTGCAACACGGATTGGGGGGACGCAGGTTCCCCCAATCTATATATCAGCGTATCAACGCCATTATCGGCGGAACGGAGAAGAATATGGCAAAGAATGAAGACAGAAGAAGCATAAGATGCTCGTTTTGCGGCAAGCCGCAGTCGCTGGTAAACCGTCTTATCGCGGGCAACGGTAGCTATATCTGCGATGACTGCGTGCGTATGTGCATGCAGATCGTCGATGACGACCCGATGACCGACACGCCCGTGGAGGGCTTTGACGGCCTCCCGCTCGTGTTCGAAAAGCTGCCCAAGCCCATGCAGATAAAGGCGGGGCTTGATGAATATGTTATTGGCCAGAACCGCGCGAAAAAGGTTTTGAGCGTCGCCGTTTATAATCACTATAAGCGTATTCTGCACGGCGGCAAGGACGATGTGGAGCTTCAGAAGAGCAATATCCTGCTCATCGGCCCCACCGGCAGCGGCAAAACGCTCTTTGCCCAGACCATGGCCAAGATGCTGGATGTGCCGTTTGCCATCGCGGACGCTACCACGCTCACCGAGGCGGGCTACGTCGGCGAGGACGTTGAGAACGTCATCCTCAAGCTTCTGCAGGCGGCGGATTTCAACGTCGAGCGCGCACAGCGCGGCATAATTTATATCGACGAGATAGACAAGATCGCCCGCAAGAGCGAGAATACCTCAATTACGCGCGACGTCTCCGGCGAGGGCGTGCAGCAGGCGCTGCTCAAGCTCCTCGAGGGAACGATAGCGAATGTCCCGCCGCAGGGCGGACGCAAGCACCCGCATCAGGAATTCATCCATGTCGATACGACGAATATCCTCTTTATCTGCGGCGGCGCGTTTGACGGGCTTGACAAGATAATCGAGAAGCGCACCGATAAGATGTCGATGGGCTTCGGCGCGGATATCCAGAGCGGGCGCGACCGTGACGTCGGCGAGCTTCTCGGCCAGGTGCAGCAGCACGATCTGCTGAAGTTCGGCATCATACCGGAGCTTATAGGTCGTCTGCCTGTCGTAGCGTCGCTGGATTCCCTGAAGCGGGACGACCTCGTCCGCATCCTGACCGAGCCGAAAAACTCCATGGCAAAGCAGTACAAGGCGCTGATGGACTACGACGGCGTCGAGCTGGAGTTTGCCCCCGGCGCGCTTGAGGCCGTGGCGGATAAGGCCATAGAGATGAAGATAGGCGCGCGCGGCCTGCGCAGCGTCATGGAGGGCGTCATGACGGATGTGATGTACACCGTCCCGTCCGACAGTACGGTGAGCAAGGTCGTTATAACCGCGGACTGCGTGAAAAACGGCACCGCGCCAGAGATAATTCACGCTGCCCACTGATTTTTACCCACTCCGGAAAGGAGAAACTATGAGCGAAACATACACCAGAACCGAAAAATTGCCGATGATAGCCCTGCGCGGGCTTACCATGTTCCCCGACGTGATCCTTACCTTTGACGTCGAGCGTGAGCCTTCGCTCCGCGCGCTGGAAATGTCCGTGATCGGGAACAGAGATATTTTTCTCGTGGCGCAGAAAAATGTCGCGGTAGACGTTCCGGAAGAAAAAGATATGTATTCCGTCGGCGTCGTCTGCCGCGTAAAGCAGCAGATCCGCCAGCCGCAGAGCAGCATCCGCCGCGTGACGGTGGAGGGGCTTTATCGTGCGCGGGCGGAGCATATGGTACTGACCGGCAGGGCGTATACCGCCGATGTGACGCCTCTGCCCGACAAGGAGGAGCGCGTCAGCGAGGATCGCATTGTTGCGCTTGTCCGCAGCTGCTTCTCGATGTATCACGACTATCTGTCCGAGAATCCCGAAGCCATGACCGAACAGCTCATAAGTGTGCTCTCGGTCAACGAGCCGGGCGGCGTCGCAAATCACATAGCGCACAATGTGAACCTGAATTATGACGAAAAGCAGAGCCTGCTCGAAGAGCTGTACCCCAGCAGACGGCTCGTCCGGCTCGGCAAGCTCCTGCGCCGCGAGCTGAACATTCTCCAGCTTGAGAGGGAACTGGCCGACGCAACGCAGGAGCAGATGAACCAGAACCAGCGCGAGTACTATCTCCGCGAGGAGATGAAGATAATTCAGGCGGAGCTCGGAGAGGACGGGCAGACGGACGATATCGGCGAATACCGCCGGAAAATCAGCGCGCTTGCCGCGCCCGACGAGATCAAGGAGAAGCTCAATAAGGAGCTGTCGCGCCTGATGAAGCAGCCCTTCGGCTCGTCCGAGGCGGCAGTCCTGCGCGGCTATCTCGATACCTGCCTTGAGCTGCCGTGGGGCAAGAAGACCACGGAGACCATCGACCTTGAAAAAGCCAGAAAGCTCCTCGACGATGAGCACTTCGGCCTTGAGAAGGTCAAGGATCGCGTCATAGAATACCTTGCCGTCAAGAAGCTCAGCCCGAATATCAAGGGTGGCCTTATATGCCTTGTCGGCCCTCCGGGCACCGGCAAGACCAGCATCGCCATGAGCATCGCCAAGGCGGTGAACCGCAAGCTCGTGCGCGTATCTCTCGGCGGTGTGCATGACGAGGCCGAGATACGCGGCCACCGCAAGACCTACATAGGCTCCATGCCCGGCCGCATCATAAACGGCATCATTCAGGCCAAGAGCTGCAACCCGCTCATGGTGCTTGACGAAATAGACAAGCTTGGCTCCGACTATCGGGGCGACCCGTCGGCGGCGCTGCTCGAAGCGCTCGACGGCGAGCAGAACTCCACATTTCGGGATAATTTCCTTGAGATACCCTTCGACCTGTCCGAGGTGTTCTTCATCACCACCGCGAACACGCTTGACACCATACCCGGAGCGCTGCTCGACCGTATGGAGATCATACAGCTTGCAAGCTACACCGATGAGGAGAAGCTTCAGATAGCGAAGCGCCACCTTCTGCCGAAGCAGCGCAAGAAGCACGGGCTGCGCGCAAATCAGCTCCGCGTCAGCGACGAAGCGCTGCGTGAGATCATCCGGTCGTATACGCGCGAATCCGGCGTACGTACGCTTGAACGCGAGATAGCACGGCTCTGCCGCCGCGCTGCCTGCGATATTGCCGAGGAAAAGTGCAGGGGCGTCAGCGTCAAGGCCGGTGGGCTGGAACCGCTGATGGGGCCTGCAAAGTTCAAGCCAGAGCACCTGCGCGTGCGCGACGAGGTCGGTCTCGTGCGCGGTCTTGCGTATACATCCGTCGGCGGCGAGGTGCTGGACGTTGAGGCCGCAGTGGTTGACGGCAGCGGCAGACTGGAGCTTACCGGCAACCTCGGAGACGTGATGAAGGAATCCGCCCGCGCCGCGATGACCTATATCAGGAGCCGCGCAGGTGTGCTCGGCATAGAGCATGATTTTTATAAGACCAAGGATATACATATCCACTTTCCGGAGGGCGCCGTTCCCAAGGACGGACCGTCCGCCGGCATCACCGTGACCATTGCGCTCATCTCCGCGCTGACCGGCGCGCCGGTGCGCCATGACGTTGCGATGACGGGCGAGATAACGCTGCGCGGCAGAGTGCTTCCGATAGGCGGCCTGCGCGAAAAGACGATGGCGGCCATGCGCGCAGGAGTCAAGACCGTTATCATCCCTGCCGACAACGAAGCGGATCTTGAGAACATTGACCAGACAGTGCGCCGTGCGCTCGAGTTTGTCCCGACGGATCACGTCGATAAGGTTCTGGACGTCGCGCTCATACGCGGTGCGGAGAACAGCGCGTTCTGCCCGCCGCAGCTTGTCGGCGTCGGCGCCGGCAGCGCTGTCAGACAGTAGGTGACACATGGCGGGACTTAACGTAAACAAGGCGGAGTTCATAAAATCCGCCGCCTCCACCCAGCAGTTCATCCGCTCGTCGATACCGGCGATAGCGTTTGCGGGAAAGTCGAACGTCGGCAAGTCGTCGGTCATAAACCGGATGCTCAACCGCAAGAACTTTGCCCGCGTCGGCGCGCAGCCCGGAAAGACGATACACGTCAATTACTTTTTCATTGACGGCAAGCTGTACTTTGTCGATCTGCCCGGCTACGGCTACGCCAAAGTCTCGCAGAGCGAGAAGGAGCGCTGGGGCAAGCTGATGGAGAGCTTTTTTGCGGAGCCTGACCTTATGGATCTCGGCGTCATGATAGTCGATGCGCGCCATAAGCCGACGGCGGACGACGTGACGATGGCTGAATGGTTCAAAAGCTCCGGCTGCCCGATGGTCGTCGTCGCAAACAAGCTCGACAAGCTGAAAAAAAGCGAGATAGAGCCGAACATGGCGCTCATCCGCGAGACCCTGACGCTGCCGGACGAGGTGCCGCTCATCCCGTTCTCTGCCGAAAAGGGGCAGGGAAGAGAGCTCCTGCTGGCGGAGATAATGAAAGTTTTATAATTCGCGCTCGTGAGGACGGAAATATTTCTTAAGCCTGAAATATTTCCGTCCTCTACTTGTCATTTGCATATATTTTTGCTAAAATAAAGAGAAAACCGGAGGTGGACAAGATTAACGCACTTAAATCCATTTGGGACGGCTTTGATTTCACATACCTGCTCAATATACTTCTCAGCGTCATACCCGCGCTCGTCTGCATCACGCTCCATGAACTGAGCCACGGCTTCGTGGCCTATAAGTTGGGCGACGATACGGCAAAAAACGCCGGACGCCTGACGCTCAACCCCATAAAGCACCTTGACATCATGGGTCTTATAATGATGGTCGTGTTCCACTTCGGCTGGGCAAAGCCCGTGCCGGTGAATATGTATAAATTCAAAGACCCGAAGCGCGGCATGGCCATAACTGCGCTTGCAGGCCCTGTCAGCAATATTCTGATAACGATAGTTTTCCTGTTTATATACGGGCTTTTGTATATCCCGCTCCAGCTCAGCGACGTCGGGCAGTACATTCTGCAGATGATAATGATAACGGCGTATATAAGCCTCGGCCTCGCCGTGTTCAACTTTATTCCTGTTCCGCCGCTGGACGGCTCGAAGGTTCTGTTTTCGCTGATGAGCGACGAAAAGTATTATAAGCTCATGCGCTATGAGCGCTACGGCACAATAATTATGATCCTTCTTGTCGCTACCGGCGTCCTCGGCAAGCCGCTGGATACTGCGGTCGAGTGGCTGTATAACGCGCTCATCCCAATCGCGCAGGCCGGCTGCGATATTATCTATAATCTGTTTTATTCCTGATAAGTGGGTCGATAAATGGAAAATCCAAGCTTTTATCTTGAGGGCGTCGTACGCGAAAAAAACGAGCTTCAGGACTTCGAGGGGCCGCTGAGCCTTATCTTAATGCTGCTGTCAAAAAATAAGATCGAGATACGCGACATCAAAATCTCCGAGATACTCGACCAGTATCTCGAATATCTTGACCAGATGCAGAAGCTCGACCTTGAGATCGCCAGCGAGTTCGTGCAGATGGCGTCGCACCTTTTGTATATCAAGACGAAAACGCTGCTCACGCAGGAGGAAGAGGTATCCGAACTCGAAGTTCTCATCGCCTCGCTGGAGCAGCTCAAGAGCAGGGACACTCTGAGCGCCGTAAAGCAGGTGATCCCGCAGCTCAAGGAGGCGTCGGAGCTCGGCCTGCTGTACTTTTCCAAGCTGCCGGAGCCGCTGCCGAAGACCTCTAAGGAATACGAATACCGGCATGAGCCGGTCGACCTGCTGAAGGCGCTTTCAAACATATACTCCCGCGGCGGCCGCATGGCGGAGCCGGAGGAGCTGACGCAGGCGGTGCCGAAGCGTATAGTTTACAGCGTGCGCGACAAGAGCCGCCAGATAATCGATCTGCTGCGCAGAGGCAGCGTGTATCTGACGGAGCTGTATTCCACCTGCCGCAGCCGCAGCGAGGTCGTTGCGACTTTCATCTCCGTGCTGGAGCTTTGCAGCATGGGCAGCATCCACATTGACCGCGCGGACGAGGGCTACTCCCTGAGCTTCACGGGCGGCGACGTGGACGAGATAATCGAAAAGATAGTTGAGTGAATTTATGGATATTTCAGCGGCCATAGAGGCCATACTTTTTGCGGCGGGGGAGAGCGTGCCGGTCGCGCGCCTTTCGCTGGTGCTCGGAGCGGACGAAAAAGAGATAAGTCTCTGCGCCGCCGAGCTTGCGGAAAAATACGAGCGCGAGCAGCGCGGCGTGAGAATACTGCGGCTGGAGGATAAGCTCCAGATGTGTTCCGCGCCGGAGTACGCCGCGTTCATCACAAAGGCTCTGGAGCAGCGCAAGCCGCCGATGCTGTCCCAGCCTGCGCTGGAGACGCTTGCGGTCGTCGCCTATTTCCAGCCCGTCACGAGGGCGTATGTGGATCAGGTGCGCGGCGTTGACAGCTCATATACGGTCAGCGCGCTGACGGAGCGCGGACTTATCGAGGTCTGCGGCAGGCTCGACGTGCCGGGCAGACCCTCGCTCTTCAGAACAACGGACGTTTTCCTGCGCACAATGGGAATTACCAGGCTTGACGAGCTGCCGCCGCTGCCGGATATGAGCAGCAGCGAGGGCATCGAGAAGCTTCAGCAGGCGATAGACGAGATACAGAACGCACAGAATCGGGATCAGATGACCATCAGCGAGATAACGGAGTCGGAAACCAAGGAGTGATGTAGTTGGCAGTTCTCCATATTTTAGGCGTGATACTGAAGATACTCGGCATAGCGGTGCTGTCCGTGATAGGGCTGGTCATCCTGCTCATCCTGCTTGTGTCGCTGGTGCGGGTCGGGATAGACGCCGAGTATATCGGCGGAAACCTCAAAGCCTCGGCGAAGGTCTGCGGCAAGCTTATCGAGGTCTATCCGAACAGTCCGCTGCTTGAAAAGCTGAAAAACAGGCACAAAAAAGAGAAGCCCAAGGAAGAGGCTCCGCCGCCCGCGGAGACGCAGCCGAAAGAGGAAAAACCGAAAAAGCGGCTGAATCTGAACTTCTCGCGTGACGAGCTGCTTGCACTGGCAAAAAAGGTGCTGCACGGCGTGGGGCATATCCTCACCATAAGGGTCGACCGCTTCATGCTGCACTATACCGCGGCGGGAGACGACCCGTACGATACCGCGCTTATCTACGGCTATGTCAACGGCGCACTGTCGTCGCTCGCTCCGCTATGCCGGAAGAAATTCAAGGTGCGCGACGCCGATGTCCGCACGGATGTGGACTTCACGGCGGACAGTATGAGCGTCGATTTCGTCATCGCGGTGACGATGCGCATTGGCCAGATATTCGAGGGGCTGTTTATTATAGCCTTCGGCGCACTGGGTATAATTATTAAAAACAAACGCAGACTCGCGCGGGAAGAGCGTGCCGGCGGGACAGATACAAACGGCGAAGAAATAAAACAGATAGAAGAAAATAGACAGGCAGAGGAAAGGATGAACAAAAATGGATAACAACCCTATCGGCGAACTCATGCAGAACACAATGGAGAGCGTGAAGAACATTCTCAAGGTGGACACGGTCGTCGGCGACCCGATCTATACCCCCGACGGGATCACTCTGGTTCCCATCTCCAAGATCAGCGTAGGCTTCGGCGGCGGCGGAGTGGAGCTTGGCTCCAAGAAGGCCGACGGCAGCAGACCCTACGGCGGCGGCAATGCGACCGGCGTTAAGATCGAGCCGATGGGCTTCCTCGTCATCAAAGAGGGCAACATCCGCATGATAAACGTCACTCCTCCTGCCAGCAACACTGTTGACCGCATAATCGACCTCGTACCGCAGGTCATCGACCGCGTTGACAGCTTTATCGAAAAGCAGAAGGGCTGAGACATAGCATAAGCTGAAAGGCAAATGTCAATAATAAGCACTGCCCAAAATCTTTCAAGGGTGGTGCTTATTGTTGAAAAGAAGTATTTTTATAGTTATTGCAGCGCTGTTCGCCGCGTTTTCCGCGCGGGCGTACGCAGTGTCGGACGCGCCGGACACCAGCGCCGCGAGCGCGATAGTCATGCACTCCGGCGGCGAAGTGATATATGAAAAGAACGCCGACGCGCATTCTCTCATCGCCAGCACGACGAAGCTGATGACTGCCATCGTTGCCATCGAGAATTGCGGACTTGACGATGAGCTTGAGGTCGGCGCGGAATCGTGCGGCATCGAGGGCTCGTCGATGTACCTGCATCTGGGGCAGTGCGTCACGGTAGAGGATCTGCTGTATGGGCTGCTGCTCGTCTCCGGCAACGACGCGGCGGATGCGCTTGCGAGATATACCGCGGGCAGCATTGAGAATTTTGCCGCGCTCATGAACGAGAAGGCGCAGAACCTCGGCATGACGAATTCATCGTTTTCAAATCCGCACGGGCTTGACGCTGAGGATCACTATTCTACCGCGCGCGACATGGCCGTGCTGATGGACTACTGTATGCGCAATGAGGACTTTGTCAGAATCATCTCCGCCTCGTCGCGGCAGGTGGGCGAGCAGTGCTATTATAACCACAACAAGCTGCTCTGGCGCTGCGAAGGCTGCATAGGTGGGAAAACCGGCTATACGCTCGCCGCGGGGCGCTGCCTTGTGAGCTGCTGCGAGCGGGACGGGACGCGGCTCATATGCGTCACGCTGTCCGCCCCAGACGACTGGAACGACCATTGCAAGCTCTACGACTGGGCTTTCTCGCAGTATTCCGACCGCAGAGCGCTGAGCGACGGCTCATTGCCGGAGGTACCGGTGACGTCAGGGACTGAGAGCGCGGCCGCCGTCCGCCCCTCGGAGGAGCTTTCACTGTTCCTGCCGCGTGACGCGGAGCTTACGGTGAGATACGAGCTGCCGCGTTTCGTGTTCGCGCCGGTGAACATGGGCGAGCATGCGGGGCGCTACGAGATCGAGTACAACGGCGAGGTGATCGCGGACGGCGAGCTTGTCTACGCTGCCGATGTGCCGCGGATCAGGAAAACTTATAGCTATCTACATCTACGATTGGAGCTTGCATAATGCAGGAGAGACTTCAGAAGATAATCTCCGCCTCCGGACTTATGTCCCGCAGAGCCGCCGAAGAGTGCATAAAGGTCGGACGCGTCAGCGTCAACGGCGTGGCGGCAGCCCTCGGTATGAGCGCGGACACGGAGACGGACAATATACTGGTGGACGGCAGACCGCTGCCCACCGCAGGGGAAAAGCTGTACATAATGCTCAATAAGCCCAAGGGCTATGTCACGACGCTGCACGACGAGAAGGATCGCCGCTGCGTGACGGAGCTTCTGAGCGGGCTGCATGCGCGGGTGTACCCTGTCGGGCGGCTCGACATGTATTCGGAAGGGCTGCTGATATGCACGAACGACGGCGAGTTTGCCAACCGGCTCATGCACCCGTCGCACGAGGTGGAGAAGTGCTACCTCACCTGGGTGCAGGGCGAGGACGTCGGCGAGGCTGTCGAGTATCTGCGATACCCGATGGAGATAGACGGATACATGACGCGCGGCGCGGAGGTCGATATAATATCGCTGCTGCCGGGCGGCGCGGAGCTTGCCATAACTATACACGAGGGGCGCAACCGTCAGGTCAGAAAAATGTGCGCCGCCGTCGGGCTCAGAGTCACGAAGCTGCGCCGCGTGCGCGAGGGCAGCGTTGAACTCGGCGATCTTCCGGCTGGGAAATGGCGCAGCCTTACGGCGGAAGAAATAGCCTCGTTTGACAGATAAATAAATTTCCCGGAGAAGAACATTATGGAGCATAATAAGAAAATTGCCGAGGCGGAGCTGGTTGTCATCGGCGGCGGCCCCGCGGGCATGATGTGCGCGGCAACGGCGGCGGAGCGCGGTATGCGCGTGATACTGCTGGAGCCGAACCGGATGCTCGGCCGCAAGCTGCGCATCACCGGCAAGGGAAGATGCAATGTCACAAATAACTGCGATATCAAGACGTTTATGGAGAATATCCCCGGCGATGGGAGATTCCTGTACTCTGCGCTGAACCGCCTGTCGCCGACGCAGACTATGGAGCTTTTCGAGTCGCACGGGCTGAAGCTCAAGACCGAGCGCGGGAACCGCGTGTTTCCGGTGTCCGATAACGCCAACGACGTCGCGGGAACGATGGCGCACTGGTGTGAGCGCGCGGGCGTGCGCGTCATGCATACCCACGCCAAGGGCGTCCGGATAGAGAACGGCATAGTCACAGGCGTTCCGACCGACGAGGGAATGATAGACTGCCGCGCGGCGGCGATATGCACCGGCGGGCTTACATATGCGCTGACCGGCTCGACCGGCCCTCCTAATACAAGCTCATCCCAGCTTGTCGCAGCCACAGTATCACCAAGGCTTG
>OGXW01001215.1_pt1 | contig 19637 bp, 19 predicted proteins | sample 1576341 | NCBI WGS metagenome assembly OGXW01 (sample SAMEA3541592, study PRJEB24748) | human gut metagenome | biome: human gut; feature: human-associated habitat; material: faeces | place: China | collected 2012
ACTTAAAATCCCGTGGGTAGTGATACCCGTACCGGTTCGATTCCGGTCTGCGGCATTGAAAATCCTTGAGAAATCAAGGATTTTTTTGTGTCTAAAAATCCTTTCGGAAATTTATAGAATATTTTTTGCGGGAATGTTATACTGTAAGTAGTAACCAAGAAGAAATAAGATATAAAATAATGAAAGGGGTAATATATAATGGAAGTTGTTCGTAAGATTGTTGATGCCAGAAAACTGATGTCCATAATTCCATTGCCGGAAACTATGAGAAATAGACGACTGGAAGTCATAGTATTACCTGCAGAAGAAAAAACTTCGGAGCATCCGAAAAATAATAATATAGAAGATATAGTGGATTCATTAGTAGGAATTATTCCAGATACAGGAAGATCATTAGAAGATTATCGTGCTGAAAGGTTGGAAAAGTATGAGAGTCTTGATTGATACAAATGTAATATTGGATGTGTTACTCAAACGATCTCCATTTTATGAAGCAGCAATAGAAGTCTTAAAATTATCTGTGAGGGAAGACATTCAGGAATTTGTTTCAGCTTCAGCAATTACAGACATTTATTATATTGCATATAAGAATATGCGAGATAAAGCGGTAGTACGGGAACTTTTGAAGAAATTGCTTTTAATTGTGTCTGTAGCAGGTGTATCAGAAGAAGAAATACAAAAAGCATTAGAACTGGGATGGAAGGACTTTGAGGATTCTGTACAGTATTCCGTAGCTTTATTAAATGAAATGAATGGACTGATTACTCGAAACGTTAAAGATTATTCATCATCAGAAATACAGGTATGGGAACCGAATCAGTTTCTTGAACTGGTTCAATGAATATAGTGGGATATTGCCATGCAGAGAAAAGAAATTATACAGCAATTAAATGCACAGATTAATATTAATGGACATGTTATTGGGGCGGTTGTTGGTTCTGGAATGATTGCAAAGTGCGTAATCCATGGAGGGTCAGATCTCCTTTTGGCATTAAGCGCAGGTCGATATCGTGTCGCAGGTAAGGGATCTCTGGGAGGATATCTTTGTTATCGTAACAGTAATGATATTGTAAAAGAATTTGCGAGTGAAGAGATTCTGCCAATTGCAAAAAATACACCTACATTATTTGGACTGTTTGCACAGGATCCTTTTATAAACCTGTATGATTACTTTAAAGAAATAAAAGAACTGGGGTTTGCAGGAATAACAAATTTTCCAACGGTGGCGTTAATTGATGGGAAATTCAGAGAAGCATTGGAAGAAGATGGAAACGGATATGAAACAGAAGTAGAAGCTATCCGGTTGGCTCATTTTATGGATCTTTTTACAGTTGCTTTTGTTACGGACAAGAAGGAAACACTTGCTATGCTTGATGCAGGTGCAGATGTGATCTGTGTTCATCTGGGGCTGACCAAGGGCGGTGTGATGGGTGCATCTAAATATATTTCGTTGGAAGAGGCAAGAAAATTGTCAATAGAGCTATTCGAAATTTGTAATGAAGTACGCCCGGAAGTAATAAAAATGGTGTACGCAGGCCCTGCAAATACACCTATAGATATGCAGTATATGTACCAAAACAGTTCCTGTCAGGGATATATAGGAGGATCTGTATTTGACAGAATTCCGGTAGAGCATGTGATCCCTAATATGACAAGAGCCTTTAAAACAAAAGAAAAATTTAATCCCAATGATCCCTTTATTAAATTTTCAAATGATAGATGGAATATGAAACAATACGTGAATTTTATCAAAGAGTATATTGATGAAAATTATTCCAAGGAAATTCAGCTAAAAGACCTGGCGACAATCGTGCATGTATCGGTTTCTTATTTAAGTATTTGTTTCAAAAGAGAAATGGGGGTTTCTTTTACAGAATATCTGGTGCGTTATCGCATAAATAAAGCAAAAGAAATTCTGCTGGAAAAAAATATCACATGCAAGGAAGCGGCATATTATGTTGGGTATGAAGATTATGTACAATTTTCCAAGATGTTTAAGAAATATATAGGCTGTACACCAACTCAAATACAAAAAGACAAAATAAACACAACAAAATAAAAATAAACCTCTGATATTAAGAAAATAAACACAACAAAATATAAAATAACAACATTGTTAATTCGTAAATAAAACAGTAGAATCTAATTGTAAAGTAACAGAAGATTCTACTGTTTTTTGTTTGGACAACGATAAAACATGAAAATTAATTACAGAAAGGAGATTAAAATGAAAACACTTGCTATTGCTGGAACATTTGATACAAAAGGAAAAGAATTCAAGTATATTCAGAGTATTGCAGAAGAATTAGGGCTGTCTACTTTGATGATTCATACAGGTGTTTTTGAACCAGAATTTAAACCGGATGTTTCAAATGAAGAAGTTGCATTAGCTGCTGGCTATGATATCAGAGACATTGTAGAAAAAAGAGACAGGGCGTTGGCTACAGAAGCATTATCCAAAGGTATGAAAATTTTGATTCCAAGATTATATCAGGAAAAAAGATTTGATGGAATCATATCGTTTGGAGGATCAGGAGGCACTGCCTTAGTAACACCTGGAATGCGTGAACTGCCCATAGGTGTACCCAAAATAATGGTTTCGACTATGGCTTCCGGAAATGTAGAACAGTATGTGGGTACAAGCGATATCATTATGATGCCATCAATTGTAGATGTTGCGGGATTAAATAAAATTTCCAAAACAGTATACAGGAATGCGATACTTGCTATTGCCGGAATGATCCTTCAGAATGATCAGCTGAAGCTTGAAAATCTGGAAGAAGAATACAAACCTCTTATTGCTGCAACAATGTTTGGTGTAACAACACCGTGTGTAAACTATGCAAAGGATTACCTTGAGAAAAAAGGATATGAGGTACTCGTATTTCATGCAACAGGTACTGGTGGAAAAACAATGGAATCACTGATTCAGGCAGGTTATTTTGCAGGAGTATTAGATCTGACAACAACTGAATGGTGTGATGAGGTTGTTGGAGGAGTCCTGGCAGCAGGACCGGCACGATGTGAAGCTGCAGCAAAGAATCATATACCACAGGTAGTATCTGTAGGGGCATTAGATATGGTTAATTTTGGCCAAATGGATACAGTACCGGCAGAATTCAGGAATCGAAATTTATACAAACATAATCCTGGTGTGACCTTAATGAGGACAACAGCAACAGAATGTAAAGAAATTGCAGATAAACTGGTAGAAAAATGGAACCTGTCTTCAGGAAAAACAGTTTTATTACTGCCATTGAAGGGCGTTTCTATGCTGGATGCAGAAGGACAGAAATTCTATGGACCGGAAGAGGATAAAGTTTTATTTGATACATTAAAAGACGGACTTGATAAAGAAAAAGTCCAGATTGAAGAACTTGACTGCAATATCAACGACCAGCAGTTTGGTGAAACAGCAGCACAAAAACTAATAGATCTTATGAATAAATAATAAACAAAATCAGGAGGTACGTAATTATGTTAAGAAAAACAAGAAGTGAGATTATGAGAGACTTTAAAGAGCAGGTAGCACAGGGCAAAATCCTTGTTGGTGTAGGAGCCGGTACAGGAATCACAGCAAAATGCAGTGAAAAAGCAGATGTAGATATGCTTATCATCTATAATTCAGGCCGTTTCAGAATGGCAGGCCGTGGTTCTCTATCAGGATTGTTATCTTATGGTGATGCAAATAAGATCGTTCTGGAAATGGGACAGGAAGTTCTTCCAATTGTAAAGAAAACACCGGTACTTGCAGGTGTATGCGGAACAGATCCTTTCCGTGTAATGGATATTTTCCTGAAACAGCTGAAAGATCAGGGATTCAATGGAGTGCAGAACTTCCCAACAGTAGGATTGATCGATGGAAAATTCCGTGCAAACCTGGAAGAGACAGGAATGGGATATGGACTTGAAGTAGATATGATCCGGGAGGCACATAAACTTGATATGCTGACATGCCCGTATGTATTTGATCCGGAACAGGCAAAAGCAATGGCAGAAGCTGGCGCAGATATCCTTGTAGCTCATATGGGACTTACAACAAAAGGTTCTATCGGAGCAGAGACAGCAGTTACCCTGGATGATTGCTGCACAAAGATCAGAGAGATTATTGCAGCAGGACGCGAAGTAAATCCGGATATCATGGTAATCTGCCATGGAGGTCCGATTGCAGATCCGGAAGATGCAGAATATGTAATCAAAAATGTACCGGAGATTGATGGTTTCTTTGGAGCATCTTCCATTGAAAGACTGGCATCAGAAAGAGGAATGACAGCGCAGGCTGCAGCATTTAAGGCAATTCAGAAATAAAATCAGGGTTAAGTATTGGGTGTAAAAGGGAAGAGCGAAAACTTTTCCCTTTTAATATAAATGGGGGATAGCAAAATGAAGAAATCATTTAAAGAACTGATAAGAAAAAATAAAGAAGAGAATAAAAAATTCATAGGAACATTTGCACATTTACCATGTGAAGATACATTAGAAATCCTTGGATATGCAGGGTTTGATTTTGCAATCATTGACATGGAACATTCACCAATTGCAAAAGAAGAATCTATCAGATATATCAGAGCTGTCGAAACATCGGAGATGATCCCTATGGTCAGAGTGCCAGATGTGAATGATGAAACAGCAATCAGAAAAGTACTGGACAATGGTGCAGCAGGTGTGGTAATTCCAGGAATTTCAACTGCGGATATGGCAAGACAGGCTGTAAAATATTCGAAATTTTTCCCAGAAGGAAAAAGAGGAGCATGCCCGTTAGTTCGTGCTAACAAGTATTACATAAATGGAACAGATGGACATTTTGAAAGAAGTAATAAAGAAGTATCTATCATGCTGATGGTAGAAGGCAAAGAAGGCATTGAAAATTTTGATGAAATCGTGAATGTACAGGGCGTGGATGCGGTGTTGTTTGGGCCGGTAGACATGTCGGTTTCTCTGGGACATGCAGGAGACGTAAATCATCCAGAAGTAACAGAAGCAATTACCAGACTTATAAAAAAGGCAAATGCAGCAGGAGTATGTGTGGGAATGACTGCTTTTGCAGCAGAGGATACAGGAAAATGGATAGATGCAGGGGCTGATTTTATTCTGGTAGGATGTGATATTTTGTTATACGCAGAAGCTGTAAAAGCTGCTGTTAAGACGGCAAGGGGGCAGATGAAAGGAGCGTAAAAAATGACCTTTACTAATGTATTTTACGGATTTACGGAAATAGCGATTTTATTATTAGCAGGTGTGCTTATTAGAGATATATTCAAACCGATTCGAAAAACTTTTTTGCCAGCATCCGTAATTGGCGGTGTAATAGGCTTAATTCTTGGACCTCAGTTTTTAAATGTTATTCCTATTCCAGATTTATTTGGGCAGCTTGCAGGGCCATTTGGTGTGATCATGATGACATCAGCAGTGTTTGGAATAGAGCTTAAATTGGGAAAACTTAAAAATTCTGCAAAATATACACTTATGATGTTTGGAACATGGGGAGCACAGTGTGTAATAGGATTAGCTCTCGGAGAACTTCTGCGAAAATGGTTTGATCTGCCTCAGGGGTGGGGAATGCTGGGAGTTGCTTCATTCTTTGGTGCGCATGCGATCGTGCCAAGTGTATCTACAGCATACGAAAGTGTAGGAGCAGAAACTGCACAGGCGGTTATGGGACTTGGAATGACAATCTCAACAATTGGTATGGTTGTTTCTTTTATTCTGGGTTCCATACTTGTAAATATTGCTGTCAGAAAAGGCTGGACAAAATATATGCAAAAACCAGAACAGGTACCTGCGTATACTCTTGGTGGAATTATGCCGGAAGAAAAAAGAGAATCTCTTGGAAATACAGTAACATCTGAAATTTCCATAAATTCTGTTTGTATGCAGTTTTGTTGGCTGCTTCTTGCCTTTGGAATTGGTTACGGAGTTATTAAAATCGTACTTTTGAAATATTTTGGAATTTCGGTATTATCTAATATGCCAGATTTAGCCTGTGGAATGATCGGAGCAATTATTTTGTGGCCAATCTTAAAAAAGATAAAACTGGAAAGATATGTAGACCGACGTTCCAGCGTACAGATCGCAAATGGCTGTCTGGATTTTATGATTTGTGGTGCGGTGGCATCTATTCAGCTTGATATCGTAGCTGATAATTTAGTTGCTATTACTGTTTTATGTGCTGTGCTGACATTATTTGTAACAGTGTATTGCCTTGTTGTTATTCGAAAGACCTGCAGAGAAGACTGGTTTGAAAAAGCTGCTATTTTATTTGGTCAGAATACAGGAAGTACGGCTTCTGGACTTACATTATTAAAGATGGTCGATCCTGAGATGGAAAGTACTGCTTTGGAGGATTTTGGCATCTTTCAGAGCACACTTGGACCGGTTACGGAAATTTTAATGGCAGTATTTCCAGCGGTGATTGTATCATCAGGAAATATCACAGTTCCAATGATTGGAGGGATTATTGTTTTTGTTCCAGCAATGATTGTTCTTGTGTGCAGCATAATCAAAAAAGCATAAAGATTTGGGAGGGCGATTATGACGTTATCTGAAAAAATTGTGGATTATGTAATAAGCTTAAATAAAAAAGAGATTCCGGAAATGGTTTATCTGAAAGCACAGGAGCATTTTCAGGACACAGTTGCCTGCATTATGGCAGGAGCTGGAAAGGAAGCAATTCGGTTAGCAGTAGATTATTGTGTGGAAACAACAGGAAGTAATGCATCATCGGTAATAGGATATAAAGATGTAAAACTAAATAGCGGAAATGCAGCAATGGTAAATGCGATGGCGGCTCATATATGTGATTACGATGATATGAGTATGGAGCTTAATGGACATTCAAGTACAGTTCTTGTTCCGACAGTTTTAGCTGTTGGAGAAGAAATGCAATGTAGTGGAACTGAGATTCTGGATGCTTATATTACAGGAATTCAGATCAACAGTGTATTAGGCCGCTTGGTGGCAAATACAAAAATAGATCCGGGTTGGAATCTGACATCGCTGGTTGGAATTTTTGGTGCAACTATAGCAGCAGGTATTCTGTATAAACTGTCCAGAGAGCAATTGATTAATGCAATTGGGATTGCCAGCGGGGAAGCATCGGGAACAAAGGTAAATTACGGAACTATGACAAAAGATCTTACGGTTGGAAGAACAGCAGAAAAGGCTATTTTTTCCTGCAAATTTGCAAAGAAAGGATTTGAGGCAAAAACAACAGCCCTGGATGGAGATAACAGTATATTAAAAATAGCTGCTTCAGATATAGATTTTTCGGAAGTTGATGCGATTCTGAATGACAGATTTGAACTGATTTCTCCAGAAATTACTATAAAACCATATCCGACATGTCGAGGAAATCATAGTGGAATTGATGCTATCTTATACATTAAACAGACATATGATTTTGACTGTCATAATATTCAAAAGATTATATGCAATCTGGGGTCTTTTTCATATGAATGTGACAGGTACCATTATCCAAAAACGCCAACAGAGGGAAAATTCAGTCTGGCATATTGTATAGCGTTAATTTTAATAAAAGGCAGAATACAGATCAGTGATATGGAAGGTGAGAATATCACAGACCCGGAAATTTGTGAGCTGATGAAAAAAGTTGAGATTATTTTAGATAAGGATACAGAATACAGTCAGAAATGTGAAATGTCTGTTATCTTAAAAGATGGAACAACTTTTAAATGCGAAAAAAAGATTCCTAAGGGAGACCCATGTATTCCTGTTTCCAAAATAGAACAGAAAGAGAAATTCAAAGGCTGTTGTGAAAGGTTATCAGAGAAAACAGACCCAGAAGAACTCTATATGTTTATTAATAATATAAGAAATATTGATAACATTGCAGATTTTATAAGTAAAATTAACTCTTATAACCAGGAGGAGGTGTAAATTTATGACATTTACAGATGTATTTTATGGACTGACAGAACTTGGCGTACTTCTCATTGTAGGAATGATTATTCGAAACAAAATCAAGATTTTTGCGAAAGCATATATTCCGGCATCTGTAATTGGTGGGGTATTAGGGCTGATTTTGGGACCTCAGGTATTGGGCTTAATAACGATTCCCGATATGTTTGCACAGTTAGCAGGGCCTTTGGGTGTAGTGATGATGACTTCAGCCGTTTTTGGAGTTGATATCAAAGTGGGAAGATTAAAATCTTATGCTACATATGCCTTTCTTTTATTTGGAATCTGGGGTGCACAGTGTACACTGGGATTATTGATAGGTGAACTGGTAAGAAGTGGTTATGATCTTCCAAAAGGCTGGGGCTTTTTGGGAGTGTGTTCTTTTTATGGTGCACATCAGATTATTCCAGGTATGTCAGAAGCATTTAAAGTTGTCAATGAGGATTTGGCAGGTATGATGCTCAGTCTGGGAATGACTACTTCAACAATTGGTATGCTTCTTTCTTTTATAGTAGGAGCTGTTCTTGTAAATATTGGTATTCGACGTAAATGGGCAAAATATATGGAGACTCCGGAAAAACTTCCGGAATATATGCTTGGTGGCGTTATGCCGGCGGATAAACAGAAAGATCTTGGAAAAGAAGTTACAACAGAGATCAGTGTAAATACGATTGCACTCCAATTTAGCTGGCTTTTATTATCTTTTGCAATAGGATATGGCATTATAAGAATACTGCTTGTTCAAGTGGCAGGAATAGAAGTATTGAATAAACTTCCGGATTTGGCGTGTGGAATGATTGGAGCCATGATTTTATGGCCGGTGCTGAAGAAATTTAAAATGTCTGGATATGTTGACAAGAGAGCAAACAGTCAGGTTGCTAATGCATGCCTGGAATTTATGATTATAGGTTCTATTGCATCTATTCAGCTCAGTACAGTGAAAACATATATTGTTCCGATACTTATACTGTCAGTTGTGATGTTTGCATTAACAGTATTTTATTGTCTGGTTGTTATCAGGCGTGTATGTAAAGATGATTGGTTTGAAAAAGCAATGGCTGCATATGGACAGAATACTGGCAGTTCTGCATCGGCGTTCACATTAGTAAAGATGTTAGATCCGGATATGAAGAGTACAACATTGGAAGAATTTGGAATCTACTGCGGAACGTTAGCACCATTTACAAACTTTTTTATGACATTGTTCCCAACGATTATTGTTGCAACAGGCAGTATTATGATTCCTTCTGTGGCGGGTGCTGCAATATTTGTACCAGCACTGCTCCTGTTTTTTATGAGTTTTAGAAAGTGACAAAGGAGACTGGATATGGATAAAAAGAAAAAGTTAAAGCATCTTATGGAAAAAAATGGAATTATTGTTCTAGCAGGAGTACATGATGCGTTAAGTGCAAGAATTGCACAGGATGTTGGATTTCAGGGGATAGCTATGTCAGGAAATGGAGCTATGGCATCTCTTTTGGGACGCCCGGATCTGTCTTTGGCGACTATGACGGAAATGACTGGACGAGCGAGACAGATTGCGTCTTGTGTAGATATTCCTATGATGAGTGATGGAGATTCAGGATATGGAGGATTAAATAACATACGCAGAACTGTAGAGGAGTTTGAAACAGCAGGTGTATCCGCAATATCTTTGGAAGATCAGATTACACAAAAAAGATGTGGTGCATTAGGAGGTGTGGAATTAGTATCTGCTAAGGAACATGCCGATCGAATTAGAATCGCCGTCAAATCAAGAAAAGATCCTGATTTTATGATAATTGCAAGAACAGATGCAAAAGCTGTCTATGGTCTGAATGCTGCGATTGAAAGAAGCTGTGCTTATGCTGAAGCAGGAGCGGATATGGTATGGGTTGAAGGTCTTCATAGTCTTGATGAAATCAAAACCGTTGTTAATAATGTGGGAGTACCTGTATTCTATAATATTTATGAAGATTCTCCGGAACATTGTTATCAGATCTGTGAGCTGGAAGATGCAGGAGTAAAAATGACAATGAACTGTTTAACGTCTACGCTTTGTGCAGCAAAGACATTAAAAGAAATCTATAAGGAATTTTATCTGACTGGAACAACACGAAATGTAGCGAAAGACATGATGGATATGAAGGAATATACAAGAATTCTGGGGATTGAAAGAGAAACTCGGATCAATGAGCTGCTGAATGATTAAAGCTATAAACAATTAAAATCAGTCGTTAAGAAAGCCGTTATAAAATAGGTGAAAAAGTTACTGTTCACAGCAACTTGAAAAATCATCTATGGAGTATCGGCTTTTTTTATTCTTGTCAGAACCCGCAATTTGCTATATACTGTTTGGAAGAAAGGCGGTCAGACCAAAATATGGAAATAGTGAAGACATTTGGAAATTACATAGAGAAATGGTGTGAAACGTCACCGGAAAGAGCGAGGTGGCTTTTAAAGACAGGATGGGAAGCGCAGAACCTGAAATTTCGTTTTCTTCCAGAAGGGCAGTTGAATCCATCGGATCAGTATCTGGCCGGCATGATGATGAACGTTATGACACAGCCGCTGAAGCATCCAGAAAGTTCGGTTATGGTAAGTGTATTTACTCCGTGCGAACTGCTTCAGGAGGCAGGACTGTATCCATACAATGTAGAAAGCTTTTCCTGCTATCTTGCGGCATCACAGGTAGAGAGACCTTTTCTTCAGGTAGCAGAGGATTCTGGAATTTCAGAAACACTTTGCAGTTATCACAAGACATTTATCGGAGCTGCAGAAAAGGGCCTTCTTCCGAAACCGAAATGTATCGTTTATACGAATCTGGCGTGTGACGCAAACCTTCTTACATTTCACAGACTGGCAGAGTTTTTTGACATCCCGGTTTTTTCTATTGATATACCATCCGCACAGACACCGGCAAATGTGTCTTATGTAGCAACACAGCTTCGAGCCCTGGTTCCTTTCCTTGAGAAAGTAACCGGCAGAACTATTGATGAATCAAAATTGAAGGAACGTCTTGCAAGAAGTCGCAGGACATTGCAGAATTACGACAAGTTTCAGAGTGCAAGAGCAGATAAATACATACCTTCAGACCTTGTTTCTCCGCTTTACAGTGGAATGACAAACAACATTCTTCTTGGAACAGAGGAAGAAGAACTTTATACACAAAAACTTCTCGAAGATGTCAGCAAAGCCCCTGCAAAAAAAGGCAGACATATCTACTGGATGCACACGATCCCGTTCTGGTCACAGGCGGTGAAAGATGCACTGCTTTTGAAAGAGGAAGCACAGATTGTAGGATGTGAGCTTGCACAGGTGGCAGATATCACGAAGCATTCTGAGGATCCTTATGAAGAAATGGCACTGCGCCTTGTATATCATGTACTGAATGGTCCTGTTTCCCGTAGAATCGATGCAGGAATCCGTCATGCGAAACAGGCAGGAGCTGATGGTGTTGTCTGGTTTAACCACTGGGGCTGCAAGCATACTCTTGGGGGCTCCAGGATTGCCAAGAAACGCTTTGAAGAAGCGGGCATTCCGCTGTTGATCCTGGATGGAGACGGCTGTGACAGAAGTCATGGCGGAGAAGGACAGACTTCTACGAGACTGGGAGCATTTCTGGAGATGCTGGGGGATTTTGATCATGAATAAAACATATTATGTCTGTAAATATACACCGGTGGAACTTCTTGAAGCATTAGGCGGAGAATGTGAGATCCTGAATGATATGCCGGAGGGATTTGATCTGGCAGAGCAGATGGCGCATCCTAATATCTGTGGTTTTGGTAAAGCAGTCCTTGAGGCAGTTCTGGCAGGAAAAGTAAAAGAACTGATCCTGGTAAACTGCTGTGATACGATCCGAAGTGTCTATGACATTCTGGAAGACAGCGGTGAACTGGACTTTTTGTATATGGTAGATATGCTTCACTGTGATACAAGCTGCAGTCGTGAAAGAACTGTGGCACAGTTAAAGGAACTTGCAAGAGCTTACGGCGAATACAAAGGAACTACGTTCAGTAAAGAAAAATTTCTCCAGGCTTTTCATCCGAAAAAGAGAGCACAGGATCCGTACCTTGCAGTTCTTGGAGCGAGAATGGGAAATGAACTGTTTCAGATGACGCAGGATGCCATGCCGCTGCCCGTAGTAAATGAGACCTGCGTCAACAATCGTTCTGTGGGAACTGCACTTCCGGAAAAAAATCTGGACTTTGATCAGCTCATGGAATGGTATGCGGAGGAACTTCTTCACCAGATCCCGTGCATGCGCATGATGGATCATGCGGGCCGTAAACAGCTTTATCAGGATCCATCTTTAAAGGGAATCATCTATCATACCGTAAAGTTCTGTGATTTTTACAGCTTTGAATATTCTGATATCAAGGGTCATACGGATGTGCCGCTCCTCAAGATCGAATCGGATTATACCGTACAGAGCAGCGGACAGTTGAGCACACGTCTGGAGGCCTTCGCAGAGAGCCTGAATATAGAGACAGAAACGAGAAAGGAGAACACCATGGGTAAGGGATATTTTGCAGGAATTGACAGCGGTTCTACTAGCACAGATGTTGTGATACTGGATAGAGAGAGAAAGATTGTCTCCAGTGTGATCATGCCAACAGGAGCAGGGGCTGCAAATGGTGCGGAGCGTGCACTGGAAGAAGCACTCAGACAGTCCGGTCTGAACAGAGAAGATATCGATGCAGTTGTAACTACGGGATACGGAAGAACTGCGATATCTGATGGCGACAAAAGTATCACAGAGATCACCTGCCATGCAAGAGGAGCTCATTTTCTGGATTCTTCTGTCAGAACGGTCGTTGATATCGGCGGTCAGGACAGCAAAGTTATCCGTCTGAACGATGACGGTTCGGTCAAAAACTTTGTCATGAATGACAAGTGTGCGGCAGGCACAGGACGTTTTCTGGAGATGATGGCAAAAACTATGGAAATGAGCCTGGATGAACTTAGCAAAGTAGGACTTTCCTATCAGGAGGACATTACGATTTCCAACATGTGTACAGTTTTTGCTGAATCAGAGGTGGTTTCTCTGATTGCGCAGAATAAAGCAACTGATGATATCGTACATGGATTGAACAAAGCAGTTGCTGCCAAAACAGCCTCCCTCGTAAAGCGTGTTGGAGGAGAAGAGGCATATATGATGACCGGCGGCGTTGCACAGAATCAGGGCCTTGTCAGAACATTGGAAGAAAGACTGGGAACAAAGCTGGTGATCAGCGATAAATCACAGATTTGTGGAGCTCTTGGGGCAGCATTGTTTGCGGCAGAAATGTAAGAAGGAGGGTATTTATCGTGGCAGACTCTAATATTACGAAGCGTACACTGGCATCTGCATTAAAGGAATTAATGGAATCTACCCCATTTACCAAAATTACTGTTTCTGATATCTGCGCAAAGTGCAACATGAACCGTAAGAGTTTCTACTATCATTTTAAGGATAAGTTTGACCTTGTAAACTGGATTTTTGATGTGGAATACTTAAGTCATATACAACTTGGAGTAGATCTTATCGGATGGGACAGTGTACTTCATCTCTGTGATTATTTTTATAAAAACAAAGATTTCTACAGAAAAGTAATGAAAGTAGAGGATCAGAATTCGTTTGCCAATCATTTCCGGGATATTGTAGGACCGGTGATGGCAGAGGATATTAAGGAAATTCTGGGAGAACAGACGAATACAGAGTTTTATGTAACTTTCTGGAATGATGCTATTATATGTTCGCTTGGCAGATGGATTTCAGACAGGAATCCTGTACCTCCAAAAGAATTTGTCAGATTGCTCCAATCCTGTATTAAGGTAGTTGTAAAGACGCATGAGAGACTGGAAGGATAAGAATAGCCTTATTCATTCGAAATATATCACGAATGAATAAGGCTTATTTTGTGCATTTTATTCAGCAGATACCTGGCTGAAGATATCCTTGAGAGGCTGCTGGAAGAAATTACAGGAAGTTTTGAGAGGAGTTTTTCCCGGTATATGGAGATTTCCATCAGCATCAAATCCTACAATACTTGCAGGTGAGGAGATAATATTTCCAATCTTCTCTGTATCGTAGAAGAAATCCAGAGGAACCGTTCTGTAAAGCTGGGAAATTCGAGAATTCTCTACCGTCTGGTATACAGATCTGCGGGTTTCCTCAGTACAGTCAGGTTCAGCGAGAACTGCGGCAAACAGACTGTGCATTTCTTCTGCAAAACGGAAATAAGTACCGCACAGGATATCAGAGCTGCTTTCATCAGAATAAACGTTATAAAGAGAATATAGAAGCTGATGATCTCTGAGTATCAGACAGGCAGTTTCCGCCTGATCTCCATAAGTTACTGCAAATAAGAGATTGTTCAGCGTCTCAGCAGTTTCGGCGAAATCCTCTGTTATATCGGAGGTATCGCACAGTAAGATAACTGCACAGTCAGGATTGCTTCGGATAAGTGGAAGAACTTTGGCAGGATCTTTTGGGACTGTAATAAAGTAAGTGTAGATGCCAAGTTCTTTTCCCTGTGTCAGTACAGACTGATAATCAGAGAGAAAATCAGGGCGGGCGGTGTCAATGATCATGGAGAGAAGCCATGGTACATTGATATTCTCAGTTCGTTTCAACTTACGTATTATATGGGCACCGGAGGTACAGCTGTTGTATCCGAGATCCAGTCCGAACTCGAGCAGTTTTTCCTTATCCATATGCTTAAGAGCATCCGCAATCATTGGGTAGTAAGGACTGTTTTCATTATTCAGAATTGCCCGTGACATCTCAAAGAAGGACTGCTGAAACCGTCCATTTGCAAAATTCAGAGCCATATCTACGAGATTTCGTGCACATCGTTCAGGGGATTCATCCGAATCCTTGAGTGCGGTTTTGATAAAAGTTTTTATGATGATTCGAGAAGTTTTTGCTGTCATTTTGATATCCCTTCGATACAAAAAATGTAAAATACAGATAAAAAAATCATTTCTATTCTGTAATATCTTTACATTTATTAAATCATAAAGTGCAGGGGTATTCAATAGACATTATAAAAGACCTGTCCTAAAAAATACCGGAAATCAGAAACTCCAATTTCCGGTAGATATAAAAAGAGATGTACAGGTTATTTCTCATTTATTTTGCAGAGTGTCTGGGCTGCTTCCTCGCTGAGAATCGTGCCTCCGCCAAGCACCATGTCTCCGTCATAGAGAACAGCGGCCTGTCCGGGTGTGACAGCTCTCTGCGGTTCCTGGAAGGTGATCCGAATCAGGTCTTCTCCGAGCTGTTCTACGGTAGCCGGCTGCTCCGGCTGACGGTAGCGTGTCTTGACCTTGCACTGAATGGGTTTATCCAGATGATCCCAGGGGATCAGGTTGATATCGTTGATATAGCAGTAATTACTCATAAGGTCGTCCTTGCCTCCGAGGATGACCTTATTGGTATCCAGGGACTTGCCGCACACATAGAGGGATTCCGGTGCTGCAATTCCGAGACCACGGCGCTGACCGATGGTGTAATGAATCTGTCCCTTGTGTCTGCCGAGGATTTTTCCCTCCTTATCTACGAAATCACCAGGTTCGGAAGCCTCTCCGGTATACTGTTCAATGAAGGTCGCATAATCCCCGTCCGGCACAAAGCAGATATCCTGGCTGTCCGGTTTATCGGCATTGATAAAGCCCTGCTCCTGTGCAATCTCACGGATTTCTTTCTTGGTGTAGGTGCCAAGAGGAAAGAGCGTGTGGGCAAGCTGATCCTGCGTCATGGCGTAGAGTACATAGCTCTGGTCCTTGGCAGGATCCAGACCCTTCCTGAGAAGGAAACGACCTGTCTTAGGATCCTGCTCTCTGCGGGCATAGTGACCGCTTGCAATGTATTCACATCCGAGTTCTCTTGCCTTATCGAGAAGTGCTGAGAATTTGAGGAAACGGTTGCAGTCGATACATGGATTTGGTGTGCCGCCGTGGAGATAGGTGTCTGCAAACTTATCAATAACACTTTGATGGAATTTCTCCTGCATGGGAAATACATAATAAAGCATGCCGAGACGTGCAGCAACACTTCTGGCATCTTCTGTATCAGAAGGAGTACAGCATGCCCGGTGTCCCGGATAGCTGCACTGTGGATTATCATAAAGCTTCAGAGTGGCACCGGCGCAGTCATAGCCCTGCTGAACCATCAGATAGGCTGCAACGCTGGAATCAACACCACCGCTCATGGCAATGATTGCTTTTTTATTCATAATTTTTCTCCTGTCAATGAAAGAATAGGTGTTCCTGTTCACCGTGAACAGTTGCGAATTAATCAAGAGTATGGTATCATTATAAGAAATTAGTGTCAAGCAATGAAGAAATGCATTTGGGAAAAATTAAAAATGTGTTGACATTGTGAAGAAGACATGATATATTCAACCTATCGGAGAAATAGGTAATATATTTTCCGAGACGGAATGTATTTTGACGTTGACACTATGAATGTAGTGAATATTAAAAAGAAGGAGGAAGAATCATGGTTACAGGAAATGCAGTTCAGAGGGAAGTCATGTGTATGATGGATCAGGGGATGTGCATGAACATGTACATGTCTATGTTTTGCTGTACTTCTATGTATCAGAGACTTCCTGAGATATCTGCTGATTTTATATAAGAGAGCAGATACCAAGATGTAAATAAAGCATTTTTTAATGTGGCAGATTGCATGAACAGGGAGACTCCAGAGGACTTCCTGTTATTTTTTTTACAGAAACATTACAGAGCAGGTTTCTGTTTCATGGATTTTATCCAAATCACATTCATGCAGGAAGTCATTTACAACTGAATAAAAAGACTAAAATATAAATGAATAAGAGAGGGAAAAATCATGAAAACAAAGAAAATTATCACAGTATCACTTGCAGCAGCACTGGCAATCGGAGCACTCACAGCAAACGGCGTTCTTGTAAGCGCTGATGCAGAGAAAGGAACCATCAAAGTAGCAGCTTCTGCAACACCGCATGCAGAGATTCTGGAAGAAGCAAAACCAATCCTCGAGAAAGAAGGATGGGATCTGGAAGTTACGGTATTTGATGATTATGTACAGCCAAACCTTGTAGTAGAGAGCGGAGATTTTGATGCGAACTATTTCCAGCATATTCCGTATCTTGACAACTTCAACGAAGAGCAGGGAACACACCTCGTAAATGCAGGCGGAATCCACTATGAGCCATTTGGAATCTATCCTGGCAAAAAAGAAACTCTTGATGATCTGGAAGATGGCGATACAATCGCAGTTCCGAACGATACTACAAACGAAGCAAGAGCACTTCTGCTTCTCCAGGACAACGGTGTGATCACTCTGAAAGACGGAGCAGGACTTGAGGCAACTGTCAAGGATATCGAAGAAAACCCGAAGAACATCAAGATCGAGGAGCTGGAAGCAGCACAGGTTTCCCGTGTCAAAGATGAAGTTGCATTCGTAGTATTAAACGGTAACTATGCACTGCAGGCAGGATATTCCGTATCCAATGACTCCATCGCACACGAAACTTCTGATTCCGAGGCAGCAAAAACTTATGTAAATGTCATTGCAGTCAAAGAAGGAAATGAAGACAGCGAAGCAATCAAAGCCCTGGTAGACACTCTGAAATCTGATGAGATCAAAGACTTTATCAACGAGAAATACGACGGTGCAGTTGTTCCGTTCGAGGATTCCACAGATGACACAGAAAAGGCTGCAGACGAAGCAGCTGACACAGATGCTGAGACAACAGAAGCAGCAGAGGCTGACGCAGAATAACAGGAATTCAGGTATTTTTAAGGGACAGGGGGAGAAATGAAATGGAACCGATGATACAGGTTGAAAACCTCTGCAAGCGCTTTGAAACCAAGGGCGGAACTGTAGAGGCAGCCAAAAACATCAGTTTTTCTATCGAAAAGGGAGAGATCTTTGGAATCATCGGTCTCTCCGGTGCAGGCAAAAGTACATTGGTGCGATGTCTGAACCTTTTGGAAAGACCGACATCAGGAACAGTAAAAGTTAACGGCAAAAATCTTACGGAGCTCTCAGAAAAAGAGCTCCGTAAAGAGCGTCAGAAGATAGGAATGATTTTCCAGCATTTTAATCTTCTTATGCAGAGAACAGCACTGGATAATGTCTGTTTTCCGATGGAGATTGCCGGGATCGGGAAAGCAGAAGCCCGCAAAAAGGCTCTGGAATATCTTAGGATTGTAGGACTTGAGGAGAAGGCTCTTTCTTATCCGTCCCAGCTTTCTGGAGGCCAGAAGCAGAGGGTGGCGATCGCCAGAGTACTGGCAAGTGATCCGCAGATCCTTCTCTGTGATGAGGCGACCAGTGCACTGGATCCTCAGACAACCAAGGCAATCCTGGAACTGATCAAAGAGATCAACAGAGATTATGGAATCACAGTTGTTGTTATTACACATGAGATGAGCGTTGTGCAGGAAATCTGCGACAAGGTAGCAGTTCTGGAGAGAGGATCTCTGGTAGAAACGGGAACAGTGGAGGAACTGTTCCGAAATCCAAAGACAGATGAAGCCAGAAAGCTGGTATTCAGTGGAAGAACCCAGATTCAGGAAATGAAAGGCAAACGCCTGGTTCGTGTGACTTTCCGGGAGAAATCCTCTTTTGAACCGGTAATTGCGAATCTGGTTCTGACATACAGAACGCCTGTCAATATTCTGTATGCAGATACAAAGAACATCAATGGACAGGCACAGGGCGAAATGATCCTGCAACTTCCAGAACTTGAGGAAGTGGCAGATAAGATGATCCAGTACCTGAAAGAAATCAATATGGGAGTAGAGGAGTTGAAAGAAGATGTGGGATGATCAGACAATTATGATGCTGCTGGAAGGCACAAGAGATACACTGTATATGACTCTGGTATCTACATTTTTCGGATATGTCCTGGGTCTTCCTCTTGGAATTCTTCTGGCAGTTACAGACAAAGAGGGAATCCGCCCAAATGCCCCTCTCTATAAAATTCTGGATGTTATTGTGAATATTCTTCGAAGTATACCGTTTCTGATTCTTCTGATTCTGGTGATTCCACTCACCAAGCTGATCGTAGGACAGAGCTATGGTTCCAGTGCGACAATTGTTCCGCTTGTGATCGCGGCCGCTCCGTTTATTGCACGTATGGTAGAGTCTTCTCTTAAAGAGGTGGAACCAGGCGTGATCGAAGCTGCTGTCAGTATGGGAGCGGGAACAGGAACCATTATCTGGAAAGTACTTCTCGCAGAGGCAAGAACTTCTCTTCTTGTAGGAGTGACCATCGCAGTAGGAACCATCCTTGGATACTCTGCCATGGCAGGTACCGTTGGCGGAGGCGGTCTTGGTGATATCGCAATTCGTTACGGATATTACCGCTATCAGACAGACATCATGCTGGTTACTATCGTGATCCTTGTCGTGCTGGTACAGATTCTTCAGGGAATTGGAATGATGCTTTCCAGAAAATTAGACAAAAGAAAAGCCTGAAAGATATAATTATTTTAGAAATTTTATAGTTTTATTAGAAAAAAGACAAAAACTCCTCACATTTATATTGTAAGATGTAATTGTCTTAAAGGAAAAGCCTTTTAAGACCTTCGGCAACACTTCAATGCCGGGAGAGTTGCCGGAACTCTTTCCTTTCCCTAAAAATAAAACAGAACTTTAAACTGCCGCCATCTGGTAAGATTCACCGGGATGGCGGCAGTTTTCTGTTTATTACCTCCGATAACGATTAAAACAGGAATAGATTTCCTGGAGTCTTGGC
>OGXW01001216.1_pt1 | contig 19628 bp, 16 predicted proteins | sample 1576341 | NCBI WGS metagenome assembly OGXW01 (sample SAMEA3541592, study PRJEB24748) | human gut metagenome | biome: human gut; feature: human-associated habitat; material: faeces | place: China | collected 2012
GTCCCAGTATGCCAAGAATTATTGTAACTGCTCCAAATATAAAGCAGATAGGGGAAACATAGTCGATAAAGCCCTTAGTATCCTTTACCTTTTTAAGCTCCTCCGGTGCTAAAAACATCTTGCTTATTTTGTTGCTGCTTCTCATGTTGATTGTCGAGCATATGAGATAGATTCCCAGACCAATTATTACTATATCTAATATATTTGTTGTTGACATTTTTTCTCTCCTTCACAAATCACTATTATACTTTTTCAACTCAATTATTTCAACTTCTATTTTGAGACCAAAATAGCAGAACAAAATAGGTTTCTAGTCCCATATTAATCATTGATTTAAAGTTTTATTTATAGTAAAATGTGATATATAATTATTTAAGGAGCATGATGATAAATGTTAAACAATTTTAAAGTTTTAATATGTGATGATTCTATCCTCGCACGCAAACAGCTCAAGGACATTATTTCCACTCTGGGAAATCCTACTTTTATTGAAGCATCAGACGGCCAAGAGGCAATTGACAAATATAAAGCAAACAAACCAGATATGGTATTTCTCGACATTGTTATGCCTAAAAAGGATGGAAATATTGTAATCAGTGAAATTATCGAATATGACCCAAACGCTACTATTATCATAGCATCTTCAGTTGGAACACAATCCCAGCTCAAATGTGCCCTTCAGGCAGGAGCTAAGGATTTTGTCCAGAAACCTCTTGATAAGCAGCTCATTATTGATGTTATTGAGAAATATACTGAAGGGAGATAGATAATGTATACTCAATTTTTTGGAACCTATTTATTATCAAAAAATTATGTTAATACAGAGCAATTATTTGATGCTATGCAAAAAGTATCTTCCCAGCATATGAAACTTGGCACTCTGGCAATTCATGCAGGTCTTATGACAGCTTCTGAAGTTGACAGTATTGTGGTTGAGCAGACTCATCAGGACAAGCGTTTTGGCGAGCTTGCTATCGAGATGGGCTATCTGACAGAGAATCAGGTTATGGATTTGCTTAAGACACAGGGACCTGATTATCTGCTATTAGGTCAGATTCTTGTTGATGAGCATATTTTAACCAACAGTGATTTGGAAAATATCATTGCTGATTACAGATTAAGTAACGAGATTCTTGATTTGGATATGAAGATTGAAAATCAAGCTGTTTTCTATAAATTGTTTGATAAATTTTTCCTTACCTCACAGACTCCTGTTACCAGCTTTGGTCGTATGTACCTGGAGCTCTTATTCAATAACTTTGTACGTTTTGTAGGTGAGGACTTTACTCCTTTTGCAGCGGATGTGTGTACAGAATTTCCAGCTGAGTGCTGTGTTGGTCAGGAGGTTCTCGGTGATTATTCCATAACCTCATACATCAGCATGGATGAAGCCACAGCTATTACATTCGCTTCCAGATATGTAGGTGATGAATTTGATTCTTATGATGAGTATGTTAAGGCATCCCTGGAGGATTTCCTTAATCTGCACAATGGATTGTTTATTGTAAACTGTTCAAACACTAAGTCACTAGAATTATCTATATCTGCACCGGCACATTATGATGATTCTCTTATTGAATTCGAGTATACTACATATCATTTTCCTATATTGTACTCATTTGGTACTTTGCACTTCATCATTGAAGTTAAAAAGACCTGTGAGGTCAATTAAAATCGCTTTTAGAATGTGTACGCGCACACTAATTGGGAATTAACCCATATACGAAAGAGTAAAAGAGCAGGTTCTTAAGACCTGCTCTTTTGCTATCACAATTCTTTATTCTATTTGCCAAGGAAGCTTCTCACTGCATCCACCATCTCATCTACCTCACATACTGTATCATGAAGTATCTCAGCACTTCTGATGTCCTCAATAGCCTGTGGTACTGCCACATTTCCAATTCTTGAAAGCTCATCCACAAGCTCAAAATCTGTCTTTGAATCGTAGGCTGGGTCAATTGCGTCCATTACGCTTCTTGTGAATTTAAATGGACTTGCTGTTGATGCAATTACAGTCTTTGTGGCTGTATCGCCTGTCTCCTCTTTGTACTTGGCATATACACCTGCGGCAACTGCTGTATGTGTATCTATGATATAGCCTGTCTTATCGTACAAGGTCTTGATTACTTCTGCTGTCTCCTTCTCGCTGGTGTAGTTGCCATAGAAGTCCTTGAGCTTGTCCTTCATATCCTCTGAGATTGAGTACTCTCCTGCTGTTGTGAGGGCTTTCATAAGCTCTGCATTCTTTGCAGCATCATTTCCTGCGATTCTGTATATTAGTCTCTCAAGGTTTGATGAAATAAGAATATCCATCGATGGAGAATTTGTAAGGATAAACTCTCTGTTTTTGTTGTAGGTACCTGATTTAAAGAAATCAAACAATACCTTGTTCTCATTTGACGCACAGATTAATTTTGCAATTGGAAGTCCCATATTCTTAGCATAATATGCTGCAAGTATGTTTCCAAAGTTACCTGTTGGAACAACTACGTTAATCTTCTCGTCCTTAGCAATCTCTCCGTTTGCAAAAAGCTTGGCGTATGCGTATACATAGTAGACAATCTGTGGTACCAGACGTCCGATATTAATAGAGTTAGCTGATGAGAACTGATAACCTGCATCATCCATCTCCTTTGCCAGAGCCTTGTCATTAAACATCTGTTTAACGCCGGTCTGTGCCTGATCAAAGTTACCATTTATACCTACTACATGTGTGTTTGCCCCCTTCTGGGTAACCATCTGTTTCTCCTGTATAGGGCTTACACCATGCTTTGGATAAAATACTACAATCTTGGTTCCCTCTACATCTGCGAAGCCAGCCAAGGCTGCCTTTCCGGTGTCTCCTGATGTAGCTGTAAGAATCACAATGTCATTTTTTACATTATTTTTTCTTGCAGAGGTTATAAGCAAATGAGGTAAAATCGATAATGCCATATCCTTAAAAGCAATTGTCGAGCCATGGAACAGTTCCAAATAGTATGCTCCGTCAGCAGATACCAGTGGAGCAATCTCCTCTGTGTCAAATTTGCTGTCATAAGCCTTATTGATACAAGCCTTTAACTCTTTCTCAGTAAAATCTGTAAAAAATTCCTTCATTACAGCATATGCGGTCTCCTGATAAGACATCTCTGCCAATTCCTCAATCGCATACCTGAGCTCTGGGATTCGCTCTGGAACAAAAAGTCCTCCATCATCTGCAAGTCCTTTAAGTATAGCCTGTGATGCTGTCAATTTAACATCAGCATTTCTTGTACTAGAATACATTAAGTCCATTTCTTACCTCACATTTCATCAACTAAATTTTGTTATGAACAGTATAATAAATTTCATATATCAAATCAACATTAAAAATGCTACAATATATTGTAAATACTAATATTTTTTTCTAAGGAGTTCACAATGCTGCCTGGTGTATATGTTGCCACCCGCAAAGACAAAAGTATATATTATCGTTCAAATATAACCTTCCATAACAAGCATATAAGTCTCGGAAGCTATGACACAGAAAATGCCGCAAACCAGGCATACCGCGTTGCTTCAGCTATTTTAGCCGGTAAGGATTCAATCGAAAATTCCTTTTACCAGACCTATGCCCTGCCCTTTGAAAAAATAGTAGCTCTTATCAATTTCAGAGATAATAACATGTATATTCCTACACCTATATATCTCAGGAAAAACTATTTTAGTTATTATCTGAGTATTAATCAGGAATTAAAATTCGATATTGATGACCTCTTTTACTACTCTGAGCACAAAATCATGCAGCGTCAGGGACACCTCTTTGTAAATGATTTTGGCATGCAGGTCACTATTTTAAGCCGATATGGGATAAAGCCCCATTCAGTCCTTGGAAGGGACTACTGCTTCATAAATGATGACCCAACTGATTTCAGATACTCAAATATTGAAGTCATAAATCCATACTTTGGTGTATCAAGAATCGAGTCCCACGGAGGCAGCTATCTGTACCACACCAAGCTCCATATAAAAGGAAATTTTACCATTGGTACCTACTCATCACCGGAGCGTGCCGCCATCGCCTACAATAAGGCTGTTGATTTGGCCCACGCTGCTGGAATAAGCAAGAATTTCCCTGAAAACTACATCGAGACACTTTCCGGAAAAGAGTATGCCGACATATATTCAAAGCTTAAAATCTCCGCTAAATTCACTGATTATTTAAAAGGACTCCCTCGGTAAAAGGAAGTCCTTTATTTTTCTACTTCTGATTGATGTAGTTTACAAGCCCTTCACAGTCTATGATTTTTTGCATAAATGGTGGAAACGCCTGTCCCTCAAACTTCTGTCCTGTTGTGACATCAGTGATTATACCCGAGTCAAAATCAACCTCTACTTCATCCCCTGCTGAGATTGCAATTGCAGCCTCCGGGCACTCAATAATAGGAAGACCTATGTTGATAGCATTTCTGTAAAAAATTCTGGCAAAGGTCTCTGCGATGACACAGCTTACCCCGGATGCCTTGATAGACAATGGTGCATGCTCTCTTGAAGAACCACATCCAAAGTTCTTGTTCGCCACGATGATGTCACCCGGTTTGACATTTTTCACAAAATCCTTATCAATATCTTCCATACAATGTGTTGCAAGCTCCTTTGGATCCGAAGAATTAAGGTATCTTGCAGGGATAATAACATCAGTATCTACGTTATCTCCATATTTGAATACTCTACCATGTGCAGCCTTCATTAATCCGTCCTCCAATCCTATACAACTTCATCTGGTCCTGAGATTTTACCTGTGATAGCACTAGCTGCAGCAACAGCAGGGCTTGCCAGATATACCTCTGACTCTACATGTCCCATTCTGCCGACGAAGTTACGATTTGTGGTAGAGACACATCTCTCTCCCTCTGCCATAACTCCCATATAACCGCCCAGACAAGGTCCACAGGTTGGAGTGCTGACGATTGCTCCTGCCTCAACAAAGGTACGAAGCAGTCCCTCTTCCATCGCATCCAGGTAAATCTTCTGGGTTGCTGGAATAACGATTACTCTGACGCCCTTCTTGCATTTTTTCCCTTTCATGATGGATGCCGCTATTCTAAGGTCATCCATTCTTCCATTTGTACAAGAACCAATAACTACCTGATCTATTTTAACTTCTCCTACTTCATCGATAGTTCTTGTGTTTTCCGGAAGATGTGGGAAAGCAACTGTTGGCTTAAGTGTGCTTAAGTCGATTGTGTATTTTTCATCATATACAGCATCCTCATCTGCCTGATATTCTACGAATGCTCTCTGTGAATGTTCCTTCATATAGGCTCTTGTCAAATCGTCTACTGGGAAAATACCATTTTTACCACCAGCCTCAATTGCCATATTTGCAATTGTAAGTCTGTCATCCATTGAAAGATACTGTATGCCATCACCAACAAATTCCATTGATTTGTAAAGTGCGCCATCCACACCAATCATTCCGATTATGTGCAGGATAATATCCTTTCCGCTGACCCACTTTGCAGGCTTTCCTGTCAGGTTAAACCTGATGGCTGAAGGCACCTTAAACCAAGCCTTGCCAGTAGCCATCCCAGCGGCCATATCTGTACTTCCAACACCTGTAGAAAATGCCCCCAGTGCACCATATGTACATGTGTGGGAATCCGCTCCAATAATTACGTCTCCTGCAACTGTAAGTCCTTTTTCAGGTAATAAAGCATGCTCAATACCCATTTCTCCAACATCAAAATAATTACTTATCTCATTCTTACATGCAAACTCTCTAACGCATTTGCAATGCTGTGCAGATTTAATATCTTTATTTGGAACAAAATGGTCCATAACAAGTGCTATTTTATCCTTATGAAATACTCCATCCACATTCATTTTCTCAATCTCATGAATAGCAACTGGTGAAGTAATGTCATTGCCAAGCACAAGATCCAAATCAGCTTCTATAAGCTGACCTGCTGCTACTGAATCAAGTCCGGCATGTGCAGCAAGAATCTTCTGTGTCATTGTCATTCCCATATGTATCGTCCTCCTAGTTAATATACAGATGTCAATCTTAATGTGAGTGAACCAATTAACATCTTATCAATATGAATCTTATCATATGTATATCTATAATAAAAATACATAATAAACATATTTACCATAACTTTGTTTTATGATAAAATGAGCATAGCGAAATATTATCAGACGCGGAGTGCATAGCACGGATGCGCATAATGCATCATCTATCATGTGCATTTACACATGATAAAATAAGTTAAAAAGCATCAGGAGGATTTGCCTTATGAATCAGAATTTATCATCCTATTGGATATTCTATACAGTTGCAAATGCAGGAAATATTTCAAAAGCAGCTAAGGAATTGTACATAAGCCAGCCAGCTATAAGTAAATCTATTCAAAAGCTTGAGGAAAGCTTAAACTGCAAGCTTTTTTCAAGAAGCTCAAGAGGAGTTGTCCTGACCACGGAGGGAAATCTCTTATACGGACATGTGAAGGATGCCTTTGAGACACTGGGGGCAGGCGAGGAAAAATTAAAGCGTTCCATAGAGCTCGGCGTAGGCCACATCAATATTGGTGTCAGTGCTACTCTGTGCAAGTATATGCTTATGCCATATTTAAAGGAATTCATAAAGAGAAATCCTCATATCAGCATATCCATAAGCTGTCAGTCTACCAATGAAACCCTGAGGCTTCTTGACGACAACAAGATTGACATAGGTCTGATTGGAAAACCAAACACCCTCAAAAACATAAACTTCTACTATCTAGACAATATCAAGGATATTTTTGTAGCAAACAAAGAATACCTGAGAAACTTAAGTGCCAGAGGCATTAAGAAAAACGAGATTCTGGAAAACTCCACTCTCATGCTCCTGGACAAAAACAACATGACCCGTCAGTATATAGATGATTATTTACAGGAAAATCAGATTGAGGTTGCAGATACAATTGATATTTCCAACATGGATCTCCTTATTGATTTTGCAAAAATTGGTGTAGGCGTTGCCTGTGTTATCAAGCGCTTCGTAGCCAGGGAGCTTGCCGACGGAACACTTGTTGAAATTCCACTTGGCATACCTATTCATGAGCGAGAGGTTGGATTTGCCTACAAGGAAACTGCAAATCCATCCAATTCACTCCTTGAATTTGTTGACTTTTTCAAAAGCTATAACCCGGAGGATAATTAAATGAAAGAACAGCTTCACACTATTCCCATTGCAGATGCCATGGCAAATTCCGGCGAATGTCCCTTCTGCTATATAGAGAGACGCACTGAAAACCATATGCTTGACTTTGTCCTTGGACATGGAGCTTCCTACATGGAAGCTGACATCCGTGATATGACTGATAGGGAGGGCTTCTGCCGCGCTCATTTCAAGAAAATGTATGACTACGGCAACGCTCTCGGTAATGCCTGGATTCTTAAGACCTTGTATGCGCGTCATATCGAGGAAATGGATAAGGAATTCAAGAATTTTAAGCCTGATTCCGTAAAAAAATCCGGCTTATTTAAGAAAAAGGATGAGACTTCTTCAAACAGCATCGTAAACTGGATTGAGCAGAGAGAAAACAGCTGCTTCATCTGCAGCAGTGTCCAGAACACTTTTAATGCTTATATGAAGACCTTCTTTTCCATGTACAAAAAGGATGCGGATTTCCGCAGACAGGTGGCTGAGACCAGGGGCTTTTGTCTGGACCATTTCAAGGTGCTTTTGTCTGGTGCTGATGAGTACTTAAATGATAATGAGCGCAAGGATTTTTATGATATGGTGCTGCCTCAGATGCAGGAAAACATGAAACGTGTGTATGAGGATGTGGCATGGTTTATTGAGAAATACGATTACAAGAATAAGGATGCAGACTGGAAGGATTCTAAGGATGCTATACAGAGGGGAATGCAGAAGCTGAGGGGAAGTGACCCGGCGGCGGAGGCGTACAAGCTTAAGAGGTGATTTTTCACGGGGTGTGTAGGAATATTGAACTAAGAATATAGGGCGTATATTACGAGTTACAGATATAAGATTTTCTAAATGTTCTGATTTAAGTATAACAGAATTGACGCAACCGCTTGACCGACAAAACCTGCCACTGGCAGCTTTTGCTGGACACTTTGGCGCATTCGCCATCCATGGCTCAAGTCTCGCTCTCGGCAACATCGTGTTGCCGAGCTGCTGTGTTATTTACAGAACATTAAGGAAATCTAATATCTTCCACAAGTAATATGCGCCCTATATTCTTAGTTCAATATTCCAATTTACGTTGTGAAAAAATATATAGTCGCTTGAAAGTGCTTGCGCACTTAGGCAAACAATTTAGATAGTGCATAAACCCCCGATATACAGTTGCTTTGCAAAGCAAAATACACTGTATATCGGGGGTTTAATATAGGTTGTAAAAATAGGAATTTATTCGTCTACTATTTCATCACAATATTTACAATCTTGCCAGGTACATAGATTTCTTTTACTATGTTTCCAGTGAGTTTGTCGGCAATAGCTTCCTTTGCTTTGGCAAGTACTTCATCCTTTGGATCTGCCTTTGCAATGGCGATTGTGCCCTTTGTCTTACCATTAATCTGAACTGCTATCTCAACTGTATCTTCCACAGTTTTTGCTTCGTCATATGTTGGCCATGGCTCATAGGCGATTGTATCGTCATGTCCCATTCTCTGCCAGATTTCCTCTCCTGCATGTGGACATACACATGAAAACATCTTAACAAGACCCTCTGCATACTCTCTTGGGCATTTTCCAACCTTGTACACTTCATTTACAAAAATCATCATCTGGCTGATTGCTGTGTTATATCCAAGTGCCTCGAAGTCATTTGTGACTTTTTTAACAGTCTGATGGTATATTCTCTCAAGTGGTCCGCCGACTTCATCTGTGATGTTTTCCGGCTCTGTAAAGAAATTCCATACTCTTGTGATGAATCTCTTTGCACCCTGTACGTTATTGTCATTCCATGGCTTAGATACCTCAAGTGGTCCCATGAACATCTCATAGAGACGAAGTGTGTCTGCGCCATACTCTTCTACTACATCGCTTGGGTTGACTACGAACTCTGGGAATCTCTTTCCCATCTTGATTCCGTTTGAGCCCAGAATCATTCCCTGGTGTACTAACTTCTTGAATGGCTCCTTTACTGGTGATAAGCCCTTGTCATAGAGGAAACGGTTCCAGATTCTTGAATACATCAGATGACCTACCGCATGCTCTGGTCCACCTACATAGAGGTCTACAGGAAGCCAATGCTTAAGAAGCTCCTGATTAGCAAATTCCTTATCATTCTCCGGGTCAATATATCTCATATAGTACCATGATGAACCTGCTGAGCCCGGCATTGTAGATGTCTCACGGGTTCCCTTGACCCCATTCTTGTCATATTTTTTCCACTCTGTTGCATTCTCAAGTGGTGCCTTGCCATTATGGCCCTTGTAATCCTCAAGCTCTGGAAGAACCAGTGGAAGCTCATCATCTGGAAGGAAGTAAATCTCGCCGTCCTCCTTGTATACACACGGAACCGGCTCTCCCCAGTATCTCTGACGTGCAAAAATCCACTCACGGAAACGGTAATTTACAGTTCTTCTGGCAACTCCCATCTTTTCAAGCTTATCTGTAATTGCCTCCTTGGCATCTTCTACAACCATGCCTGTGAATTCCTCTGAATTCATAAGCTTGCAGCCCTTGCCTAGATAATCATGCTTTTCAAAGGCATGCTCTGACACATCAGCTCCATCAATAACCTGAATCATCTCGATATTGTGTGCCTGAGCATACTCAAAGTCTCTCTGGTCATGTGTTGGAACAGCCATAACTGCACCGGTACCATAGCTTGCAAGTACGAAATCACCGATAAACATGCGGACTTCCTTGCCGTTTACAGGGTTGATACACTTAAGTCCCTTAAGCTCACAGCCTGACTTTGTCTTGTTGAGCTCTGTTCTGTCCATATCGCTCTTTTTAAGTGTCTCATCAATATATGCCTGAACCTCGTCACGATTCTCTACTCTGTCAAGAAGTCCTTTTACAATCTCTCCGTCCGGAGCCAGTACCATAAATGTGATACCATAGATTGTCTCTATACAGGTTGTGAAGATAGAGAACTCTCCTCCTCCAACAATCTTGAAGTCAACCTCTACACCAGTACTCTTTCCAATCCAGTTTCTCTGCATCTCTTTTGTAGATTCTGGCCAGTCAATCTCATCAAGTCCCTCAAGAAGCTTCTCCGCGAATGCAGGCTGGTCGATAACCCACTGCTTCATGTTCTTACGGACTACCGGATAACCTCCACGCTCAGACTTTCCGTCGATAACCTCGTCATTTGAGAGAACTGTTCCCAGTTCTTCACACCAGTTAACCGGCATATCTATATGTTTTGCATAGCCGTCAAGGTAGAGCTGTTTGAAAATCCACTGTGTCCATTTATAGAATTTAGGGTCACTTGTCGCGATTGTCTTTGACCAGTCATAGTCAAAGCCTAACTCCTTAAGCTGCTTTGAGAATGTCTTGATGTTTTCCTGTGTAAATCCGTTTGGATGGTTTCCTGTTGTAACAGCGTACTGCTCTGCTGGAAGTCCAAATGAATCATATCCCATTGGATGAAGGACATTGTAGCCCTGCATTCTCTTCATTCTTGACATAATATCTGTTGCTGTATATCCCTCCGGATGTCCTGCATGAAGACCTACTCCTGACGGATAAGGAAACATGTCAAGTGCATAGTATTTTGGTTTTGAGAAATCCCAGACATCGGTTTTGAATGTCTCGTGTTCCTCCCAGTATTTTTGCCATTTTTGTTCTATGGCTTTGTGGTTATATGCTTCTGCCATAACGCGCTCCTCTCTTTTTTGTTTAATGGTTTTGTGACTCGGGATGCTGTGTTAAGCCTGTCAGAGGTGTTTGACGAGTTTCGGTTGTAAGATTTTCTAAATGTTCTGATAAAGTTGGTTTATATTCGACGCAATCGTTCAAGATTCGCCATCCATGGCTCAGCTTTCACTCTCGGCAACGTCCTGTTGCCGAGTTGCTGGGAAACGTACAGAGCATTAAGAAAATCTAACAGCCTGCACAAGTCAAACACCTCTGACAGGCTTAACACAGCATCCCTACCTCTACTTTATATTAATCAATAAAATATGCTATTGGAATTAGAATATAATACTGATAATTTCTATTGTTAAAAAATGCCACAAACTTTTTTCATAAAACAAAAAGCTTCGTCGCTTATACATTAATTAGTCTCATCTAATTAACTATATAAGAGACGAAGCATTATTCTCCGTGGTACCACTCTAATTCGCCTAATAACCGCAATTTTATCACATGTAGAGATTACAATAACAACAATAATTATTATTATCCACCTGATATATGCAACAATTAGACGCACTCATAATTTGTAACGTAAATCACACGCCTGAAGCTACTTAATCATATGCGCTCTTTATTTACCTATCATGTTTTCTAGCACATGATATCTCACATAAATCCAGCTGCATTCTGTTTCACTTCAAGGACTCCAAGATGAGTTCAAAGCCTAAGCTTACTGACTCGCACCTTCCGTCAGCTCTCTTTAAAGCGTCAGCTTTTACTACTTCTTTTCATAGTCTTTTTATATATTATTTTGAGTATTTTTTTAATGTTCACTGACTAACATGGATGACAGCTATTCAGTCATTAACTCAATGAACAAGTCCCATTCTACACATCACATTAAAATTTGTCAAGAAAAACCCGATGCTTTTGCATCGGGTTTGACATTCCTTAGTATGCAGAAAAGCTGCCTTTGGAAGGCTTTCTGCATTTTACTGTATCATATTATTCGTATGTAACGATTAGTTGTTGATAAGCTTATCGTTCTCGTTGTTCCAGCTATAGAGCTTACGGATTTCCTCGCCAACCTTCTCTGATGGATGCTCAGCTGCAAGCTTTCTCATAGCCTTGAAGTGTACCTGACGTCCTGCTGGTGACATATCAAGCAAGAACTCTTTTGCGAATGTTCCATCCTGGATATCTGTAAGAATCTGCTTCATAGCCTTCTTTGTGTCCTCTGTTACAATCTTTGGTCCTGTGATGTAATCACCATACTCTGCTGTGTTAGAGATTGAGTATCTCATTCCTGCGAAGCCTGACTGGTAGATAAGGTCTACGATAAGCTTCATCTCGTGGATACACTCGAAGTATGCGTTTCTTGGATCATAACCAGCCTCGCAGAGTGTTTCGAAACCAGCCTGCATAAGTGCACACACACCACCACAAAGCACTGCCTGCTCACCGAAGAGGTCTGTCTCTGTCTCTGTACGGAATGTTGTCTCAAGAAGTCCTGCTCTTGCTCCACCGATTCCAAGACCGTAAGCAAGGGCTAAATCAAGGGCTTTTCCTGTTGCATCCTGCTCTACTGCTACAAGACAAGGTGTTCCTTTTCCTGCCTGATACTCTGAACGTACTGTATGTCCTGGTGCCTTTGGTGCAATCATTGTTACATCTACATCCTTTGGTGGCTTAATGCATCCAAAGTGAATATTGAATCCATGAGCGAACATTAACATATTTCCTGGCTCAAGGTTTGGCTCGATATCTTTCTTGTACATATCAGCCTGTAACTCGTCATTGATAAGAATCATGATGATATCAGCTTTCTTAGCAGCTTCAGCGGCTACATATACCTCAAAGCCCTGCTCTTCTGCTCTCTTCCAAGACTTGCTGCCCTCGTAAAGTCCGATGATAACGTTGCATCCAGACTCTTTTAAGTTTAATGCATGAGCATGTCCCTGGCTGCCGTAACCGATAATAGCAATTGTCTTTCCATCTAACAAAGAAAGGTTACAGTCTTCCTGATAAAAAATTCTTGCATCTGACATAATAAATTCCTCCTATTATAAACCCATTCAGGTTTTATTCTAATCTAACATAACTACATCATTAGAGCCTCTGGTCAGACCTGTGATTCCGGTTCTTGCAAGCTCTAAGATTTCATAACCGCTCAACAAATCAATGAAGTTGTCAAGCTTATCCTGATTTCCAATCAACTCGATAATCATCGAATCATGTGTGACATCCACTATCTTTCCGTGGAAAATCTCTGTCACATTAAGCACAGCCTGTCTCTGGGTATCTGTCGCACGCAGCTTCACCATAATGAGCTCCCTTGTAACTGATGCACCAGGCTCAAGCTTCTTTATGTCTAAAACATCTTCCAGCTTTCCAAGCTGCTTTTCAATCTGCTCAAGTATCTGCTCGTCTCCGCTCGCCACAATTGTGATTCGTGTGTATCTGGGGTCAGCAGTAACTCCTGATGAAAAACTATCAATGTTAAATCCTCGTCTACTGAACAGTCCTGATATTCTGCTTGTAACACCTGGATTGTTCTCAACCAGAAGAGATAATGCCTGTCTTCTCATCGAAAATCCTTCCTTACAATTTATTTTGTTCACTCACAATGAAAATGATAGTACTATAATCTACATTTGTCAAGCAATAATAATATTATAACTTGACGTTATATTAATAATAACTCAAAATGTAATTACATCAATAATTTTAACATATCTTGTAATAAATACCAGATATATTTGCGTTTATCTAAAAAAAAATATATACTTAGGATTACGATATACAATCATAATTGGAGGCATAAAAATGGAATCCACATTAAGAAGAACATGGGCTGAAATAGATTTAGATGCACTTGCCCATAACTATAATGTGCTCAGAAAACACATAGGTGAAAACGTTAAATTTCTGGGAGTGGTAAAAGCAGATGCCTACGGACATGGCTCTGTGCAGGTCAGCAGGCTGCTTCAAGATCTGGGTGCCGATTATCTGGCAGTCAGCAGCATAGATGAAGCCATCGAGCTTAGAAAAAATGACATCACCATGCCAATCCTTATTCTTGGACACACTCCAAGGGAACAGGTGGCAGAGCTTATAAAATACAATATCACCCAGGCTGTCACCTGTCAGGCTAAAGCCATAGAATACAGCGAGGAAGCTGTAAAGACAGGAGGCACTTTAAAAATACATATCAAGGTTGACACCGGCATGTCACGACTTGGATATTTATGTGATAATGATTTCTTTGAAAACGGAGTTGAGGGAATCTGCCACGGCTGCTCACTTCCGGGACTTGATGCTGAGGGAATCTTCACACATTTTGCAGTATCAGATGAAGAGGGAGAAGAAAACGAGGCATACACAAGACATCAGTTTAAGCTTTTTACCGATGTCATAGATGCAGTAGAAAAAAAACTTGGTCATAAATTTAAAATCAGACACTGTGCCAACACAGGCGCAGTTGCCAAATATCCTGAAACCTGGCTTGATATGGTGCGCCCTGGTCTCCTGCTCTACGGATATGGTGAGTTTGCGGAAGAACTTGGTCTCATGCCTGTCATGACACTAAAAACCACAGTGAGCACGATAAAGATATATCCTGCCGGAACAGCCATAAGCTACGGCGGTATCTACAAGACTGCAGATACAACCAGAATCGGTGTCGTGCCATACGGTTATGCTGATGGCTTTTTCAGATGCCTGTCCAACAAGTACTCTCTCATGACCAGGGAAGGTGCGGCTCCTGTCCGCGGAAAAATCTGTATGGATATGTGTATGATTGACTTAACTGACAAGCCTTCTGTAGATGTTGGAAGCGAAGTAGAAATATTTGGCAAAAATAATTCTATAAACAATATGGCTCAGATAGCCCAGACCATACCATATGAGCTGACCTGTGCTGTAAGCAAACGAGTTCCGCGATTCTACATAAAGGATGGAGCAGTCGTAGAAAAGGAACTCTTACTTAGAGGCTAGTTTTCATATATACATAAAACCTGCCACCGGCAGCCTCTCTTGCATACTTTGGCATTGAAAAACCAGCCATTCATATTTTTGCAAATTATTTTGTATACATAATGCCCTGTGAATCCATTAGGAACTCACAGGGCATTTTTAATAATCTCCTATGTACTACAGCTTTCTGTACTGTCAGACACAAAACATATCTCATTGACATATACGCATATTGCTTTAAATTACCGCCTCGACTGCTTGTATTCATACATCTGCCTGTCAGCCTGCTCATAGAGCTTCCAGATACTGACATTTTCATTTTCCTGACTGGTGGCAATTCCAACAGAGAACTGAATCTGTCCATGGGCAAGCTTTGCATTTTCCTTTTTTATAAGCTCAGACAGTTCTTCAATCCGCCTGTGCAGCTTGTCTTCCGGCACATACTTAAGAATTACTACAAACTCATCTCCTCCCATACGTCCCACACAGTCTGCTTCTCTAAAGACACTGCTCAGACAGCGGCCAAAGCTTTTAAGAAGCTCGTCTCCTGCCAGATGACCATAGGTATCGTTTACTTCCTTAAAATAATCCAAGTCAAAGTTCAGTATGGATACCGGCTCTGCCTCTGTTTCGAACTTACGCATAATGTTGTCACACCAGGCTCTGTTTCTCAGACCTGTCAGATGGTCGAAATATGCCATGTCATAGAGCTTTTTCTTTTCAATATTCTTGTATATCTGCTCGTACATAGAGCCCACAAAGCTGATAAACATACATATGATAAAGAAAGCCACACCAAAAGGCACAAAGCTCTGCTTAAGCTGAATTGAAGGACTCACCTTGTGATTGTATCTGTAGCGTATCAGCTCCAGAATCACAAAAAGCAAAAACAGTAAGAATCCAAGCAAAAAATGTCTAATAGCCTTTGCGTTCGTCTGCTCTCTTAAGGCATTGACCAGCACAATACAGCCTATGATTGTCGTGATAACTCCACTCAACTGGAACCAGTGGACAGTGGCCGGGAAATGAAGGACATTGATACAGTTCAATACGATTAATATCGTAAATACAACACACAATATATATCCCCAAATCTTAAACGCCACCCTGTATACAGCATTCTCAACAATCAGCCAGAGGAAAAACACCATGCTTACAAAGGCTATATAGATAGCACAGTATTCCATGGTTCCCGATATTCTGAAATCATCTATCAAAATAGAGCTAATCCTGCTGTTGCAGAAAAGCCATATACCTGAGCTCCAGGCAAACACGCCCAGCACAATCAGGATCCTGTTCCTGTCATCAGATTCTCTCAGATTGATTCCAGCCAGTATTGAAAAAAATCCAAAAATCATCAAAAACGAAACTATCATAATAGAGAAAAGATTTCCACCAACAAAAATCTGAGGAATCCTCTCTGTATTTACAAGCGATATAGTATCAAAGGAGGTAAAGGAATTCTTCTCTCCAAAGGTAAATCTCATGGTCAGGGTTTTCCCCCTGTAGTCCTCAGGTAAACCAATCCATACAATTCCGTTTCCAAGCAGATTGCCCTGCGCATAATTATCTTCGTTGTAGCCTTCAAATTTTTTACCATCCAGAAATACCTCAAGCCTGCTATAGCGCAGAAGCATGGAAATAGAACTGCGCCTGAATCCGTCATCAGGTAAAACCCTTGATATCTCAATAGTTTCTCCCCTGTCTACATCAGAAAAAAACATCTTTGACAGGTCTACATTCTCTCTTGACTTTCCATCCATAGTGACTGTCCAGTGGTCATCTAAAATAATCTGGTTACAATCTACTACTTTATTAATCTGTAACTGCACAAATATCAGCAATGCAATTATTGCCATTATAAACAGCACCATGCGGACTGCCGTTGAAATGTGTCTCCTAGACATACCTACCTCTCAATCTATTTACTGACTAAAAGAATACCATCTTGTCAGATATATTTCAACAAAATTGGAATCATTTTCCCCATATCTATTGGTTTTGCAGCGTAATCATTCATTCCGGCCTCCAAAGCCTTCTTTTTATCCTCTGCAAAAGCGTTGGCAGTCATTGCAATAACCGGTATATTGGCTTTCTTTTTATTAGCAAGATGTCTGATTTTCTTAGTGGTACTATAGCCATCTAAAACAGGCATCTGCACATCCATCAGAATCAGGCTGTAATACTCATCAGAAGCCTTTTCCAGCATTTCAGCACATATAACTCCGTTTTCTGCCCTGTCTACTATCACTCCGTGCTCTTCCAGAAGTTCAATTGCAATCTCTGCATTTAAGTCATTATCCTCTGCAAGTAAAATATGCTTTCCCTGTAAGACAGCCTCATCATCATCAAATACTGCCTGTTTAGGCTGTGTCTCCTCATAGTTTGCTATGCGGCAGGGAAACTTAATTGTAAATGTAGTTCCAACACCTACCGCACTCGCCACACCTATTGTTCCATCCAGCATGTCAACGATTTTTCTCACGATTCCCATGCCAAGACCTGTACCCTCGATTCCACTGGTGGTAGAATTCCGTTCTCTTGTAAAGGCTTCAAAAATATGCTCCTGAAACTCCTTGGACATACCGATTCCTGTATCTTCAAATATCATCTCATGGGTTATATACCCATCGCCCAGATCGTCTATCTGCCGGATTGAACAGTTAATAGAGCCACCCTCAGCAGTGTATTTGATTGAATTGCTTACAATATTCAGGATAACCTCAGTTATAAGAGTTGCGTCCATATACACATATGGATGTGTTATCTCTTTTGAAACCGACAGCTTCAACTGCTTTTTTTCCAGCTCTGGCTGAATCATTGTAAGACAGCTGTCCATGATGCTTCCAGCCTCTACTGCAGTTTCCTCAACAACCGTTTTGCCTGACTCTATACGGGATAGTTCAAGTACACTGTCAATAATCGACAGCATTTTGCCACCACTTATCTGTATCTTTTCAAAACATTCACCGGCCTTCTGAGAATTGGTAAGATTTTTACGGCCAATCTCTGCAAATCCAAGTATGGCATTCATTGGTGTTCTGATGTCATGGCTCATGTTAAAGAGGAAGGTGGATTTTGCCTCATTGGCTGCGTTGGCTCTGGATGCTGCCTCATGCAGTTCATACTGCCTTACGGCTTCCGTCTCCCTCTGCTTTCTGTAAATGTAAGCAATTATAACAGTAACGACTAGAAGTATAAGTGCCATAATTACAGCTATTCCCGCTGTCCTGCCCTTACTTTTAGAAAGATAAACATAGGTATCCTCCATGTCTATCTCTATACACAGGGCACCTATCACATCACCTGAGCCATCTGAAGCATACACAGGATAACAGGCTGTAAATATATGTCCCCATGTGGTGTCGATAATCTTCTGCGAATAGGTAATCTCTCCCTTTAAAGCGGATTCAATATATGGAATCATTTCCTCCTCTATGTAGGTACCCGGATATGCGAAGTCCTCTGCATCTAAATCCAGTCCATCCACCAGATATACCAGATTTCCATCCACATCTCTGCCGGCAGTGTACAGATATCGCGTAGAATTCAGGTTTCTGAGCCCATTTAACATCTGCTGAAGCTCTATGTAGCGTTCTGATTTCATATCAGCTGTAGAAGTAATTGATGTGAAATCATCCCTTGTGAACTTGTTTGAAATCAAGGAGCTCATGGCGTCAGAGCATTTGGTATCTCTTTCCAGTGAATACTCAAGTATCGAGCTGCTATAGCCGCTCTGGATGACAAAGGTATATGCCAGAAAGAGGAAGCCAATGACGAGAGCTGCAATAACCACGCCCAATATCGTGTGATATTTACTTTTCATCATAAAATTTTCCCCCTGCCTGCATGCAGATTGTATTTTGTCTTCTATCATCCTGTCAACCTCCAAATATATGTGCATGTGAAACAATTGTTAAAAATCATTCTTATTTTCCAGTACCCGCTGCATTGTGGTTATAAGATTATCAATGTTTATTGGCTTAGCAAGATGGGCATTCATGCCAGCCTGGATACATTTATCTATATCCTCCTTAAATGCATTTGCAGTCATGGCAATGATAGGGATGCCTGCGTTTTTGTTATCAAGCCCGCGGATTGCTCTTGCTGCCTCATAACCATTCATAACCGGCATCTGAATATCCATGAGAATTAAGTCATAATATAATTCCGGTCTGCTGTACAAGGCCTCCAGACAGCAGCTTCCGTTTTCTGCCCGGTCTATATTTACGCCTTCTCTGGTAAGAATCTCCGTGGCAATCTCTGCATTCAGCTCATTATCCTCTACCAGTAAAACTCTTTTGTCCTTAAGAACCATAGTCTTCTCATCATCACTATTGCCAATGACAGCTTCTTCTGTCGTTTCTTCATCCTCTGCAATTAAAAATGACAGGTAAATAGTAAATCTGGTACCCTGGCCTAACCGGCTCTCCACCTCAATATTTCCATCCATCAAATCAACAAGTGCTTTCACAATAGGAAGTCCAAGTCCCGCCCCAGCTACCTTGCTCTCAGTACTTGTGCGTTCTCTGGAAAACGGCTCAAATATATGCGGCAGATAGTCTTCGTGCATGCCAATACCATTGTCCTCTACCTCAATACAATAATCTGCATAATCCTCCCGGTCCGATTTCAGCTCCTTTATAGAAAATATAACCCTGCCATTATCCGGAGTATACTTTACAGCGTTGCTCAGGATATTCAACACGATTTCCCTGAATTTTGTAATATCACATATTATGTTCTCATGCTTTATGTCAAAATCACATACAAATTCCAGCTTTTTCCTGTCTATCTGGGGTTCAATTACTGCATTTAACACTTTGACAAAGTTCTTGAGGCTGCCGGTTTCTTCCCTGAGTTC
>OGXW01001217.1_pt1 | contig 19623 bp, 10 predicted proteins | sample 1576341 | NCBI WGS metagenome assembly OGXW01 (sample SAMEA3541592, study PRJEB24748) | human gut metagenome | biome: human gut; feature: human-associated habitat; material: faeces | place: China | collected 2012
CTCCTACTATATATATCGTCTCTTTTTTTGCTTTTTTCTTTAAAAAAATAAAAAAAATTACGAAATGTTCGTAATCTCTATAAATCATTTAATCTTGCTTTAATAAACATGAATATATATAAATATTTTTTTGCCTCTTTTTTTGTGTTAAATGAAAGATCCTTTTGATTAATATACTTGATAGCATTATTCCATTCATCTAAAGAATAATCATCTATTGAAAAAAATAGAATCTTATTTACTTGCACATAAGTAAAAGCAATATTATTTCGTAAATCTGAAATATAATTTTTATCAGCAGAAATTCTTATTTTTTTTAACAGTTCTATTTTTTCGTTCATCATTAAATCCTTTCTAAATAGTGGAAAACTATATTAAAGAGTTAGTATCTTTAATATAGTTTGGGAAGAAGATATAAAAATATCTAAATGTTGATGTCTAACACATCACATGATTAATATACACTCATTAAGAGCTTAAATAAAGAGATTAGCTAAAGGCTGTCACAGGTTTCATTTAATGTTACATAATGCCTAATAAAAAGAAAAGTGAGGTCTTTATCCTCACTTTAAGGCTATGCCTTTTGTTTCTTTAATAAATACAATCCAATAATAGCTAAAACGCAAATTCCTAAATATAAACCAATATTTGTATTATCTCCAGTTAATATTTTAGATAACTTATGTTGAGTTGTATCATTTTTAACTGTTGTTATAACTGGTACATAAGTATTAGTAATATTCATACCATCAATAGATGTATTATATCCTTTAACATAATCTTCACTGATTGTATAATTGATTTCTTTTCCTTCTTTATATTTTAAAAGATTTCCAAAGTCATATGTCCAATCTTGTGATTTTGAAACATCTAAAAATGCAATTTCTTTTCCATCAGCATATAGACGTACTCTAATAGTATCAGGTCTTTGATGTGCTTGATCATGATTATCAATCCAAGTCTTAGTTCCTTTAAGATGAACAGTTTCAACATCATGACTATTTGTAATAATATAACCATCCTTTTGATTTCCAGTAATACCTACTTTATATCCTTTAACTTCGTCTTCTTGAACTGTATAAACAATTTCTTTTCCATCTTTATATTGATTTAAATCATCAAATGAACTAATCCATTGATTATCATCACTTAAAGTTAATGTTTTTCCAGTATCTTTACCATTAGCGTATAAATGAACAATAACTTGTTTAGCACGTTTACCATCTTGATTATCTTGATCATTCCATTCTTTTGTTACATTTACACTTGTTTTTAAGATTTTATGTGTATTTGTAATATCATAATTATTAATTTCTGTAGTATAACCTGCTACTTCATCTTCATATACTGTATAATTGATTTCTTTTCCTTTTTTATATTTTGAAAGTTTTCCAAAATCATATGTCCAATTAGAATCTTTATCAACTACTTTTGAGGCAATTTCTACACCATCAGCATATAATCTAACAGTAATATTTTCAGGACGTTTTCCATCTTGATCATGATTATCATTCCATGTTTTAGTTCCTTTAACTTCTACTGTTTCAACATCATGTGTATTGGTAATAATATAGCCTTTATCTTGACTACCTGTATATCCTATTTCATATCCATTCACTTTTTCTTCTTTTACAGTATAATTAATTTTATTTCCATTGCTGTATTGATCTAAATTAACAAATGAATCTTTCCAATGATTAGTATCACTTAATGTTAGTGTCTTTCCAGTATCTTTACCATCAGCATATAAATGAACAATAACTTGTTTTGTACGTTTACCATCATTATTGTTATTATCATTCCATACTTTTTCAACTGGTATCGTAATTTTTTCAACCTTATGTTTATTCGTTATTTGATAACTCTTTGTATCTTCATCATAAGCAATTGTTTTAGCATAATGAGCAACATCTACTTCATCTATTGTATATTGAATTACTTGTCCTTGATTATCATATTTTGGCATATCAACAGACCATTTCCAATTATTATCTTTTATTACAGCAATTGTTTTAACAACTGCATCACCATTTTTAATTTGTATTCCAATAGAATTTGGACGTAATCCATCGTAATCATTACTATCATCCCAAATTTTTTCACCACTAATATGAATAGTTGGTTCAATTAAACCTAAGTTTTGATTTGGTAAGTTATATTCATATTGTCCGTTATTAATCATTTCTTCTTTAAAAGGCATTGTTAGATTAGGAATTGATCCTGTTACAATTCTTTGATCTGTTTCACTTTTTGTAACTATATTATCAGATGTAACTTTTGAACTTTCTTTATCACTACCTTGATTAGCAATTGTTGATTCATATTTTTCTAAAGATGTTTGATCAGATGATTCAAAAACAACTGTATATTCACCTTCAGGTAAACCTTCAAATTTGTAATGTCCGTTTTTATCTGTTGTAATTGTTGTTGGATGTGTAATTGTTTTATAAATATCTCCATCTTGTACAACTTCTTCATAAGCTTCAAATGATTCATAGCAATCACCATTTTTCTTAAGAATAATCACCTTAACATTTTCTACTCTTTTTTCACCATCTTCCAATTTACCATCTTTATCTTTATCAATCCAAACAGTTCCTTCTAATGAACGTTTAACAACATCTACAGATGCATCATCACTAAGCAAAGTATCTTGATGTAATGTAGAAATTGAATTAAGTAAATGATCTCCTTCTGCAGCAATAGCAGCATATTCCATTTTTAATTTAAAAGAACAATTTCCTTTTAATTTTTTATCTTTATAAGCAATAACTGTTGGCCATGCACCAATCAAGTCCTTACCTTTAATTATTACTTCTCCATTTTCTTCAACTATTTCAGCCTTTTTCCAACCATTTTCTTCTGTAACATCAGATGCTTTTATTCCATCTGCTTTTTTTCTTCCGTATTTTTCAGCATTATTTGTATACCAAATTTCAACATCATTTATTTCATCACCAATAGCTGCTTTATCTAATGTTAACCCTGTTAATTTATAAATTCCTTTCATAATTGTTCCATCATAACCATCTTGAGGCATTGTATCAACTGCAAAAACATCATCTCTTGCATTAGAATTTACATTACTTAATAATAAATTAAAATCTCCTTTATCTTCTAGTTCTAATATTGACTTACCTGTTTTACCTAAATAAAATTCATTATTTTTATTAACTGTAATTGATGTTGTAACTTCATTATTATTATAAGTTGTAAACGGTCTTTTATCTTCGTCTGTCTGTATATTAATTGTATTTTGTAAAACATCATTATTATTTACATCTTGATTAAGATCTGTTGTATTACCAATTTTACATGAATAATAAAGTGATGGTAAAGTTCCATTAACTAAATTAACTTTTTTAATTTTCCATTTTAAAACAGTTTTTCCATTTTCATTTGTACTTATTGTAGGTTCAATCGCTTTTCCACCTTCTACCTTACCTTGTTTAGGAAATTGTGATTTATAGTTTCCACCCCAATATGCACTATTAGGTATATAAGTAAGACCATCGGGTAAAGTATCTTCTAAATAAACTGTTGTTGTAGAACCCTCTGGAATAGTTACATTATCCCAAAAACTCATTTTACTATCAATTTTATAATCTACATATCTTTCATTAGAAGAAACATTATAAAATTTTCTTGATTCTCCATTACTCTTTTGAGCTACTTGTTTTGTGATACTTGTTGTATATGGGACAACATAAATACCATCAGCAAAAGTAATATTATTATTTGGAGTTACTTTATCTGAATAAACTCCATTTTCATAAGTTGGAACAGTATATTCATTTCTATAGTCAAGTGTAGCATTTGAAGGATTTATATTTTTAAATAGTTCATCTGGTTTTTTCCCTTGTTCAGTTTTATGCCAAATCCATTGTTTCCAATCTTCTGAATTTAATTTTTCACCATTTGTTTTTCCTCTATATTCTCTAACATCTTGTTCATATGCTTGCATATCACTAATACTCCACGTGTTAGTAACAGCGGTAACCATGTATACTTGATCTGCTATATTTGGATTTTTCTTTAAATTTGATGTAAATTGCGTAAGTAAATTGACATCAGGTTTACCTTTTTTTATTGGACAACCTCTATATTGCACATAAACAACATCACAACACGTTTGTTTACGACCATTATTCTTCAAATCATCCTTCATATCTTCAAGACTATCATAAAATTTAAAATCACTTAAATTTTTAGTTCTCATAGATTCATTAGTTAAAGCTTCCCCATCATTAGAAATACCATATGATATTTTACATTTGTAGCCAGTATCTTCTCTTGAAAAATTTTTCATCTTTACTTCATCAAAAGCATTTCTATTAAATAAAACAAGTTGATCTATAGCTACTGGATAATTATTAATATTACCATCTTCAGAAATAATATTCATTTGATCATAGCCTACTGTAAATCCTAAATCAGTTGCTCCAACAGCAGCAATATCCCCATCTACGTTAGTAAATTTCTTTCCAGGAGTATATTCATCAGTCCATGTTTTTTTATTTGATGTAGAACTGTAAAAAATACTTTGATTTCTACTACCTGGACTTGTATTATCCCAATTTGATGTTTGTTTATTATCCTCTCTTTTAGTTTCTTTTGTAGTTACATTATCATCAACTTCAGAATATGCATTCATATTGATGACTTTAGCTGTTGCACTTATATTAGTTTTTCCCGTTATATCAGGATTGTATGATGATAAAGATGTTGTTTCATTGTTATTAGGATATACTACTTGAAATTGTTGTGTAGAGAAAACACCTTCTAAAATTGAATTAATATCCCCATTTGAATAACCAGTAGGCATATTTTCATAGCCAGTTGGGAAATGATTAAAATCAGTATCATATCCAGTAACTTCAAAATGTAAAGTCGTACCCTCTTGTGTAACTGTATAATTTCCACTATTACTACAATAAATACGATTATTAGCATTACCAGAAGCATTTTTATTTGAATATGCTATATCAGTTACTGCATCGCCATCTCTTTTATTTTCACACACTCTATATAATAAAGGCGTAAAATCACTAGATGCATTTATACCATTTACAGTAAATTCACTTAAATCAACATCAAATTTAAATGGTTTTGTTGGATCAGGTAATTCAACTCCTCTCATTCCATTACCTGGTTTTCTTACTTCTAAAGCAACACCATAATTAATTTTATATCCTTTAATATCTTTATCTTTTCCATTTAATAAAGGATTACCATAATAACCTGTATGATCACTATCAAAATCATATTCAGCGAGTTTTATTGTTTCAGTTTTCTTTTTTAAAACGATATTGTACATTGGGGCAGTTGTAACAATAACTGGCTTCATATTATCAACAGTAGACATATGATTTTTATCATTATCTACATAAACATTAATTGTTGGTTCAATTGTATCATCTTGATGTTTATTTTTAATTTGTAAACCAAATCCTACACCAATAGCTCCACCATTATACTCATTTACATTTAATTCTTTTGAAATCGTATAGATTTTATTATTACCATCAATGACTGGTTCAGGTATTTTATCCGATGTTACAGTTTGTGTTGATAAAACTAATTCATCATCATTTGGAATAATAAATTCATAAGTAATTGTATGATTAACATTACCTAAATTTTGAAGAGTCGTATTGACTCTATATGTAACAGTATCAAAAGAACATACGATATCATTTGCTTGAGAATTATCATAGCCCCTATTTTCTCCTGTCTCTTTGTTATAACATAATTGATTTAACTCAGGCGTTCCATTATCTCCTAAACCACTTAGTATTCCATTACCATAAACAGTACCATCATTATTTTGTAATAACTTTGAATTAACAATGACACCTGATTCCTCGGCAAATACACCTACTTGGAATGTTGCGACTGCAATACATAAACATATCGTAAAACAAAATATTCCTTTAAACTTTTTAAATATTTTTTTCATCTTTTACACCTTCCCTTAATTTAAAATACAAAAAGCCATTTACAAATCCTATTGCAACTGGCTAGCATTTTAAAGCCCCTTTAGCTTTGCGTCATAACCTTTCGATTACTTTGCTTAATATATCTAACTACGCCTATAATATAAAATATATTTTAATAAAAATGAATACTATTCATTTTCCTTGTCACAATTTACATTTCTTGTAACAAAAAAGGAGTATTGCTACTCCTTATGCATTAATATAGAACATATATATTTTTTAGCATCTAAACTATTATTAAATTCTTTATTTTGATTACTCACATATTTTGCTGCATCGTTCCATTCTTTTAAAGAATAATCATCAATATTAATTTCTTCAATTTCATGAAATTGATAGAAAGTTAAATAACGATTACATGCTAAATCTGAAATATAGTCGCTATTAGTAATAAATCTTATTCTTTCTAATAATTCCATCCCTAAATCCTCTCATATTTACATGTTTTGTATAGAAGGTGTTAAAAATTTTAATTATGATTTGTAAATATTTTAATATTCATTTTTATTTTTTAATAAGAATATGCCCATTAATGATGTAATCATAATTAATATAAAGAACATATAAGATGTTTGATCATCTGTTTGAACAGATTTTCTTTCTATATTTGATGATAATTGTTTATTTGTCTGATCATCTCCTTGTATCACATCATGATGAAATTGATCTTCTATGTATCTATCTTCTTCAATAGAAGATGGATCTTTGCTTCCATCTAAATAAGGTAATGTATAATGAAGTGGATTTCCACATTCATTTCTATATACATTTCCTAAATTTGTAAGTACACCTAATTGATTTTGATTTGATGTATCTTTAGTATTATAGAATAAAGCACTTGCTGCACTTTGTAACTGCGTGGCATCAAAACTAAACCAAGCATATCTTTCTACAAAAGAAAGCTCATCTAGTCCTTGAATATCATCAAAACCATTAATAACATATTTCATAAATTCTTGAACAGCTTTATTATGTTGTTCATCATTTCCATCATATGGATGCCAATATTCATTTGAATCCCAAGCTGCTACTGCAAATTCTGTTACCCAAATAGGTTTTTGATAACAATCATAAATATCATTCATATATTTCAAAAAGCTTTTTGCTGCTTTTTTAGGTGTATATTCTTCACTATCTAATCCAACATATCCTGGATAATTATGAACAGCAATAAAATCATCTTTTATTTCTAGCCGATTCCAATAGTTTTCAAACCAGCCATTTTCTTTAACTGTAGATTCACTTACTGCTGGAGAACCAACTCTTAATCCACTTGAATGGAAATCTTGATTATAGCTAGAAGCTAAGTCAACAGACATATTTGCTTCTTGATCGTAATCAGGTTCATTGAAACTTAATACCTTATCATACCCCTTTTCTTTTAATGATTTTAAGCGTTCACTAACATTTCCTGCATCATTCCATATCATCGGTACAAATTCTAACTCGCTATTTACTTCATCTTGATTATCATAAGCTTCTTCACCCCAGTTATAATACCAAGAAACCCCCATATTTTGTACATAGCTTAATGAATTAATACCTTGATCATCCTCATATAACCCTATTCCTTTTTTTGAAATATAAAATGTACGCTCACTTACATTTATTTCATCATTATTTTCTAAAACAGCAACAACTCTTATTGTATGTCTTGCTACTGCTGTTGAATAAATAGTTGTTTGTGTTATATTTGCTTCTACACTTTTTTCATATTTCCCATCAAAATAAATATCATAATGTTGAACTTTTTCTAAAGAATTCCATGAAATCTTGATATCTCCAGCTGCTACAAGTTGTCCTTTAGATGGAGATTTTAAAGCTGTTGTTTTCCAAGTATCATAAGGATTATCTTGTGCATTGATAGAAGTCATACAAGGTATAAGGAGGAGGGTTGCACTTAAAAGTGCAACGCCCAATTTTTTAAATCTTTTCATTTTTAATTTTCCTTATTTATTCTACAAACAGTAACATATCCACCTGCTGCAGCCATCATTAATAATGCATATGGTACAACTTTCATATTATCACCTGTTTTTACTTTAGACTTATTTCTATTTATTGCATTTCTTTCTTGAGTTGTTTGCCCTTTTTGATTATCTCCTTGTCCATTTGTATTTCCTAATTTATCTCCTTTAGTTTCTTCTTCACTAGGAGTTGTTGTTTTAGTTTTTAATGCATCAGTAGCTTCTTTTAAAGCACCATAAGCTTGATTGACTTCTTCCTGAGTGGCATTTTCATTATTAAGAACTTCTTGAGCTTTTGACAATGCATCTTTAAATACTTTCCATGAATCAGCGGTATAGCTTTCTTCTTTAAAATCTTTTTTATCTGTATAAAGTTTATCTAATTCATCTTTATTAACTTTTATTTCTAATTGAGCTTGTGCATCTTTTAATTTTTTCACCGCTTCATCTACATCTTTTTGTATACTATATTTTAATCCATCGGTTGTTAAAATTTTTGATGCATCAGCATAAATGTCTGCATATTTTTTATAACTATCTTCTGTATATAAATTTTCATTCTTTTTATTGTTAACAAGTTCTTTTAATTCATCTAAATCTAAATCTAAATCATCATCTCCTAATTGTTTAATATTTTCTATTGTATTCACACCAATATATTTACCTTTTTGATCACTATTATTAGCTTTACCAACAACAGCAGTACCATTTCTATAATTTAATAAGAATTTTCTAGACCATCCTTCTCCTGTAATACCACTGCTTACACCTGAACCAACACCATTAATAATAGAATTAAATTTTTGTAAAGCTCCATCTTCATTAGCAAATGTTTGAATACAAGCATTTTCAATTAATACATCTTTATTATTAGGAACTTCAATTGCATTATCCATTGAAATAGAAACAGTTTTACCATCACCTAAAGTTCCTGGTTGCCCATTTTCTCCTAAAGTTCCACCTGTATAAATAAATACATTATAAATACCTAATCCAACTGCATAATGTTTTTTTACATTATTAGATACTTTATAAGCTGCATAACCATTTACCGAACCATTATGAGACATCCAACTTTCTTGAGAAATAGGATCATAACATTTTTCATTTTGATAGAAATATGTTGAACCATTTTCACCATTCCATAATGTATCATATTTGTTGAAATGTTCATTAAATAAAGCGTAACATGTTACATCATCACCATTAACAATTAATCCATGATTTGAAACATTTCCATCCCAAGCAACACCAGTTCCATGATCTGCACGCCAAATCCAGAAGTGATCACATAAAACATTATGACTATTAATCTCTAAAGCATTATCTGCTGTTGTCAATGTATCTGTTGTTCCACCAACTCTAAAGAATAAATCTTGTAAAATTGTTGGATCATCTTTATGACTATTTTTACTTCCTGTTTTTCCTACTTTTAATAAATATTTTGAATGACTACCTGCATCAAAAATAATTCCAGCAACTCTTACTCCGTCAACATCATCAACTAACATAGCTGCATCATCATTATCAGGAATAATTGAAGTCATTCCACTACCTAAGACAATTGTATCAGCTTTTTTTACATGAATTGTTTCCTTAGCATGATATGTTCCTGGAGTAAAGTAAATATTTTTACCTTCATCTAAAGCTTTGTTAATATCGCTTGCAGAATCTGTTGGTTTAGCAACATAGAATTCATCTAAAGAAATAGATTTTCCAGCTCCCATACCATTATTATCTTTACCTTCTCCCCAACTAATACCTTTTGTATTCTTTTGAACTGAAGGAACAAATACTTTATATTCACCATCATCATCCATATATAGGAATGGTTTTTCTGCTAATTCTTTTGTTTGATCAATATGCGTGAATACTTGTTGTCCTCCATCACTTGCTGGAATATTCCAGTTAGAAGCACCTTGTCCACTTAATAATTCTTCACCACTTGTTCCATCTGCTTTTGGTAAATTACTTGCTTCAACTCCTTGGAAGAAATTATTTAAAGTAGTTCCATAAGCATTTCCTTTTAATTTTGAGTTTCTTGTATAAAATTGTTGCCCAGAGAAAGTACCTGCACTCAATTCATTTCCATTATCATTAAATGAAGCATTAATCCATGAATCTGCAACATATCCTCCACTTGCCCATCCATAATTCCAATCATAAGCAATTGGTCTTTCAGAATAAATTCTTCTAAGTGGAGCAGCTTGTGCCACTGCCCAGTTTAATTGATCTGCTCGATATGAACCATATCCTGCTTTTCCTTGTTCATTTCCTGTATTATAAACTGCTAGATTTTCAGCAGATCTCCAGAAATTACAAGTTGCATTGTCGCCATTTCCACCTAAAGCTCCTGCTGGAAGATAAGCTGGAATAGCAATATTATTTAATTTAACATCTGTTGGTACTTTTCCTAAACCACTTAATGTTGTATAGAATCCCAAATACATACATGATGTATTTGTATAATCACCTTTTTTGAAATAAACTTGATATTGATTTCCTTTAAATTGTGCATCATTTGTATAATCATTTTGTTGTTCAAATAATTTATTCAATAATTCATCAATTTTTGTTGTATCATCATTTGGTGAGAAAACAAAAGTATTTCTACCAAATAATTCAGTTTCTAAAGAAACATATTCAGATTCATCTGCTTCTTCCGCATTACTAAAATCTAGATCTCCAAAATTACCATTATTTAATGCTACAACCTTATAATAGTTGTTATATTTATTTTTAGAATCTAGTGCATTTACTTTAGCGCTGTTTGTATTAACAGTAGCAACTTCAGTATATTGACCAAACATACTTGTTGCTCCTAAAATACGATAATGCGTTGCATTTTTAGCTTTATCAAAATTAATAGTAAATTGATTATTAGATTGTTGTAATTTTAAATTTGTTACTGTTTGTGGTTTTTCACCAATTCTTGTAGAAGCTTTAATTTTTTTAGTTTCATAAACCGGATTATCAGATAATTCTAAGTTACCATTACCACTAATAAATTTTAAATAAAATTCATATTGAGTTCCTTCTTTTAAATCATTAACAGTATAATGATCGATATTTGTAATAGTTGTAACTTTATTAAATACAACTTCATTTGAAGCTTTTGCATATACTTCAATATCAGTATATAAATTCAATGGTTTATCCCATGATAAATCTATACTTGTTTTTGTTCTTGTACTCTTATCAAAAGTAAAGTGAGAAACTTCACTTAATTCTTGACTTGTATGGATAATAAATCTTTCATTATCAGGAATTTCATCAGTTGCTTCACATCCTGCTTCTAAAATATTATCATCATTTACTTTTACATAAGTCCCCTTTGCTGCATCTCTTAAAACAAATTGTCCATTACCAAGTGGTTCAATAGCAATTGATTCCCAACCACCATTTCTGTTAATAGAACCAACTAATGGTGTAGCACCGTCAATCCATTTAGCTGAAGCAATTTGATATCCTGGTTTACTTACTGATTGAAATGCTACAACATCTTTAATACCATCACCATTTGTACCATAACCTACATTAAACTTTTCATTATCTGTAATATTTTCTTTATCACCCGTAACAGAAATTGGTGCATATTCTTCATCACTTTGATTTTTAAATGTTACTAATTTACCAGTAGCGACACTTTCAATATATGCTGTATTATCAATAAGTTGTGGATTTTCAACAAATGTAAATTCTGTTGCTTGGCTTGCATCATCACTTAATTTTCGAATTTCACCTTGTTCATTGACTGTTAGATAATATCCTCTTGTCATATCTCTAATAGTTCCTACACCATCATCGGTTTTAGTAATAATATAAGAACATAAATCATTTCTAAGATTTGGATCAGCAAAAATAAAATCATTTCCTTCTGAACGCATTGGATATAATTTTCCATCTACTGTTTGATATTCAATATTTACTTTTACTTCACCCTTAGAAGAATCCGCTCCACTTTGATCATCTAATGGCGTTATTTTAAAAATAGAATTTGGTAATACTTTTCCAGATTTCGTATAATCACCATCTGCCTTTGTATCATTATTTCCCCAGTTTATGTTATGTACATAAATTGCTTTATTATTTGTTTTTGAAATCACTGCATACGTCTTACTTTTATTAAATTCAATAGGCGATTGCATAGCTTGAATAGTTGCAATACTTGCCATCGACAATGTCATTGCAAAAGTGAGTACCATCGCAATAAGCTTTTTTATATAACTCATATTTTAATCCTCCCTTAATATTTACATTCATCTTGTGATATTTATAAAAGTTGGCCAAGTTTTTATAAGCTATGCACTGAACATGAATGCATATTTATCACACAAAAATAAAATAGCATATAAGCCAAAAATAAGACAGCGCTTTCAAATTTAATGTAACAGGTTACATTCTTTGTAACAAAATGACTTTTTGTCATAAAATAAAAAAAGTGCCTTTATATGCACTTTTATTCTAATATTTCTAAGTTCTTTTGAGTTTGTAATTTTCGACAAATACGTTCAATAATATAAACAACAGGTACTTGAGATGAAATATTTTTAGTATTTGGTAAAATAACTTTTTTAATGAAATACGGTATTGTTAAATCTGACATTTTAGCAATTGTGCTATTTGAATCATTTGTGATTGAAATAATTTTAGATTGAACACCTCGATAAAGTCTTAATTGATCAATAACTTCTTTTGTTTCTCCACTATTTGAAAAAGCAATTAATAAACATTTTTCAAATTGATCTGTTGGTGCAGGATAAAATGGATCATCGATATATTGACTATAATAACCAACATTAGAAAAAAAACGTGCTGCATATCTTGCCATACTTCCACTTTGTCCAATTCCTAAACAAACAATAAAGTTACTATCTGTAATATACTCAACAGCTTGATTTATATGCTCATTAAATTCTTTTCCCTTAGAATAATCAAAAAACTGATTGAGCATAGTAATTTCATCATCAATTTCAGGCATCTTATTAATTTCATTAAATCTTGTTAATTCTATTTTAAATTCAACAAAGCCATCACAATCTAATTTATGACAAAAACGCGTAATTGTTGCTGTTGATACATGACTTTGTGCTGCTAATTCCCTAATATTCATTTTTAAGACTAGTCCAACATTTTTTACAATGTAATTATAAACAATAAGTTCAGTATCATTGAGTTTTGAAATTTGTTCATATGTAAAAATCATTATATCACCTTCCCAAAGTATATATTATCATAAATCTTCATTGATAAAAATATCATAGTTTTTAGGCATTAAAAATGATTGAAATCAAGTATTAGACAAATCAAATTTGAATTCTATAATATAGATAAGAGGTGATAAATTTGAAATATACAACATTAGGACAAACAAATATAAAAGTATCTAAAGTATGTTTAGGATGTATGAGCTTTGGAAAAGCAGGAACGATGTATGATTGGACTTTAGATGAAAAACAAACTGAAGAGATGGTAAAGCACGCCCTTGATTTAGGTATTAATTTTTTTGATACTGCTAATACGTATTCAAATGGTACAAGTGAAGAATAGTTAGGAAAAGCTTTAAAGAATTTAAATGTTAAAAGAGAGGATGTCGTTATTGCTTCAAAGGTTTATTTTAATGAAGGTAGATTATCTAAAGAAGCTATTTTTAGAGAAATAGATAGTACTTTAAAGAGACTACAAACTGATTATTTAGATTTATATATTATTCATCGTTTTGACTATGATACACCAATGGAAGAAACGATGGAAGCATTAAATGAACTTGTTAAATGTGGAAAAGTACGAGCAATTGGTGCTTCTGCAATGTATGGATATCAATTTCATAACATGCAAATCATTGCTAGGGACAATCATTGGACTCCTTTTTCAACTATGGAAAATCATTACAACTTACTTTATCGTGAAGATGAAAAAGAATTAATTCCTATTTGTCAACAAATGAATGTCTCCTTAATGCCTTATAGTCCTTTAGCAGGTGGACATCTTGCTAGAAACACTTGGGAGTCAAATACCTTAAGAGGGAAAACTGATCGGGTTGTTCATGGTAAATATGACCATTTTGAAAAGCAAGATATGGAAATTGTTAAATGTGTTGATGAATTAGCACATAAATATCATTGCAAGATGTCTCAAATTGCTCTTGCTTGGCAATGGGCTAAAGGTGTTTCTTCTCCTATTATTGGTGCTACTAAAATGCAATACATTGATGATGCAGTAATGGCATTAGAGATTTTTCTTACAAATGAAGATTTAACTTATCTTGAAGAGATGTATGTTCCTCATCCTATTGTAGGAGCTATTAATGAAAACCCACCACAAGGAACTGTTTTATTAGATAAAAAATAAGAAGGAGTTTTACGACTCCTTCTTTAGTTTTGTAAATAGGATTAATAATATTGTTCCTACTAGTGTTGAACAAACAATTAAACTTAAATAAGAAATTGGATTTTGAACCATCCATATTAAGAATAATCCACCATGAGGTGAAGCAATAGAACAATTAAAGTACATAGATAATGCTCCTGCAAGTCCTGCTGAAAGGCAACAAGCTGGTAAAATTACTTGAGATTCTTTTTGAATAAAAGGTATAGCTCCTTCTGAAATAAATGAAATACCGTTGATATAATTCATTAATGCATCATTTCTAACTTCAAATCTATCTTTAAATAAGGTTGCTGTTAAAGCAATGACAAATGGTGGAATCATTCCTCCAGCCATCACAGCAGCCATTGGATAATAATCATAACTCATTAACATACCTATAGAAAATACATAAGCTGTTTTATTAATAGGTCCTCCATTATCAATAGCCATCATCATACCTAATACAAAACCAAATAATACTTTTGTTGACATTTGTGATTCAACTAATGAAACATAATTTAAAATATAAGTATGACCAATATATAAATAACTATTTAAATAAAACATTAATAAAGTAACAATAATTGTAGAAATAATTGGATGAAACAAGGATGCTTCTATTCCTTTTAAACATTGTGGTAAATAAGAAAATAACTTTCTTAACATCAAAGATACAAATCCTGCTAAAAAACCTGCAATAATTCCAGCAAGTAAAGAAGGTGAACTTGTAGAAATTGATGTGATTGAAATTCCTTGACAAACAATCAATCCCCCAGCAAATCCAGAAAGCATACCTGGTCTATCAGCAATACTATCTGCGATATATGCTGAAATAATAGGAATAATCATAATACTAATGAGTTGTTGTACATTACTTGTAAGAGTTAATAATTGGTTTGTAAGTACTTGATCTTTAAATAAATAAAGAATTCCATAGAGTACCCCACTTGTTACAAGAAAAGGTAATGCATGAGAAATACCATTCATTAAATGTTTATAGAATAAACGAATGATATTTTGTTTTTCTTTCTTTTCTTCATGATGATATATCTCACCATCTCCATTATTAGCTTTTTCAACAAGTTCTTGAGCTTTAGAGATACCATCTTTAACAGGTACTTGTATCACTTTTTTACCTTCAAATCTTGCCATTTCAACTTTCTTATCAGCAGCAACAATAATTGCTTTACAATGTTCAATATCTTCTTGTGTTAATTGATTTTTAACACCTTCTTGTCCATTCGTTTCAACTTTAATAGAAATATTTAATGCTTCTCCTGCTTGTTGTAAAGCTTTAGCCGCCATAAAAGTATGAGCAATTCCTGTAGGACACGCAGTTACTGCTAAAACAGCAGGATGAACAATTTCTTTCACTTCTTCTTTTTTATTTTCCTTAGCATCTATTAATTGTAAAAATTCTTCTTTAGAAGATGCATTAATTAAAGCATTTCTAAAATCTTCTTCCATTAATAAAGTAGATAACTGTGCAAGAGCTTGTAAATGAGCACCTTCCGAATCTTTAGGAGCACCAATCATAAAAAATAAATAAGTAGGTTGTCCATCAAGAGATTTAAAATCTAATCCTTCTTTAACAACCATTGCAGATAATCCTGCTGTTTTCACACCTTCACTTTGTCCATGAGGAATAGCAACACCATCCCCAATTCCTGTTGTACTTTGGGCCTCTCTATTTAAAACACTTTCTTTATAAATTTCTTTATCATTTAATTTTCCACTTTGATCTAATAAATTAACCAAATGATCAATTGCTTCTTCTTTATTAGAAATTTGTGGATTTAAATCTATCGAATTTATATCTAATAATTCTGTAATTTTCATTTCTAACAACCTTTCTTTTTTTGTTTATCATAAAGCAAAAAAGTTGTTCAATCAAGAACAACTAATCATACTGACATAACTTATAAATATCTTTGATGCAAGTTCCTACATCTGCTGGTTTATGTGCATCACTCGCTGTAATAATATCCACATGGTGTTCTTTAAAAATATCCAACAATTCTTTAGACAAACCTTTATCAGGATGATGATAACGATAATAACACCCTGTATTACATTCCCCTTTAACATGATGTTTTACTAGTAACTTGGCTAATTCATGATATGTTGGTTTTAAATCATATGTTGGATAATAGTTAAACATTTTAATTGTATCTGGATGAGCTAATTGCGTGAATAAACCACTTTTAACTAAATCAAAAATCAATTCATAATATCGATGATAAATATCATCTACATTATATTTATCCCATAAGATTTCTTTAGACCAAGGCATATCATATAAAAGTCCATCAATAGAATGAATAGCTCCTACTAAAAAATCAAATTGATAGGATTCTAAAATACGTCTTATTTCTTCTTTATATTCAGGAACATAACATACTTCTAATCCAAATAAAACTTCTATTGGAAGTTCTTCCTCTTTTACCTCATTAATTAAACGCACATAACTAGAAAGTGTATCTTTAAATTTCATTTTCTTATTAGCAAGCCATTCTCTTTGTTGATCACTTGCTTCTTTAACACCTTGATAAATAACTTCAAATTCTTTAAAACGATGTGTATGATCTAAAATTTGGATACGATCAAATCCTTGTTTATAAGCTTCATTAATAAATTCCATTACATATTCTTTAGTAAGTGGTCCGTTTTCTAAATGCATATGTCCATCTACTAGCATAGGCAATCCTCCATTCATGTTGTATACAATTATAGACTTTTTAATAAAAATAACAATCAATTTGATAAAACATCTTGTGACAAAAAAGTAACAAAAACAGTAGATTATTTCCTCTCTATATTTTACTAATATTTGACTATTAAATTTATCATTAGATTTAAAATTTAAATTAGTAGCATATAAATATTTTAGCATACTTAGTATTTGTTAAGAACGGTCGTTCAGTTTTGAATAGTGTCGTTAGGTATTTAAAATTTAAAACAGCGAAAAAGCCTTTAAGCATCAACTTAAAGACTTTTTCTATATCTCTATTAATTTTCTTTTTTTCTTACAAATACCATCACAAACATACTGCTTACTAGTAGCATCATTAATCCTATAATATTTGCATTATCTCCCGTTTTAGCTTTCGTTGTTTGTTTTGTATTTGATTTATTTATTGAAGCAGTTACCGTTGTTTTTAATTCTTTTTTATCTTTATAGATAATTGCATAATCACTAAACTTATCTGTTTCAAATGTAAGTTTATTTGTCTTTTCATCATAATTTGTTTCTAGTATATCTACTTTTCCATTATGACTTCTAGCAATAAAATATGTTCTTGTAATCGTCTTATCTTTATTGATCAATTCTGTTGGTAATTCTATGCTTATTTTTAATTTCTTTGTAAGTTCATGAATACTTTTATTTGTTCCATCTATATTCTTATATAATGTAATATCTAAGTATTTTCCTACGATATATTCCTTTGTACTAGATTCAATAAATTTATTAGAACTTGATTCTTTTACATCTAATACAAATTCTAGTTCTTTTCCATTAGCTATTTCACTTAATTCATTAGCCGTTATTTCTTTATTTTCAACTAAGGTATCAATTAAATCATTTTTATTGATTTCAACATTTCCTGTTGTTTTAACAGTTAATGTACCTTCTCCAATCTTATCTGAATCTTTTGGTAAAATAACATAAGCATATTCAATAGTACCTGTATAATTACCTTTTCCATTGATTTTTAAAATATGTTTACCTTCTTTTACTGCTTGATGATCAATAACTTCGTAATCATCTTTTGACAATACTTTTCCATTAATAACTACTTGTTCTACTTCTTGTGTTTGTTTTTCTCCTGTATATTTTAAGACATTTCTTAATACAACTGTTCCTTTATCAATCGATAATGGATTAATTGTATATGTTCCATCTTTAAAAGTAATATCATAATTTGGATTTGATCCTTCTTTTTGACTTACTTTTATCTTATATGTTCCTACATCTTCTCCTTCTTCTCTTGTAAGAATAATTCCAGTTAATCGATCACCTCTTGCAAGTCTATCAAAACTATACATCAATTCATAACCTTTTTCTCCGTATGTTTTTGATAAATCAATTGCTGAAACTCTTGTTTTCATTTTTTTGATTGTAAAGTCTTTTGCCACTGATGATTTTTCATAATTGTCATCTGCTGGATATGTAACTCTTACTGTATATTCTCCTGCATCTTTTGGTTTTGTTGTTGTATATTCATTCTTTCCTTTTACTGAATATTCAACAACTGGAGTAGTTTTATTGTAAGATGTTGATTTTACATCTACAATTTCATATCCATCATATTCTTTATCTAATTCATTACTTGTTGTTGTAATTCTTGTATCTGATTGATCTGTTTTGCTAATTGTCACTGTTAATGCTGACCATGCAGTTTCTGATAATTCATAGTTATCTTTATCTTCACCTTTTAATGTAGATTTAGTATAACTTACTGCTTTATTTTCTCCTGCATTTGAGCTTTCTACTGTACCCATTTTTGGCATATCAATAGATACTTTATCATTTCCAACAACACCTGTAAGTTTTCCGCCTTGCAAAGCAACTTCACTCGTACCATTATATTTTCTATTTACAGCTTTTAAACCTTCAATAGATAATTGTTTTTTACCAATTGTATAACTTGTTGTTACGTTTTCAGGTAACTTATAATTTTGATTACTTACTTTTGTAGCTTTAGCTTCATAAGTACCTGCATTTTTATTTGCACCTTCAACAGTAATTTCACATTTATCATCATCTACTAAGTTATTAACTGTAGCTGTTGGTAATTGTTCTTTACCATTGTAAGTTAAAGATGTATTTTTCCATTGAATACCAATAACTTTAGGATTAATTGTATATGTTCCATCTTTAAAAGTAATATCATAATTTGGATTTGATCCTTCTTTTTGACTTACTTTTATCTTATATGTTCCTACATCTTCTCCTTCTTCTCTTGTAAGAATGATACTTGTTAATTTATCATTACCAATAAGTTTATCATTTACATATGTAAATTCAGAGTCTTCATCTCCATATGTCTTTGATGCATCATTTACAGTAACTGTAATCTTTTTAGCTTTAACAGTAAGATTTATTTCTTTAGATACTTTTTTATAATTCTTACTTTCTTTTTGACTTACTGTAATGATGACTTTACCTGCGCCTTTGATAACTACATTACCTTCACTATCTACTGTAGCTACTTTTTCATCACTACTTGCATATTCAATAGCTGATTCATGATCTTTACTTTGAGCATGAATTGTAAATGCTTCAT
>OGXW01001223.1_pt1 | contig 19582 bp, 17 predicted proteins | sample 1576341 | NCBI WGS metagenome assembly OGXW01 (sample SAMEA3541592, study PRJEB24748) | human gut metagenome | biome: human gut; feature: human-associated habitat; material: faeces | place: China | collected 2012
GTTCTAGTCCTGTTGTTTTGGAATTGCGGCAAATATTCGAAATCCATTTTCCCCATTGATCTGCAAGGTTCCTCCAAGCGAGGTTACCCGTTCCTGCATGTTTTTTAATCCTATGCCTTCGCTGTCTGCTTCCTTTTTTGAATATCCTTTTCCATTATCTTCGATGCAAAGCTGATACAATGCCGGATGCTCTCTAAGTACTATTTTTACGGCTGTCGCATTACTATGTTTTATAACATTCGACAGTGCTTCTTTTATAATGGCCGCAAAGCAGTATTTGATGTTATTGGGTATTATTTCGGACACATCATATTCCACCGTGCAATTCTCAAAGTCCTTTGTAAGTTCCTCTGTTATCTCTCTGAGATTTTCAGATGCAGCATGAAGATTATGTACGCTTGAGCGTATACTGTTCATAGCAGAATTAAGAGATGTATCCAGTCCTTCCAGCAAACTTTCCATATTTTTGTCCCGATTTACGGTCTTTGCCGCGCCGGTTAATAAGATAGTCCTTGAAAGCAAATGTCCTACATTATCATGGATTTCGCGGGCAATTCGGTTTCTCTCACGAAGTGTTGCCGCATAAATTTCATAATTTTGTTTTTCCTGCAATGCTTTGTTTTTTTCTGCAAGAAGCAGGGTACGTTCTTCGCTGTCATCTTTTATTCTTCTTATTCCAAAGTACATTTTATCGTACTTTATTGCATCAGTCGCTAATATCCACGCTAAAGCCTCTACAATCAGTAATATGATTGTCATTATTGGTAAAGATGTATCATTTTTTATCAGTATTATTGTTCCCAGAAACCCTCCTGAAAGTGTCGTCACCGTCTCCTGTTCTCTTACGAGAATATAGATCAATACGGGACAGAACAATCTTATTTCCGGCATTACAAAAAATGATACCGCAAATATACTCCATAATAAGATTTTGGTGTATTTCCTGTCAAAGAAGTAACTGCCACATATTAATATCACTGTCTCCAGCATTGCCAGTATCAGCCCTCTGTTCAGGCTGAGTGTACATAATGGCAGGATTCCTCCCAGAAAAAGTATTCCTGTATCTCGAAAATACCTCATCACTCAATTCCTCACTATTTATTGATACTACTGCAAACAATCACGTAAAAACATCTCTGTTCAAAATCATTATAATATATTCCCCTGCTACATACAAAGTGACAAATGTCACGTCTCTTTGGTGACATCACGCACTTGGTATTCTTTCTGATTTCTTTTATAATTATTTTATAACCTCAAATTATATGAAACCGGAGGAACTATTATGATTCATATAGAAAATCTTGTAAAACGCTATGGCGATCTGGTTGCTCTGAACCATCTCAGTCTGGATATCAAAGAAGGAGAGATCTTCGGTCTTCTCGGTCCGAACGGTTCCGGTAAAACAACTGCGATCAACTGTCTCCTTTCTCTGCTGAAATATGATAAGGGCAGCATCGAGATCTTCGGACAGAAAATGACGCCTGACAACTACGAAGTCAAGCAGCAGATTGGTATTGTACTTCAGAATGTAGCGGTTTTTGATGAGCTGACTGTATCTGAAAATATCGATTATTTCTGCGGTCTGTACATACATGACAAAAATCGGCGAAGGGAACTTGTCGAAGAAGCCATCCGGTTTGTCGGACTGGAGGACTACCGCAAAACACGACCTCAAAAGCTTTCCGGCGGTCTTCTCAGAAGGCTCAATATTGCCTGTGGAATCGCTCACAAACCACGGCTTATCATCCTCGATGAGCCTACTGTCGCCGTAGATCCGCAAAGCCGCAATAAAATCCTGGAGGGCATTCAGGAATTAAACCGCCAGGGTTCCACGATCATCTACACTTCACACTATATGGAAGAGGTCGAACAGATCTGTACACGAATCGCGATCATGGATCACGGACGCGTCATCGCATCCGGAACCACTGAAGAATTAAAGAAAATGATCAAAACCGGCGAAACGATCACCGTCGAAGCTCTTCTTCTGACCAAAAAGCAGCTTCAGGATATCCGAAATCTTCCCCATGTATTTGATGTACATTATGAAGATCAGATCCTCACTCTTCGCTGCACCGGTGCACAGCATAACCTGATCCGGATTCTGAATTACCTCCAGAGCCAGAATCTCACATTTGGCAGGGTTTTCTCTGAACTTCCTACACTGAATGATGTATTTCTTGAAATAACGGGAAAACAGCTTCGTGATTGATGTATAATTATGCATTATTATGTATATTTTTAAGAAAGGATCTTTTCTATGCTGCATTTAATAAAATATAATCTTCTGATCAAGCTGCGAAATTTTAATATGGTCTTCTGGCCGCTTGTTTTTCCGCTGATCATGGCTACTTTTTTCTTTTTTGCCTTTGGAAATCTGAATGATGCGGACTTTGAAACCGTGCAGGTCGCGCTTGTAAAAGAGTCTGCCAATCCTGTATTTGTTTTTTTCCTTGATCAGGTTCAAAGCGGAGATTCTGAACTGATCGCTCTTCATGAAATGAATGAAAAGGATGCGCTTGACGCATTAAGTCAGAAAAAGATCTCCGGCATCTACTATGAACAGGCTATCCCAGGCCTTACACTCAATGGACAGGGAATTCCTGAGAGCATTCTACAGTCCGTCCTGGAAAGTTATGAAAACAATCTGCATACGCTGCAGACCATCCTGAAAAAACATCCTTCCGGACTTCTCTCCGCTCTCCGGCAGATGTCAGATACAAAAGACCTTGTCCGGGAAGTCTCTCTCGGCGGCAAAACAATAGATGGGAATTCGCAGTTTTTTTACGCTCTGGTCGCAATGGGATGTCTTTATGGATGTTTTATCGGCTTTGGCTCTGCGATCACTTTACAGGCCAATTTAACGGCTCTGGCGGCACGTCGCTGCATCACGCCTACCCACAAGCTGAAACTGATCCTTTCAGAACAGATTGCCTCTTTTCTGCTGGGGTACGCAGATGTGATCATTCTGCTTCTGTATCTGCGAAATATCCTGAACCTGGATTTTCAGGGACAGTTCGGCAAAATGTTGATTATTTCTCTGTTCGGAAGCCTGATCGGTGTATCTATGGGATTATTTATCGGAAGTCTTAGCAGACTGAATGAAGGCATCAAGATCGGAATCATGCTCGCAATCTCCATGTCCTGCTGTTTTTTGTCAGGACTTATGAACGGCTCTATGAAAGACACCGTAGAAAAACACGCTCCGATCATCAATAGGTTCAATCCTGCTGCACTGATCTCCGATGCGCTTTACTGTATTAATGTATATGACGATGCCTCACGCTATTACAGAAATCTGATCACACTGATCGTCATGAGTGCCGCACTCGTTCTTGCTTCATTCTTGCTTATCCGGAGGGAACGTTATGACAGTATTTAAAGGATATTTAAAAATTTTAAAGAAAAATCTCGGAATGCTTCTGATATATCTGGTGATCTTTTTTGCAATTGCCATCGCACTTCAGGCTTCTGCCCGCAAAGAGCATCTCGGTACTTTTGAAAAAACACGGATCGATGTTGCCGTCGCAGACAGAGATCAGAGTGAACTTTCCCAAGGTCTTATCAGATACCTCAGTACTATTCACAATGTATCTGAAATCTCCAGTGAACCATCTGTTATGCAGGAGGAACTTTTTTACAGAAATGCATCTTATATCGTGCAGATCCCGGAAAATTTTTACCAGACCTGTATTGAAGGGGAAGAACCTCTCTCTGTCACCAAAGTCCCTGGTTCTTATACCTCTTTTTACGTGGATCAGCAGATCAGTACATGGCTCAATTCCATACGTACTTATATAGCCGCAGGTTTTTCCCTTAAGGAATCCATGGATGCATCCATGGAATTGCCGGCATCGGAAGTAACTATGTACGAGGGTACGGAAAATAATCTTGAACCCCCGCCTTATATTTACTATTTCCGCTATGTTCCTTACCTGTTTCTTGCTGTGCTCAGTTATTCCATGGGGTATGTTCTCCTGGCTTTTCAGAAAGAAGATATCCTGAAGCGAATGCGCGCCTCAGCAGTCTCGCTGCGTCGTCAGAATATGGAAGGACTGCTCGCAATGTTTATGCTCGGAGCTGTACTCTGGCTGATCTCAGTCGCAGGTGTCTGTGTCCTTTTTGGTAAGGAGTTCCTTACTTCTCCTCTGATCGGATACTATATTCTGAATACGGCACTGATGCTTGGTATTGCCCTTTCACTCTCCTATCTTGTGGGGATTTTTGTCAAAAACAGCAATATGCTGAGTGGAATCTCCAACCTGCTTTCACTGGGAATGTGCTTTCTGTGCGGAGCATTTGTCCCGATGAGTATTATGAACAAAAGCGTCCTTAAGATTGCTCAGTTTCTGCCGGTCTACTGGTATGAATCTATAAATGAAACACTTGCACAATACAAAACCCTGCCCGTACCTGTTGCAGAAGAAATCTGGAAATCCATGGGAATCGAAGCTATGTTTATTGCTGCCTTTGTGTTTATGATTCTGGCGATTTCGAAGTATAAACAGCAGTGCTGATATTTTTTGCCCCAAATCATAAATAAAAGCCCCGTGGCGGCTGAACTTGTTTATCAACTGTTCAGTCAGCTACAGGGCTTTTATTTATGATTTGGGGTAACTATTCAGAAGATCATATCCCGCGAGGTGTTTTGGCGTGTTAAAAGAAAATTCCAACCTGTTCCAGAAAATGTTCCGGATCCTCTACCTGCGGAAAATGCTTTGTTTCATTAAGAGTAACTGTTTCTACAGAGGGGTTAATGTTCTGATAAGCTTCTACTGTCGCTTCTCCATTGTTCTCTGCTTCACCCTCTACAATATAAAGACTGTTATCAATCTCTTTCAGTGCACGGGTGATATCGATGTTCATGTATTTTGATATTTTGTTTGCATATACATTCTTTGCATAACATCCGCCTTTGTGGGCAGCCTCATAATAAGCGTCCTGAAGATCGCGAAGCGGGTGGAATGGATCAAAGGCAAAGTTCTCAATAAACTCGTTATTGATCGCGGCTCTGGATACAACCATATGGTAAACCAGAGTACCAAATACCGGAACTTCCAGACACTTGCGGAAAATTTTATCTTTCTTTGTCGGCATCTGTTTCAGGACTCCCGGACTGACCGGATTGACCATCATAATCTTGTTGAACAGTTTTTCTTCATTGCGGCATGCCATAATAACAAAGGATCCTGAATAACTGCTGACGATCACATCGGTTTTCTCTCCGATTACATTTTTGATGAAATCGCAGATGCTCTGAACATATACATAATTTGTATATGTCATACCTGGTTTCTCGGAACGTCCACATCCCGGAAGGTCTATGTTATACACGGTATGCTCCAGTGCAAGATCATCCTCTATCCTGCTCCATTCATATCCAGAACCGCCTGGAAGCATATCATGGATCAGAAGGATCGGGCTTCCTTTGCCTTTTCTTGTATAATAAATATCACCAAAACGCCAATGGTAATAATTTTTGCCATTTGTATCAAGCATTTCCTTCAGACCTGCTGATGCCGCAACCACTTTGTTTGCAATGTGGATGATAGCTGTTGTCGTTGTTGCCAGTGCTGCGAGAGTTATCAGTCGTTTACCGTGTTTATTCATGTTCTACCTCCCTGTTCATGTCTGAGTAGCTTTATTATACGCTAAATAAAAAAGTTTTACAATCTATAACAGGGAAAGAAGTTTCCTGACATCTTCCATTCTGGTCGCCCAGCTTGTGGCAAATCTGACTGCTGTATGAGAAGCATCTGTTTTTTCCCAGAAGCTGAACTGCACATCCTTTCGAAGTTCCTCCAACCGTGTATCCTCAAGGATAATAAACTGCTGATTTGTTGGAGACTCCAAAAGAAATCTATATCCTTTTTCCTGTAGACCTTTTTTCAGAACTGCTGCCGTTTCGATCGCATTTCTGCCGATTTCTTTATAAAGCTCATCGGTAAAAAGTGCATCAAACTGCACTCCCACAAGCCTTCCTTTGGCAAGCAGTGCTCCGTGCTGCTTTACTCTTGTGAGAAAATGCTTCGGCATACTGTCTCCTGTGAATATAACTGCCTCACCGCAGAGTGCGCCTGCCTTGGTCCCACCAATATAAAATACATCGCAGAGTTCTGCAATATCCTGTAATGTCACATCTGTTTCTGCCGCGGCAATTCCATAGATCAGTCTTGCGCCGTCAAGATACAGGGGCATTTTGTATTCTCTGCATACGGCAGACAACTCTTCCAGTTCTTTTCTGGAATACAGAGTTCCATACTCTGTTGGATGAGAAATATAGACCATCCCCGGGAAAACCATATGCTCGTGGTTTTCATCTCCATAAAATCTCACTATCAATTCACGAAGGTCTGCTGCACAGATCTTGCCATCCTTCTGTGGAAGTTCCAGAACTTTATGTCCGGTAAATTCGATTGCACCGGCCTCATGTGTACTGACATGTCCCGTCTGAGCCGCTACAACACCCTCATATGGCTGCAGAAGTGTGTCAATGACAATCTGATTGGTCTGTGTTCCTCCTGTCAGCAGAAAGACTTCTGCGTCCTCACAGCCACAGGCCTTCTTAATCTTCTCCTTGGCTGACTCGCAGTAGTGATCCATGCCATAACCGGCAAGCTGCTCCATATTGGTGTCAATCAGGTGCTGAAGAACTTTTTCGTGGGCACCCTCTGAATAATCATTTACAAAATATAACATTTCCTGTTCCTTTCTTATGTAGAATCAGATTTATTTTATCACTGCACACGCTTTTATGCTACCAGTAAACACAATATTCTCTATTGTATAATCATGAAAAAAAAGATACAATACAGTTATCAATATCAAGGAGGAATAAAATCTATGAAAAAGAAATTTTCCAGAAAATTATTTGCAGTTCTTATTGCAGTCTGTATGATGGTTCTTTGTATTCCGGTCACTTCACAGGCTGCAGTCAGAGTTTCTGCTCCTCGGTTAAAGAGTGCCCAAAATACCAGCAGCGGAATATCTCTCAACTGGACACGGGTTTCAAATGCTTCTGGCTATGTAATCTATCGAAACAATAAATATATTGCTGGTGTAAAGGGAAACAAAAGTCTCACTTACCGGGACAAAAAAGCCAAAGCAGGTGCCCGCTATACCTATTCTGTAAAGGCTTTTCGCCAGTATGGTAAAAAACGGATTTACAGCAAAGCCAGCAATCGCCTTAACTGTGTCCGAAGAGCAGTTTCCAACAATGGTCTAAAGGCACCAGTTCAGACAGGCGTACGTTTCTGGAAAAATCTCAGTGCCACCGGAGCGAATGGAGTAACTTACGGAACCACCTGGAACAAAATCAGAGGTGCTCACGGATATCAGGTACAGATCCGTGGATATGAATATGGAAATGTCCTTACCTATTCAAAATTTACAAAGCAGACAAAATTTGGTGAAAGTTTTTCTTCTTTTGATAAAATCGGAATGAGAATAAGAGCCTACAAACTGGTAGGCAAAAAGAAAGTATATGGTCCTTTCAGTAAATGGTCCTTTAGTAAAGTTTATTAAGCACCCACGCAAAACCAGCCCGGATCGATAAATTGCTATCGATCCGGGCTGGTTTTTATTCGTTACTGTGAACAGTTCCTTTTATTCTTCTGAGGCTGTTTCTTTATCTTTTCCCATCACATCCTGATATGCCTCATCCATATCACGGACATTCATTTTGTTTACCAGATAAACCTTATCTCCGACAACTGCTGCATAGAAGTTGGTATCGTATTCGTAGTATTCTGCGGTTATTTCATTACCATCTGTATCTTTAAATACGAAGGTATATGCAGGATCATCTTCCGGAGTATAGTCTTCGGTAAGACGCTGCTGAGCAGTCATATTGATGAGTTTATTGTAGAAGGTTGTGAATGTTGTTTCATCCAGATCTGCGTCATCCAGTTTATAGGTAACGGTTGTGGTTTCCTCTGCATCTTCATCATCGCTGTCTTTGGTCGTTTCTCTTGTTACTGTTACTTCATGATCACCGTCCGGAGTTTTTATTTCCAGGGAATCCAGGCTGTTGACAGAAAGATAATTCACAGAGAGACTGTAAAAATCAGAGGCTGTGCTATCCAGGATATCTGTCAGGGAGTCTTCTGTGATCGTGTATACTTCTTTGCTGTCATCTACTTTTACATAACGGTCACTGCCTGTCTCATTCCCCACACAGATGGTGATTTCTTTCTCGACAGTCTTAGTCTCTGCTTCCTCGGAATCATCCTCTGTGTCAGAAGAAGCTTTCTTTGCATCACTGTCTGCTGAACTTTCATCTTCGGAATCTGTATTGGTTTCATCTGTAGTTTCTGATGTATCTTCAGAATCATCTTCTACCGTTTCTTCTTCCGTATATTTCGCTGTGAGCACTGCATACGGATCGTCAAATCCATATTTGGAATCATCTGTGCAGTTATAATCCACAAAGCTGTCATATGCCAGTGAACCGATTGCTGATGTCACCGTTCCGGCCTTATCGGTATCTGCTTTTTCGGATGTCTTTCCATCTGACACATTCCAGAAGAGATTATCCGGATCCTGTGACAGTTCATATCCGTCTTCTTTGTCTACTTTGACATCGGTGATCGTTGATGATGTCACAGACGGGAACGTTCCGCTCTCTGCAAAGTCATACAGAGTTCCCATAAACGGCTCTACTGCGGAACTGTCTACCAGATATACCTTCTTGTCGTCATCGCTTTTCTTGACATAATACTGGCTGGTGGAGTCGTTCTTCATACCTACCTGAATGACGGTGTCTCCATCTTCGGTTGTCAGCCTGATTTCATTCTGCGGAGAATCCAGATCATACTCACTTAAGTCTTCTACATCTGAGATTTCCTGTGCCGCAGTGAGGGAAGAAATTCCCTCAACTGCACTGCTTACGGTATCCTGATCTACCGGAAAATCAGCATCCCCTTTTTCTGACCAGGTGTCGTCTTTTTTGTCAAATTCCACTTTATCCTGTCCCGCTGTAAATGCAACGGAAGTTATGTTATCCGTATCCAGACTGGTCAGTTCAACACTTGTATCCTCTGCCTCGGATTCTTTTTTCTCCTGAGAGGAAACACAGGAATTCACTCCCACATAAGCACCGGATACCACACCAAGTACAACCACGGCAGAAACAAGTTTTACTGTTTTTTTCTTCATTATGCCTTTCTCCTTTTCAGCCATACTCCAAAGCCAATTACCAGGAATGCAAGCGGGATCAGTCCCATGATAACAATCTTCCAGAAGCTTGTATCATATGCTGTAAGGGTCAGATAGGAAACCTGGAGATCTTTTGCCGGAACAGAGATCGTAGAAGTCTCATCGGAACTGCACATCCAGCTTAAGGATTCCATGATCATCTGCTCATTTCCACCTGATACCATCTGGTTGATCTGGCTGTCCATCAGGCTGGAAGAAGAATAATAAACAATCTGTGTTTCTTTATCATCGTCCAGAGTTTCTGTGATGCTTACACCAAGATCAAATGGTCCCTCGATATCATCATCTGTTTTTTCAATGCTTCCACTGTTTACATCTATCTTGGAATATGCACTGTCTGATGTAGTAAGAAGACTCTCTATCGTTACCGTATCTCTCACATCATCTGTTTTCTGGATACCCTGTGCTGTAGGCATCAGCACATAATATCCCTTGGAAGCAAAATCTGTGATCGCATCTGTACTGTTGACTGTAGGAACCAGGTAATACGGCATCTGTGCATAATGCTGTGAATCGCCCTCTACCACTATTCCTTCTGTTCTCTGTACTCCGTAATTTGCAAGTATGGCATCAAAGTTTGTCATGCCTTCTTCTGTATAATCAGAGAAGATCATTGCCTTTCCGCCATTCTCCAGATACTCAATGACCGCATCTTTTTCTGTCTCGGAAATATCACTTGTCGGAGCATTGATCAGAAGGCAGGCCGCATCGTCCGGTACTTTCTCTTCTGTCAGAAGGTTCAGCGACTGAATATCGATGTTTGCCTTCTCGATATCTTCTTTTAATGTAGAATCAAGTTCTTTCTCACCGTGTCCGTCAAGTGTATACAGGATCGGAAGGTTTTCGGAGGTTACATAGGAGATTGCACTGTCAATCTGTCCTTCACCGTCAAATCCTGTTGTTGTATAGCTGTAGGTATTATAGTCCATGGAAGACTGATAAATAGTGTCGTAAGATACTACCTTGCTTCTGTCACCACATACAACGATCAGACTGTTTGCGGACACTTCATCATTCGTATACTGAGATGTAAATTTCGGATTTACAACCGGGTCTTTGGTCTCAACCTTGATGTGTGAAGATTCCTCTGCATATTTCTCCAGAAGCTTCTTTAAGGTTTCGTCCTCGGAACCACTCTGGACAACCTGATAGATTGTGATGTCCTTATCCAGTTTCTTAAGGTAAGATTTCGTCTCATCACCGATGCTGTACAGCTTCTGTGAACTTACATCAAATTCTGTGTATTTGGATGGCAGAGATCCTACGATCATGTTGATCACGATTACGATCACAATAAAAATCGCACTGATCATAACGCTGTAGGAACCGTTTCTGAGATATTTTCCATTCATGGATTCTCGGATCCTCTGTTTTAACGGCTTCTTTTCTTTCTTGTTCTGCCCGTCTTTTTTGTTAAACTTTTCCTTCAGTTTCATCTTCCAGCCTCCTTAATTCCAACGTCTTTTCGCAACAGACTGTACAGTCAGGAAAAGACAAACTGCGATCACTGACACGAAATACAGGATTCCCTTGATGTCAAAGATCGAATTGGCAAAGTTATCAAAATGGCTGCTCAGGTTAACGATATTCAGAACCTTCTGGATCCCGCCTGAGAAGAAAGAAGAATTTACCACATATATAATCGCAAGAATGATCTCTCCGATCACACATACTGCTGCCGAGATCAGCAGATTCTTGATCATCGTATAAATGATCAGAGCTGCTGCAAGAATCAGAAGTCCAAATGTAATACACGTAGACAATGCTCCCTCTGAAAAAAATGAGGAGATTCCATTCATCATATAAAATGCAAACAAAAATACAAAGGTAAGAACTGCCGCAATTACCTGGCTCTCAGTCAGAGAAGATACAAACACTCCAAGTGCAAGGTTTGCACAGCCCAGAAGAAAAAACCCCAGAATACCTGTGTATGCCCCTGCAAAAGATACAGTTCCGAATTTTGACATCAACAGTGGGTAAAAACACATAATAAGCATCGGGATCGCAAAGATCGTTACCAGTGCAAGATATTTGCCAAGAACAATCTGTCCAATGGAAACCGGTGCTGTCAAAAGCAGCTGATCTGTTTTCTGCTTCCTTTCTTCTGCCAGAACTCTCATTGTCAGGATCGGAACACTGATCAGAAATACAAAGGTCAGTGCACTTAAGGTATATTCAAATTTGGGATATGCTGCCCCTAGCTGATATGCTGAAAAATAAATACCTGTAAGAAGCAGGATAAAAAAGATAAATAAATATCCTACCATAGATGTGAGATAACTTCTCAGTTCTCTCTTATATACTGCTGTCATTTATCTTCCTCCTCTTTCTCTGTAGCCTCAGGCTTCTTCTCCGTATCTTCAGTCAGCTCCAGGAAAATTTCTTCCAGTGATACTTTTCTGGACTGCATTTCCAGAATTGGATAATGGTTCTCTGCCATCTTAAAGAAAACCTCTTCACGGATATCTGTATTTTCTTCTGTGGAGAGTTTCACTGCCCAGCCATCCGAATCCTTGTCGGCAGTAATTGAAATTTCCTTAATTCCTGGAATTTCTCCAAGAAGAATACGGATTTTGTCCCGGTCTCCTCTTACAAGAAGCGAAAGATTGTTGGAGCCCTGTGCAAGTTTTCCCAGATTGTCCGGTGTATCACTTGCAACCAGCTTGCCATGAGAAATAATCAGTACATAGTCGCAGACTGCACTTACTTCAGAAAGAATATGCGAACTCAGGATGACTGTATGTTTCTTCTTGAGACTTTTGATCAGATCACGGATTTCTATGATCTGCTTCGGATCAAGTCCTACTGTCGGTTCATCAAGAATGATAACTTCCGGATATCCAAGAATTGCCTGTGCAAGTCCTACTCTCTGTCTGTAACCTTTGGACAGATTTTTGATCAGACGATTTCTCATATCTGAAATTTTGACCATTTCCATGACTTCTTCAACCATGGATTTCTTTTTGTCTTTTGGAATTTTTTTGAGATCAGCGACGAAATTCATATATTCTAGCACTGTCATATCGAAATAAAGAGGTGGCATTTCCGGCAGATAACCAATACACTTCTTTGCCTGTTCCGGTTCTTCCAGTATATCATGACCATCGATGGTCACTGTACCTTCCGTAGATGCTATATAACCGGTGATCATATTCATAGTCGTTGATTTACCGGCTCCGTTCGGCCCGAGAAAGCCGTAGATTTTTCCCTTCTCTATCTTAAAAGAAAGGTGGTCGACTGCCGTATGGTCTCCATAGCGTTTGACCAGATTGTTTACTTCAATCACAAAATTCTCCTCCTTTTCATCATAAACAGAAAATGTTTCCGGGTGAAACAGAGATAGGGGGTACCCGGAAACATCTTTTATCTGAGGAACGATTCTTATGTCCGTTCCTTGGAATATTCTATGAGAAAGTTGTGATAAAAATAGGATAAATGTGTGATGATTTTGTGAAAATAGCTGCGATAAATTGCGATAAATTATGACAGGGGTTCTTTCAGCGGAGTCCCTGCTTTGCGCGGATAACGACCTGGTGTTGCTTTGATCTTCTCTATTACCACAAGAGAACGCTGGATTTCTGAATCAGGAAGCTGAAAATACACAACATCCTGAATCTTTCCTCCGAGGATTTTGACTGCTTTCTGTGCCTGTTCTACTTCTTCCTGTACAGTGCCTGATTTATAGGAAATAAAATAACCGCCTGTCTTTACATACGGAAGGCAATATTCTGACAGAGTTGCCAGATTTGAAACCGCACGGGACACACAGAGATCATATGTCTCTCTGTACTGTTTGTTTTTCGCATATTCTTCGGCTCTGCCGTGGATTGCTGTAATATTTTCCAGCTTCAGCATCTGAAAAGTTTCTTCGAGAAAGTTAACTCTTTTTTTGAGAGAATCCAGAAGGCAGGCCTCCAGATGTGGAAATGCGATTTTGAGAGGAACACCAGGGAATCCTGCACCGGTTCCAATATCCATGATTCTTTTTATCCGGCTCATGTCTACAGCTTTCACGCAGGCAAGACTGTCCAGGAAGTGCTTTACCAGCACTTCCTGAAATTCTGTGATTCCGGTCAGGTTCATGACTTTATTTTTTTCTACAAGATATTCATAAAAATCTGTAAACTGTTTTTTCTGGATCTCATCAAGAGTGATTCCCAGTTCCCTACAGCCTTCTTCCAGTATGGTTAAATCATATGCCATTGATCTGCTCCTTCTTTATGCATTCCGTCTGTACTGTTCCAGATATACCAGAAGCACAGAAATATCTGCTGGTGACACTCCGGAGATTCTGGATGCCTGTCCTATCGATACCGGACGGTATTCTTCCAGTTTCTGCCTTGCCTCAATGCGAAGACTTCCGACCTTCTCATAATCCAGATCTTCCGGAATCTTCTTTGCTTCCAGTTTCTTGAACTGTTCCACCTGCTTCATCTGACGCTTGATGTAGCCTTCATACTTCAGGTTGATCTCAACCTGTTCTTTTACATCCCATGGAAGGAACGGCCGCTCCTTGTCAATTGGTGCAAGATCTTCATAATTAAGCTCCGGTCTTCGGATCAGCTCTGCAATTGTCGTTCCGGATTTCAAAAGAGTACTTCCTTTTTCCTCCAGAAGCTTCTGCACTTCAGGGGTGCCTCCGATCGTCGTATGCTCTGTTCTTTCAATTTCTCTTGCAATCGCAGCTTCCTTTTCCAGAAGTTTCTGGTAAGTCTCCTCATCGATCAGACCGACCTGATAACCTTTCTTGCGGAGACGTAAGTCTGCATTATCCTGTCTGAGAAGCAGACGGTATTCTGCACGGCTGGTCATCATACGATATGGTTCATGGTTTTCCTTGGTGACAAGGTCATCGATCAGAACACCAATGTATGCCTCCGAACGGTCAAGGACCAGCTGTTCCTGTCCTTTTACTTCCATAGCCGCATTGATCCCGGCGATCAGTCCCTGTGCTGCTGCCTCCTCATATCCTGAACTTCCATTAAACTGTCCTCCGCTGAAGAGTCCTTTGATCTTCTTGAATTCCAGTGTTGGATAAAGCTGTCTTGGATTGATGCAGTCATACTCGATCGCATAAGCGTTCTTGACAATTCTTGCATTCTCAAGTCCCGGTACAGAATGGTACATCTCATCCTGTACATCCTCCGGGAGAGAGCTGGACATTCCACCAATATACATCTCATTTGTATAAAGGCCTTCCGGTTCAATGAATACCTGATGTCGTTTTTTGTCTGAGAATCTTACAACCTTGTCCTCAATAGATGGACAGTATCTTGGTCCGGTTCCCTCGATCATTCCGGAATACAATGGGGATCTGTCAAGGTTTGCCCGGATGATCTCATGTGTTCTTTCATTTGTATAAGTAAGCCAGCAGGATTTCTGCTCGATCTGCACGCTTTCTGGATCTGTAGAAAAAGAAAACGGTACAACTCTCTTATCTCCAAACTGCTCTTCCATCTTGGAATAATCGATTGAATTTCCTGCAATTCGTGCCGGTGTTCCGGTCTTGAATCGAAACATTTCAATTCCAAGTTTTTTGAGAGAGTCTGTCAGATAATTTGCCGCCTGCAGACCATTCGGGCCTGTATAATTGCTGACATCGCCATAAATACAGCGCGCCTTAAGATAAGTTCCCGTACAGAGTACCACTGCCTGACAATGATAGATTGCTCCTGAATATAGTTTTACACCTGTGATCTTTCCTTCCTCTGCCAGAAGCTCTGTCACTTCTCCCTGTTTGATCGTAAGATTTGGCTGATTTTCCAGGGTCTTACGCATTTCTGTGCTGTATGCCTGTTTGTCTGCCTGTGCCCTGAGTGAATGTACCGCAGGTCCCTTGGACTGGTTTAACATTTTGGACTGAATAAAAGTCTTATCAATGTTCTTACCCATCTCTCCACCAAGTGCATCCAGTTCTCTTACCAGATGTCCCTTGGAGCTGCCTCCTATATTCGGATTACACGGCATCAGCGCAATACTGTCCACACTAACGGTAAACATGACGGTATTAAGTCCCAGCCTTGCACAGGCAAGAGCTGCCTCACATCCTGCATGACCGGCTCCAACTACAACAATATCACAGTTTTTTTCCAGTCTTCTGTCCTCCATTTTTATCTTCCCTTCTTCTATCAATTGCTTTTATTTTCCTGTACAGAATTTGCTGAAAATCTCATTTACCAGATCTTCGCCTACGGATTCTCCCACGATCCGGCCAAGACTTTCATAGGCGTTCATAAGATCAATGGAAAAGAAATCCTCTGCCATTCCCATATCAATGCTGTTTTTGACAAGCTTCAGGCTTTCCCTGGCCTCTTCCAGCGCAGCTTTATGTCTTGCATTTGTGATATATACTTCATCATTAAAGGAGAGTTCTCCCTTAAAAAACATATTTTTGATCTCTTCTTCCAGTTTGCGGATTCCTTTTTCTTCTACTATCGAAACAGGAATTACCGGATTTCCCGTTCTTTCCTGGAGTTTTGCCATATTTACCACTGGTTCCAGATCTGTCTTGTTATAGATCACGATGCTTTTTCTTCCGGAAAGCAGTTCTATGATATCTTCATCGTTATCATCAAGTGGTCTGGAGGAATCCACAACATACAAAATGAGATCTGCATCCTCTGCCATCTGTTTTGCTTTTCCTACACCGATTTTTTCTACTATATCTTCTGTCTTTCGGATTCCGGCTGTATCGATCACGCGAAGCGTGATACCATTCAGAGAAATATATTCTTCCAGGATATCTCTGGTCGTACCTTCAATCTCTGTGACGATCGCACGGTCCTCTCCTACCAGAAAGTTCAAAAGAGAAGATTTTCCTGCATTCGGTTTACCGAGGATAACCGTCTTGATACCCTCCTGGATCATTCTTCCGTCATCCGCGGTTTTCAACAGATCTGTGATTTCTCCGGCTTCTTTATCCACAATCTTCGCAAGCTCCTGTGGATATCCTTCCAGATCATAATGCTCCGGATCATCCAGTGCTGATTCTATATATGCGATCTGGTAAAGCAGTCTGCTTCTGATTTCTTTGACAGACCTCTGTACGGAACCCTTAAGCTGCTCTACAGAACTCTTAAGAGCCATGGAATTTCTGGCCTGAATGACATCCATGACAGCCTCTGCCTGTGACAGATCCAGCCTTCCGTTTAAGAAAGCTCTCTTTGTAAATTCTCCCGGTTCTGCGATCACTGCCCCGTTTTTGAGCACTGTTTCCAGAACCTTTTTCATGGCATAGACTCCACCATGACAATCTATTTCTACGGTATCCTCACCTGTATAAGTATGAGGACCTCTCATGATCATAACCAGAACTTCATCTACTACATCCTCTCCATCATAGATAAATCCATAATGAATGGTATGACTCTGCACTTCCCTGATATTTTTCTTTCCATTTTTGGAACGATAAATCCGGGAAATCACGTCCATTGCCTCATCTCCACTGATACGAACAATTCCTATTCCGGAAGCACTCATAGCTGTTGAGATCGCAGCGATTGTTTTTTCCATATTGTCTCCTTGTAATTAAAGTAAAAAAAATGTTATCCCAGAGAAAGCACACGTCTATCGCGTGTTATTCATGCTTTCACCTAGAATAACATTTTCTATTTCAGTTGTGAACTGTTTTCATTGCTGATTTATTATCTTTTTAATTTGACAACTACATGACGGTATGGTTCTTCACCTTCACTTACTGTCTCTACGAATTTATTACCCTGAAGTGCAGAATGGATAATTCTTCTCTCATAAGGATTCATTGGTTCAAGAACTACAGGTTTTCTTGTTTTCTTAACCTTATAGGCAATTCCTCTTGCCAGATTTTCCAGAGTTTCTTTTCTGCGTCTTCTGTAATCTTCCGTGTCAAGCTTCACTCTGATGTAGTCTGCTTTTCCTTTATTTACAACAAGGCTGGTAAGATACTGGAGAGAATCCAGTGTCTGTCCTCTCTTGCCGATAAGGATTCCCATATCCTGACCTTCAAAATCGACTTCCAGACATCCATCCGTTGTATTATACCTGGATGTGATCTCAACCTCACCAAGATCCATAGATGCGAATACATCATGAAGGAACACAGAAGCTCTCTCTTCGATTTCTTTAATCTCCTCCGGATCTGTAATGACCTCGATCGGTCTTGATACTTTCACTGGTTTTTCTTTTGCCGGTTTTGTTTCTCTGACAGGTTTTTCCTTGTGGATTTTTTCTTTAGGCTGTTTCTCTCTGGCCGGTTTGGAGTGTTTTTCTTCTTTGGAGTTCTCTGTCTTTGCTTCTGGTTTATGGTGAGAAGCCTTAACAGATGCCCGCGGTGCTGGTTTTGGTGAAGCCTTTTTCACCTCCGGCTCGTCCTTAAAAGCATCCAGCTTTACAGAATCTACGATTTCCTCAAGTTCTTTTTCTTCTGAATGATCTTCTACTTTACGAGCTTTTATGATCGCAGGCTTGCTTCCAATTCCGAAAAATCCAGAACTGCCTTCACTGATTACCTGAATGTCAAGCTGATCACTGGAAACACCCAGTTCAATACATGCTTTTGTAATTGCTTCATTTTTGTTTTTTGCTGAAAACTGCATATATTCATTCATGATAAAACCCCGACCTTCCCTCTCTTATTTCTTTTTGTTTTTCTCATCAAAAGCTCTGACCATGTTTGCTTTTGCGGTAATGCTGCCTTCTTTTGCATGAGCAGCATTCTGATAAGCTTCTTCTACTTTCTTCGCACGTTTCGCTTCATCAGAACCACTCATACCCTTGTCGATCTTGTTGATATTCTTAACACTCTGATGTGCCTGATTTGTAATCTTCTGCGGCGGAAGTCCTTCTTTTGCTCTTTTGGCTTCCATCTTCTTCATGTTTTCATTTACAAGGTCATCAATGTTCATCTTGTTCAGATGGCGATTGATAAGAATCTGCTGAATACTTCTTACTACCGCACTTGCGATCCAGTAAATACCAAGACCCACAGGGAATGTGAAACAGAAAAATGCTGACATAAGCGGCATTACTGTATTCATAGTCTTCATGGAGCTTGCCATTGCATTATTCTCATCACCGCCCTGTGTTGCTGCCTGTGGCATAAGCTTCAGGTTGAGCATCTGTGTTGCCCATGACAGAACCGGAATTGCAAGAGCTGCAATGATCAGAAGCAGAGACCCTGTTTTGATGTAACTCAGCGGCTGATCTGCAATGTTCAGAACACCGAAGGTCTGCATCTTCTGGATTTCAGAAGCAGTTTTGCTGATCTGATCTGAGAATCCGGAGAACTGGCTGATCTCCTGTAAGGATTTCCACTGAGACGGAGACAGAGCATACAGAAAATCTACGATAGAATCTGCGTTGTCTGTGACCTGTCTTACCCGGGTCATTTTGTTATCTGTAATAAACTGATTAATGATATCTGCAAATCCGTTTACAGAAAGGATCTGGGTGCAAACACCATTGAATACATTATATACACTGCTTACATATGCAGGAATATTCTGAATTACCTGATACAGAGCGTACAGAATTGGGAGCTGGATTGCAAGCTGCACACAGCTTCCTGTAGGAGATACCCCGTATTTCTGATATACAGCCTGGGTTTCCTCCTGCATCTTCATCATTGAATCCTGATCTTTTTTACCCTGATATTTCTTCTGGATTTTCTGGATCTCCGGCTGCATGATCGCACTCAGCTTAGAGAATTTCTGCTGTTTGATCTGCAGAGGAGTCATAAAAAGATAGATCAGAATACTGAAAATAATAATACAAAGGCCAAGGTTCTGAATTCCAACCATATCTAGCACTTTGTAGATACCGTTCATGATCCAGCCCATCACGATTGCGACCTGGCCGATGATCGGGGTACCACTTTTAGTAGCCAAAATCATACTTTCCAATTTCTAGTTCCTCCTGGATGATCTTACGGAACATCATAACGATTGTCCCATTTACCTTTATGGTACGGGATCATATCCTCCATGAGAAAAAGGATTACACCGTAATATTCTCCATATTGCCAGTAATCCTCCCCTGAACGCACCATATTTTTCGATTGCTTCTAAACCATATTGAGAACATGTGGGAATATAAGGACACTTTGTTCTCTTCATCGGTGATATATATTTCTGGTAAAGACGGATCATTCTAATAAGAAGTTTCTTCATCCGCACAAACCTCATTTATGATCTGATGTTTCCCTGCCAGATGCATAAAAGCACTTTCTATCTCATGATAGCTTCTGCCCTTTGCTGCCGGCCTTGCAATCACAACAATATCAAGATTTCTGTTAAAACGTTCTTCATTCAGACGATAACTTTCCCTTACCAGTCTGGTGAGTCTGTGGCGAACCACACTATTCCCTACTTTTTTACTTACTGATATT
>OGXW01001231.1_pt1 | contig 19494 bp, 19 predicted proteins | sample 1576341 | NCBI WGS metagenome assembly OGXW01 (sample SAMEA3541592, study PRJEB24748) | human gut metagenome | biome: human gut; feature: human-associated habitat; material: faeces | place: China | collected 2012
CCACGTATCCAGCTTGGAAGGCTGGTGTTCTACCATTGAACTACACCCGCATATCGCTGTGCTTGCGTTGCGTTTGTGTTTCGCTCGCTTCAACGATATTGAGTATATCTTATTACTCAGTATTTGTCAACAGGTTTTTTTAATTTTTTCAATTTTTTTTATTTTATATTTTTTCCTGTTTTTATATCATAAATCCTCAATTTTCCCAGTCCCAGACATCTGCTTTGGAAACAGTACTTCTGGACTTCTTGATCACAAGTTCCGGACTCTTGGCACTGACCTTGGTATTAGCCGGAATCGATTCTGTAATAAATGTATTACCACCGATGATCGTATTCTCACCAATAACAGTCTCTCCTCCAAGTACAGAAGCATTCGAATAAATTGTCACATTATCACAAATAGTCGGATGACGTTTGATGTTTGCAAGCTGCTGTCCCTGTCTGGTGGAAAGTGCTCCGAGCGTCACACCCTGATAAAGCTTCACATTTCGTCCAATCTCTGTCGTCTCACCGATGACAACACCGGTTCCATGGTCGATAAAGAAATAATCTCCGATCGTCGCACCCGGGTTAATATCAATGCCAGTCTTACCATGTGCATATTCTGTCATAATTCTCGGAATATACGGAACTTCTTCTTTATATAAAATATGTGCCAGACGATATACATAAATCGCAAACAATCCTGGATAAGAAGAAATGATCTCTTCTTTACTCTTTGCTGCCGGGTCTCCATCAAAGCCCGCCTGAACATCCTTCAAAAGGCGCTGCTGCACATCAGGAAGCTGTTCAAAAAATCCACCACAGATACGATCCGCTTCTTCTGATGCCCCATCCTGTTCCATTTGGGGATTCGCATACAGAAGTGCAATTTCTATCTGTTCTTTAAGTCTGTCATAAAGATCATTCAGACGATATCCCGCAAAATGCTCTGGAAACATCTTTGCTGCGGAGTCATTCCAGAAATATCCTGGAAAAATAATGGAACGAAGTTCCTTGACCATATCAATCACTGCAGCCCTGCTTGGAAGTTCCCTGTTATTCTGGGGCATAAATAATTCTTCATTTCTATAATTCCGGGTCAGAACTTCTGTAGCTCTGACGATTACATTTTTTTTTCTGTTCATGGATCTAAACCTCTTTCCGCAATTTCTGCAAAGATGCTAATACCTGATGTATTACTACTCTGCGGATTTCTTTCTTTATATCATATTATAGGATTCTTTTTCCGTCAATAAAAGATTCTTTTTCTGTATAAAAAAGAATTGACCTTTCGCTGCTCAGACTATATAATGGAACATGGTCAGGACATTTTGTTTTGAGTCCGGAGATGTACCCAAGTGGCTGAAGGGTCCGCACTCGAAATGCGGTAGGCCGGGCAACCGGTGCGAGGGTTCAAATCCCTCCATCTCCGCTTGACAAACAGAATATTATCTGTTATAATTCATTTTGTTGCAGATAAAGTTGCAATTATTACAATAATATAGGGGATTGGTCAAATGGTATGATAGGGGTCTCCAAAACCTTTGGTGGGAGTTCGATTCTCTCATCCCCTGTTACTAACGAGTCGGAAAGCTAGTAAAATCAATGCTTTCCGGCTCTTTTGTTTTATCCAAAAATGTTAGGGTACCAAATCAAGAAAAAGGAGGTTACACGTTTGAACTGTGCCCCGTCAAGTAGACATTTGAAAAAAGAGCAATTTTCCTGCCAGCAGAAACTATCTGCTGGCAGTTTTTATCCGGCCTGCAAATAAATTTTTCATTAACCTTTGCCTTCACTTTATTTGCCAATATCCTTTTCTTGATGAGCCTTTTCTTTCAATGAATCCTTGTTCTTTCAATTTTTTCAATCTGGCTGCTATTGTTTTTCTGCTTACCTTCGAAATATTTGCAAGTTCGGTAACAGTATAATCTGGATGAATTTTCAGGCTTTCCAGTAAATCATTCACCTTGGGCTCGATTTCTACATTCGTATCTCTTTTCCGATACATATTCACTCTGAAATCCCCAGCAAAATCAATCAGCTCCGGTTTTGGTAATCCATATTCTTCACACGCTTTAAATAAACGCAGTATTCCAGTCCCCCATTTTTCAATGATTTTCATATACGAAAATGCTCTTGCAATTGCCGGATTTCTTGGTTTTGAATAACCTTCTATCATTTTTTTGATTGTAACATTATTCAAAAGTTTTCCCGGAGAGGTCACCTCCAACCTGTCATCATATAATGCTACCTGTATATTTCCCGGCTCCAGGTAACTGCGATGTGCCACAGCGTTTGCAATCAGCTCTCTGATACTGTCCGTTGGCAGCTCGTATACATCCTGTCTGTACATTCCCTTTATCGTCATACCCATGTTTATTTTTTCAAGGACATACTGATATGCCGCTTCCATTTGTTCCTGAATAGATCCTTCAAATTCTCTTCGGTCAATAAAATGTGCACGGTTGGTTCCCTTAAATACTCCACATTGAATCGTAGGTTGTTGAAGCATCTGACCCGTCAGCAGTGCATAAGCATTCGTTGGATATACTTTTCCCCCCACTTCCCTCAAAAGGCCCCTTGAAATCAGTACATTCTTTGTAACATCTTTAATCTTTGCCTTCTCGCTATCCTGCCATGTATTCCGTATAGCAGTATCTTTCATGCTTTTACAAAGATTCTCAATTTCACCATCAGATATTATCGCATTTCCGCATATCTCACTGTCAAAATAGCGGTTCTGCCCTTCCAGTATCAGTTCTTTCAGTTCGTATCCTTCTACATGTCTTGTCGTACCGGATACACGTACATAGGTTCCATTAGTCATCCCCATAGATTTAATATAATACGGGCACTCCGCACCTGGAAGTATTTCAACAATAATAACCGTCTTGTCCTTAATTGTTTTTAATGTGACATCCGGTCTGATTGCCGGTTCACAGACATCAGAAATAGCATTCGTAATTGCATCTATGGTTTTATAAATGTTATCCTCATCTATTCCGACAATATCTAATGTCTTATCATCTTATGCATATTCTTTCCTGATCGCTCTGTCAATATTTTGTTTTATCGAACAAAATTCGTAGCTACTCTGTCCTCTTTTTCCGGCAGTCCGAATTTTTCTTTTCCAAGTGCAATGCTCTTCATGAGGAAGGTCATGTTTGCTGCAAGAGCACGCATGGTCTGCTTTCCTTCTTCGTCTGCCTCAGCTTCTCCCGGTGTTCTTCCGTGGATGCTGTTCCAGTACTGGCTGGATGCGATCGGCATTCCGGAAATAGTGAAATATTTGTTGAGTTCATCAAATGTTGCAGAACATCCGCCACGTCTTGCACAGGCGATTCCTGCACCGACTTTCATGGTCTTGTCAAAATGGGTACTGTAAAACAGACGGTCAAGACAGGCAATCAAAGTTGCATTTGCAGATGCGTAATAAACCGGGCTGGCAACTACAAGTCCATCTGCCTCTTCAAATTTGGGGGCAAGTTCATTTACGGCATCATCAAAAACACATTTACCCTTCTCGTAACAGGTATTGCAGGCAACACATCCACGGATTGCTTTATTTCCAACGGTAACGGTTTCTACCTCTACTCCGTTTTCTTTAAAAACCTTTTCCATTTCCCGAAGTGCAATTGATGTATTGCCATTGGGCTTCGGACTTCCGTTGAGCATAAGTACTTTTATTTTTTCTTTCATGATAAAATTCTCCTTTTGCTGATATTTATTCTGTTGGTCTGCTTTCATCAAATTCCAAACAGTTTTGCTGTTTTTTCCATACGCTCCGCGATCGGCACTCCGAATGGGCAGCGGGATTCACATGCATGACAGGCAATGCACTCAGAAGCTTTGTGCTCCAAAAGTTCATAATGAGACTGAATCGTTGTAGGTACTTCCGGCTGCATTGTCGCAAGATCATAAAACTTATTGATCATTGCAATGTCCAGATTGGAAACACACGGTTTACAGTGGCCGCAGTATGTACATTCTCCTCTGTAGGAGTGGAACGGTGCATTTGCAATCACAGATGCATAATCTTTTTCGTCTTCTGTCGCAGTTTCATATGCTACCGCCTGATCTACCTGCTCTTTTGTATCATAACCGCACATGATGGCACCGACTGCCGGTCTGGTCAGGGCATAATGAATGCACCGCACCGGAGTAAGGCTTACTCCAAACGGAGAACGTTTTTCATCAAACAGTCTGCCCCCTGCAAATCCTTTCATAACCGTGATTCCCACGTCATGCTGTTCACATACCTTGTATAAACGTGCACGGTCTGCGTCAATTCCCTTCAATTTGCTGTCAAACTCTTCTGCAAACATGGTATCAATGTTTTCGCTTGCAGGAAGCATATCAAATGCCGGATTGATACTGAAAAGAATCATCTCTACATAGCCGGATTCTGCCGCCTTGACCGCAACTTTCGGGTTGTGGGAACTCATTCCGATATGACGGATCACACCGCTGTTTTTCAGTTCCATCACATAATCCAGATAGTCTGAATGCTGAATCATTTCCCATTCTTCCTCAGAATCGACATAGTGTATCATACCAAGATCAATATAGTCTGTCTGTAATCTTTTCAGCAAATCCTCAAATGCCGGACGCACATATTTCATGTCTCTGGTACGAAAATACTGTTCATCTTTCCATGTAGAACCAATATGTCCCTGAATAAACCACTGGTCACGATTGTCTTTGATTCCTTCTCCAATGATGTTTCTGGATTTCGGATCCGCCATCCAGCAGTCCAGAATGTTGATTCCCTTTGAAAATGCATAGTGAATCAGCTCAATGCTCTCTTCTTCCGGATGACGCTCCAGCCATTCTCCGCCGAAACCAATCTCACTTACCTGAAGTCCTGTTTTTCCTAATCTGCGTGTTTTCATGTCTTCCCTCCATTAATTATCCCTGTAATCCATTTGCCTGCCGGATCATGTCCTCGACAACGATGTCAAAAATTTCTCCGATAGAACTGCAGTATTCCAGGATTTTCCATGGCTCGTTTGTGTGGAAATGGATTTTTACCAGATCCTCATCTCCTGCTGCAATCAGGCTGTTTCCTTCGAAATGTTCCATTATATAATCCGATATCTCGTCTTCGTCCAAATCTTCATCTCTTCTCTCGATCAGAAGCTGTGTATCATAGCGATATGCAAACTGATCATCTTCTGCATCAATTGAGTTTACTCCCATTGTCAGATACCTCCTGTAATAATCTTTGTTATATTCCTTATGTGAAATATTATAACACAAAAAATACTCTTCTGTCTTTTAGAATAAAGCCACCTTACATAAACGGAATAGAAAACCCTCAGAAGTCTCGACCACTTCTGAGGGTTTTCGTTTTGCTCATGCTTGAAATTCATCACATCTCTTAGCTACTCTTAGCATATTCTCTATCAATCGAAAAGTCAACCATTAATTAACCCAGTTTCCACTGTGCAGACTCGATCTGGAGTCGTACAAAGTTCCCGCCATCTGCTCCATTTTCGTGAACAGACGCACCATACAGATTTATGCTGGTAAACAGACCTGTTCGTGCAGGCTGCTCTTCCGTTTCCTCTGACTGTAAGATATTTTTTGCAAGCTCGTATGGGTTATTCATAAAAATATGCTCCGATTTATTTTTCCGTAATCTTCCATTGTGCAACTGTCCTTCTCACACGACTGTCAATATCCATACGTGCCCTGCGACATTCCTTTGGATGTTTTCTGGCCGATGAAAACGCCAGCTTTATAAAAAGTCCGGAACCAACGGGAAGCATTGTCCTTAACATACTCTCCGGAAAAACAAAGTGCGTGCCATATCTGTAAATCACAGACTCCATCCTGCATATATGTGCCCTCTCCCTGATCCGCTGTTTCATGCGGCGTATATATTTTGCAGTGTCCCACAGTGCATCATCCTCTGCTCCGACCAGTAGCAGTTTACCATGAATCTTCTCAATTTTAATGGTTTCCTGCTCTGTGATCGGATGAGCTGCCTCCGAATTATCAAACAACTTCCTTGAGTTAATCATATCTCCGTTTCTTTTCGTTTCCTTCTCGATCACATGCCAGTAATCCGGATGCTGATAGCAGAACGGCATATACGGAAGGGGTTCCCCTCTGTAAGAAAAAAGAGACTCTCCCTCGATCGGCCATTCCTTACATCTATCCCTTTTGCCCTGCATAAATCCCTGCCAGATAAAATCACTCGGTGTCAGAGCGATTGTCAGAGTAATATCTCCGAAATAAGAAGCTGCTGTCAGGGCAAGTGTCCCTGTTGTGGAGGCACCTACGATTCCAATCTTCTGATTGTCATGTGTTCTCAGCCACTCGATTGCTCTCTCAATACGCTCCAATGGATAATTATGATGTCCATAGTCCTTCTTCGCCGGTGACATTGTCATCACATTCACGCCAAGTTTATGAAGCCACTTCACCGATGAACGTGCCAGATAGTCCTCCGGGTCATCCCCGATCATCGCGATCATCGCACAGTTCGAAGCAGTTTTGCATTCCCAGTATGCACCATAAAACCCATCCGTATCTACATCAAAGTGAATTTTTCTCATCCGGAATCCCTCCTGTTCTGTTTCGCATATGTCTATTGGGTTAGATATTTTTAACTTAATTATAGCATCTGCTATCCCGCAATCCAAGTTCTTTTCCAAAAAAGAAACTATATGGAGTTTCGTTCATATACCAAAGTCATTCTTTTTCATTTGAAACATACAAAAGGCTACGAAATTGTGTCCCATTTATTTTCGCTACTTGATTCGGTTAAATTTTTTTCATATCTTCAGATCCCATATTTCTTCAAATCAACTTTACCATCCACTACTTCCACCCCGTCCGCTTCGAGAAGTTTCGCCTGTGCTCCTTTGCCGCCGAACGCAAACTCTCCTGCAAGTTCTCCTTTGGCGTTTACAACGCGGAAGCAGGGAATGTGCTCCGGATCCGGATTTTTGTGGAGGGCATTTCCAACTGCCCGCGACATTTTTGCATTTCCTGCCATCTCCGCAACTTTTCCATATGTCGCAACGTGGCCTTTGGGAATCCGTTTTACCGCCTCGTAAATCCGCTTTGTGGGACTGTCTGTGATCAGATCATAGCTTTCTGCGATCATTCTCTGGATATCCTGATCCGGTACGCTTCCGTCCAGGATGATCGTATTCCAGTGCTCTTTATTCTGGTGATATCCTGCGATCACTGATTCATATGCATCACGCCAGAAATCTCGCCACTCCGGGCTTACTTTTACATTCAGATTGATATAACCGTCTTTTTCATAAATCCAGAGAAATGCTTTTTTGCTACCTTTCACTCTCACCAGCTGCCAGTTCGGATCTCGAAATGGTCTTTCTTCATATACGTTCTCAAATGACATTCCATAGTTCAATGCTTCTTCCCGTGTTCTCATATTCTCTCATCTCCCATCAGAAGTTTCTTTTTGCGGTATTGTGTCGGTGTTACCTGATAATGCTTTTTAAACAGTCTGCAAAAATAATCTACGTTGTTAAATCCGGTCTCATCGGAAACTGTGCTGATCTTTTTTTCCGTTTTTGCAAGCAGTACTGCCGCTTCATTCAAACGATAATTGATGAGATATTTGATCGGCGTTGTATGCAGGTATCTGCGAAACAGATTCAGCACTGTGCTTTTGCTGAGCATCACGTAATCGGAAAGATCCTCCAGTGAAATATTACTCTGATAATTCTGATGCATATACTGCATCATCAGCTGTAACCTTGCCTGCGAGGCGGCAGAATCATCTATGCGTTCTTTTGTATGTACAAAATCCAGGTTTTCGTATAACTTCAGCCAGAGTTCCTGCATAAGAGCCAGAGTCACAAGTTCACAGGTCTCTGCACGGCTCTGTGCGGCAATGATCTGCTTCATAGTTGACAGTACTTCCTCCTGCCATTGAACCTCTTTATGAAAAGTCTGAAACGCCAGCGAAGAAGAAATAACCGGAAAAATATACTTCCTGTATACCAGACTGTCCTCCGGTGCGATAAAACAGGGCATACAGACAAAGTTTGGAATCACCGCCTCTGTCGGTGAATAAAAGCGGTGCAGAATTCTGGAATTGATAAAAACTCCGTTTCCCTCCGGTAAAGTAAACTTCTTCTCTCCCAGCCACATCGTTACCGTTCCTGATTCAACATATACAAACTCCAATTCTGTATGCCAGTGCCATTCCACACAATTGAAATCAAACAATGCAAGATTTTCATAATAATATTTAAACGGGTAGTTCCTGTCTCCATGCTGAACTGTCTCCATTAAATTTTCATCTATTGCGATTTTGTTACTGGATATCCCCGTATTCATATCTCTGATCCTTCCACTTGTCGTTACTGTCCAGTCAACCCCTGAACAGCAACCATTTGTCACAGACAAAAACTCTTCACCATTCAGGGGGATGAATAACCGACATTTTTCATATGTTGCTTACGATATTATACAATAAACTCAAAATATAAATCAATGAAAACGGGATGTTTTTGCTATATAATCCAATAAGTTGTGTTGCTGTCTACAGCATCCTGATCATCATCTGATCCATATATTTTTTACGAAAGGACTTCTGACTTACCATGTCAAAACCAAAACAAAACAAAAACTGCCTGTTATCTCGGTTTCATCACACAGGCAATCGCAGCTAATTTTGCACCTTTGCTGTTTCTGAAATTTCACAACGATTACCATATCTCTCTTGGAAATATCGCATGGATCTCGACCTGTTTCTTCTTTACACAGCTTTTGATCGACCTGTTCTGTGCCAGATTTGTGGATAAGATCGGATACCGCATATGTGTTGTAGCCTCCGAAGTATGTGCCGCTGCCGGCCTTGTTGGTCTGGCATTTCTTCCAGAAATCCTGCCGGATCCTTTTGTCGGAATTTTGTGCAGTGTCATTCTTTATGCTGTGGGAAGCGGACTGATCGAGGTACTGTGCAGTCCTATTATAGAAGCATGCACATTTGAAAACAAAGAGGCAACCATGAGTCTTCTTCATTCCTTTTACTGCTGGGGAGCCGTTGGCACAATCCTGGTCTCCACTCCCTTCTTCCTGCTGTTTGGAATGGACAGCTGGAAATGGCTGGCAGTTTTATGGGCACTGATTCCTGCCATTAATGTCTATAATTTTGCCACATGTCCAATTGAACATCTGGTAGAAGAAGACGAAGGAATGAAGATCAGCGAACTGTTCCAGAAACCTTTATTCTGGATCGCCATCTGCCTGATGATCTGTTCCGGTGCATCAGAACTTGCAATGGCACAGTGGGCATCGGCTTATGCAGAAGCAGCACTTGGGCTTTCCAAAGCATTCGGAGATCTGGCCGGTCCCTGCATGTTTGCAGTCACAATGGGAATCAGCCGTATCATCTTCGGAAAATATGGGGACAAAATGGATCTGATGAAATTTATGACAGCCTCAGGAATCCTGTGTGTCATCTGCTATCTTCTTGTCTCTCTGTCAGCCAGCCCGGTCATCGGACTTATTGGCTGTATCTTATGTGGATTTTCTGTCGGAATCATGTGGCCCGGAGCGATCAGTATTTCGTCCCGGAAATTCCCTGCCGGTGGAACTGCCATGTTCGCACTGCTTGCCATGGCCGGTGACCTAGGCGGCAGCATTGGCCCCGGTATCGTCGGACGGGTCACACAGAGCGTCGGAGATAACATCCAGATCGGTATGGGTGTCGGTCTTGTTTTCCCGCTTATCCTGTTGGTCATGCTGTTTCTTCTTGCCAGAAGTACAATAAAACGGGCAGAGTAGCTTTTTCAGCTGCTCTGCCCTGTTTTTATCCTGTTCCATATTTTCCATACAATATAAAATGCAATTATCGCGGTTGTAACATCTGCACAGGCCTGTGAAATTAACACACCTCTATATCCGGCCAGCTTTGAGAGGATTTCCAGTGCGATCACGTAAAGCACACCCTGTCTGCTGACAGATAAAATAAATGCTCCCAGTGCATTTCCTACAGACTGGCACACACAGGTAGATACCAGGGTAACTGCCATAAACATCATTCCAATCTGCTGGCATCTCAGCATCATTGCACCATTCGTTACAATATCAGGGTCATCCATAAACATACCTATGACTGTCGGTGCAAAAATACTCAAGATCACTGTAAATACAAGTCCCAGACTCATCTCAAAAAGATACGAGAACTTCAGGATCTCTTTTAATCTCTTCTTGTTCCCGGAACCATAATTATAACCGACAAGCGGCTGTCCTCCAAAGGCAAAACCAACCAAGATCATCGCCGTGATCATATTTGCTTTCAAGGCAATTCCCATTGCGGCAACCTTGTCTGTTCCATATGCAAGAAGAAAATGATTGGTCATCATGACCATAAAACTCTGCATCAGATTTGTAATGGATGCCGGAATTCCGATCACCAGAATATCCCGGATCATTCTTCCCGGAATTCGTGTCTCTGTGATGGAAACGGACAGTCTGTGTGCTTTTTTTCTGATCGCATAAACATAATAAATGTCTGCCACCACATTGCCAAGCACTGTTGCAATGGCAGCTCCGGCTGCCCCCTGTTTCAACCCAAAAATAAATACCGGATCAAGAATGATATTTATTACTGAACCAATTATCGAACCCGTCATCGCCTGTGCTGCAAGTCCTTCTGTACGAAGGATATTGCTTGGTACAAGTCCGAAAATAATAAACACCGCTCCGAGCACGATCCAGGTGTAATAGGCATCTGCATACTGTAGTGTTTTTTCATCTGCTCCCAGTATGCCAAGAATCTGTCCCTTAAATAAAAGGAAAAGTATCGTTATACAGATTCCAAAAATGACTGCTGCCCAGATACAGAAAGCACTTACCCTCTTTGCTTCCGCATCCCTTTTTTCTCCAAACAGACGTGAAATAACCGAGCTTCCTCCAAGTCCGAAAATGTCTCCAAAAGCGATCATCATTGTAAATATCGGAACCACAAGTGACACTCCGGCGACCAGTTCCTGTACTCCGGTCAGCGCAATAAAGTAGGTATCTACCATGTTGTAGACAAGCGAAACCAGCATACTCAGCACAACCGGTAGTGCCAGTTTCATGTACGCTTTCGGTACCGGTGTTTTTTCAAATAATATATTTTCCATAACGCTCCTTTCTGATCGGGCACTCTGTGATACGCAGAATTTCCACTACCAAAAAACATCCATAACCCTCAGTAAATCGTGGATTATGGATGTCCGACCGTAGCACTGAAAAAGTTTCAGTGCCCTATCATATTCTTTTTGTTTATTACTTCTTTCAGAACGATATTCTAACAAAATCACTCTGTATCGTCAAGATTTTTTTCAGTCCGGGATTTTATTCTTTGCCACATCTATGATCGTACAGTTGTAGTTTGCAAAAAAATTCTTACCAACCTCAATATGGAAACCATAGTCACAGTAAAACGGCGGATTGATAAAAGCATTCTCTGATTTTCCCAGAAGTTCCTTTACCACCTCTGCCACACTATCAAGATCTGAACAGTCCATAAAATTCAGTTTCTGCTGAATCTTCCTGGATTTTATCATTTCTTCTGTGACGGCTTCATCTGCCACATAGGAAAGCTGCATATCTCTTCTTTTCTTCATATCCATGACAGTAATTTCCTACATGATTTGGTCCGCCTTTTTCATCAAGAAGCAGGTTCCAGGCATAAAAAGCACACATTCCATGATTCAGGTCACCAATGATCTCATGACACAGTTTATTTGATACCTTACCAATATTTTCCTCGTTATACCGACTATATTCCAGACAGTTCTCTGACATGATCAGTTTCAGATCCGGATAACTCTCACGCACCAGGTCAAGTGCTTCAAAATGATCTCCGCTGTACCAGTGAAAAGCAGCTCCTGTGATCATAGATTTTGTCTGTTCATCTACCGTATCACGGACACGTTCATAAATTCTTTCTTTATTATGATCCCAGATAAATACCTCTACGTCCTGATAACCATGTTTCTGCAGTGCCGGATACAGGAAATCTCTGAGGAATACTTTTTCCTCTTCTGCTGTAAACAGGCAGGAATCCCAGGTCTGTACAGCGTGTGTTTCATTTTGTATGGAAATTCTCTGTACCTGAAATCCTCTGTCCTGGAATTCTTTAATATAACGGCAGATATATTCTGCCCAGAATCCACGATATTCCGGTTTTAATTTTCCACCATAGATACGCTGTCCGTTTGTTTTCATAAATGCCGGTGGAGACCACGGGGTCAGCATCAGTTTCAGGTTTCCTCCGGATGCTTTCTGTGCATCTTCCAGCATAGGAAGAATATATTTCTCTGTTCTCTCAAAAGAAAAACTTTTCAGTTCAATATCTTCCGGGTCTGACATTGCCTCATAAGTCCCCAGGCTGAAATCACAGCTGTCCATATGAACACGAACCAGACGATAGTTCATTTTCTCCGGAGAAAAATAAGTTTCGATCACCTGCTTTTTCTGCTTCTCATCCATCAGGTGATATACATAACCTGCTACTTCTGTTATCGCTCCCCCGAACCCTTCAAACGTTTCATATGTCCGTTCCTGATAAAGATTTATTACCTGTGTTTCAACCTCGTTGACATCCTCTCTCAGTTCAATCGTCTGAGAGAAACTTCCGTCATATCCTGAAGCGTTTTTCTGAGCTGCTTTTTTCCAACCGGGAAAACAATATCATCCACAATCCCTACGACCGGGAAATCCGGGAAATGTCGGGCATTGAACAGGGAGATCTGTCTGCCCTTCAGCAGAGTATTGATGAAACTTATATCGGAGAGATCGGCACACTGGTCAAAGACGAACGCCAGAATATCAGAAATCTTGCGATCGTAAACACAACCATTGCCTGCCGGGCAGCGATCCGCGGCGGCATCATGCCTGAAATCGCTTTTTCCTTAAGTGATGCGATCATTCAGGAAATTGAAGAAACCGATGATATTTCCAGTTTAAACGAATTAATCACAGCGTTAAAATTTCAATATGCCAGAATGGTAAAAGAACTCAGGGAATCCTCAGAGAAAAACAATGCCACAAAAGGTAATTACCTGATAGAAAAATGCAAAAATTATATTCTTACCCACCTGCACGGTCGACTTACCCTGAAAGAAATAGCCGGGGTTCTCTGCCTGAACCCCAGCTATCTTTCTGACTTATTTCACAGGTGCGAAGGTATTACAATTACAGAATATATCCGCAACCAGAAAATCAATCTTACCCGCAACCTGCTTATTTATTCTTCTTACTCCTACAGTGAAATCGCCAGTTATCTTGGTTACGCTTCCCAAAGTCATCTCGGAAAACAGTTTCGTGAGATGACCGGAATGACGCTGAAACAGTACCGGGAAGCATATCAGAAAAAATAATTTGTGACTGTTCAGTACTCTTGCGGAACACTGCCTGCTGAATAGCTACAATAATCCTGCCTACTATATTGCAAGAAGGTTCTTAATCGCTTCCATGTACACAAGAACCGCCTCTTCCATTCCTGATACAAGGATAAATTCATCGGCTCCATGGATGCGATAATCTACACCCGGCATTTCCGGACCAAATGCAATGATATTTTTGAGTGATTTTGCATAAGTTCCGCCACCGATTACCATCGGTTTGTTTTCGGTATCTCCTGTTACATCTACATAAGCCTTGTACAGAGCATTGACAAGTGGTGATTCTCTTGGAAAAAACAGAGAGTCACCAATTCCAAGAATCTCAATACGTCCATTCTCATCCTCAAGTCTGCCTTCACACATTTTGCGGACTTCTTCGGTCTTTAATGTAACAGGTACTCGAATGTCAATCGTGCAGGAAACTACTCCATCCTCTGTCTTGACGATTCCATTGCACAATGTCAGTTCCCCATACTCATCCTCAAACTTAAGTCCAAGACCGGAACCATCGCAGGCTGTACCGATATGTTCATTATAAAACTTCACGAAGTCATCTTCAAATCCGGCCTTTGCTAGGCATTCACAGGTTACACCTGCTGCATTGACTCCAAGAGTCGGTGTACTTGCATGTGCCGGTACGCCTTTTGCATAAATGCTGATCTGTCCGTTCTCTTCTGTTACCTTATATTCCTGAAGTTTCGTTTCTGCCAGTGCTGCTTCCAGTTTTTCTTTCAGTCCTGCCTTTGCCTGTACGACTGTCGTACAGGTGTCGCAGACTGCATTGGAAACAAAACCTCCATTCATGGAAATGATCTTTGTATTCTTTGAAAAGGCTTTCAGTACCATCAGGCCTTTTTCACCATGAATACACGGAAAGTTAGCATCTGGTGTAAATCCGCAGGATACTTCTTCTGCCACTTCATTGTAATGCTCCATGCATTTGGATCCGGTTTCCTCATTACAGCCCATGATAAGACGGACTCTTTTGTTGAGTTTTACTCCGGAATCACGAAGAAGCTTCATCGCATAAAGAGCCTCAAGAACCGGTCCCTTGTCATCTGTAGTACCACGTCCGTAAACATGATCTCCGTCACGGGTAAGCTTAAACGGATCGTATGTCCAGTCACCGCCTGCCGGTACGATATCAAGATGTCCGGCGATTCCAACGATCTCATCACCCTCACCCATCTCTGCATAACCACAGTAATTGTCCAGATTTACGGTCTTGAATCCAAGTTCCTGTGCGATCTTGAGACCTTCTTCCAGGGCTTTTGCCGGTCCTTCGCCAAATGGCATTCCCTCTGCCGGAGTTCCAAGCTGTGAATCAATCGCAACCAGTCTTCCCAGATTTGCCAGCATTTCTTCTGATAATTCATGAATCTGTTCTTTTATTTCCATAGTAATTGCCTCCAGTTTTTCTCAGCTTCCGCTGAACTTTATCTTCCCTTATCCTAGCAGATATTGGTCAGTGAAGCAACTCTTTCTCCACATTTTCGAATCCGATTCTTTCGATCGTCTCTGCAAATCGTTCTCCTTTGATTCCATTGTCTTTAAAGAAAAGAATTGCTTTCTCAATGACATCGAGAGCTTCTTCCTTTGATGTAAAAATTTTGCTGAGAGATTTTCCCTTTGATACTTTTTTACCCCAGCGACCGCCAATGTAAATCTTATAGCCGTAGGTTCCATCTTCAATTGTATGGAACGGACATTTTCCGACACATCGTCCACAATGCCTGCACTGGTCTTTGTCAATCTCTATTTTTCCATCCACAACTTTTGCGACCTTATTCGGACACGCTGCTTCAATTGCACACTTTTTGCATCCTTTGCAGACATCTGTATGAACTTCCGGAATTCTCTGTCCGATAATTCCCACATCGTTCAGATTGGGTTTCACGCAGTTGTTCGGGCATCCACCAACTGCGATTTTAAATTTATGCGGCAGTGCAACCTCCCGGTATCCCTCATAAAAACGTTTGTAAATCTCTTCTGAAAGTGCATAGGAATCCAGAAGACCATACTGACAGGTCGTTCCTTTACAGGATACCACCGGACGGACTTTTGCTCCGGTACCTCCTGTCACCAGTCCTTCTTTTGCAATAAATTTCTGAAATTCATCGATTTTATCATACGGAATCCCCTGAATCTCAACGGAAAGTCTGGTCGTATACAGAAGATTTCCATTTCCAAATTTCTCCGCCGCATCAGCCATACAGCGGTGCTGTGCCGCTGTTACCTTTCCATTCGTGGTAAGAACCCGGGCTGAGAACAGATCTGTTCCCCGGTTGTTCAGAAATCCCATTCCTTTTACTCTCTTTTCATCCTCTTTGCTGACTGTTAATGCTGACATTTATGATCCTCTCATTCATTATATCTTTCTGCTCACTATGGTCTGAAACAAATGCATATTCACAAATCATTTTACTGCATCCTGCATCTCTGACCATTTTCAGTGATAATATTGTCACAGCTCATAATATACCACTTGAGTATGTATTTGAAAAATGATATTATTTTATAGAAATGATAGGTATTTTCTATATAAGGAGTGTATTCGATGACGATCCGACATCTCACTATTTTTGTTGCAGTTGCTGACTGTGGTTCCATGAGTGCAGCCGCTGCCCATTTATATTTATCACAGCCCACAGTAAGCCAGGCAATCCGTGAACTGGAAAAACATTATAACGGACTGCTTTTTGAACGCCTCGGCAAAAGATTATATCTCACCGAGCGTGGCAGCCTTCTGCTGCCCCAAGCCCGAAACCTGATCCGGCAGTTTCAGCAACTGGAAGAACAGATGCTGAATCAGGGACAGTCTTCTACCCTGAAACTTGGCTCTACGATCACAGTTGGAACCTGCCTCACTCCTTTTCTGATACCGAAACTCCAGAAACTCTGCCCCGATGTCCGTGTTCACTCCTATGTGAGTAATACCAGAGACATTGAGCAGAAACTTCTGCGTTCTGAGCTGGATGCAGGAATTGTAGAAGGTGAGATTCTTTCTCCGGATCTTATCGTCCTCCCGATCATAGATGACTGTCTGGTGCTTGCTGCCGGCAAGGAGCATCCGTTTTATCAGAAAACCTATCTGCGTGTACAGGATCTCGCCGGTGAATCTTTTGCCATGCGTGAACAGGGAAGCGGAACCCGGCAGCTTTTTGAGGAATATGCGACCCGCCATCAGCTTTCTGTCCAGACCGTCTGGGAGGCCAACAGCCCTCGTACACTTATGAACGCAGTGCTTTACGATCAGGTACTTTCCGTCATGTCTCTGCGACTTATGAAACATGAGATTCAACATAATACGATTCGTGTTTTTTATAATCAGAATGGAGAATGGAACCGCAAATTCAAACTTGTCTATCACAAAAACAAGTTTCTCACTCCGGCGATCCATGAACTGGAAAAACTGCTTCATTCTTATAAGAATATAAAGCTTCCCGCCAATATGGGAATACTGGAATAAAAAAACTCTCTTAATTTTATCAGCCATAAAGGAGACTTTCTTATGGAAAAATATATCACGCTCACACTCTCTCCTGATTCTGCTCCATCTACAGTCGACCAGGTTCTCCGCACACAGGGACATCTGACAAAAAAGCAGATCAGCCGTGCCAAATTTCTTCCTGATGGAATTCAGAAAAACGGCATTCGCTGCCGGGTCGCGGAGACAGTTCATCCCGGAGACGAAATCCGTGTCTGTCTTGAAACAGAGGAAACAGATTCTCCGCAGCTTCTCCCGTCATCTGCCTCTTTGCTTCCTGAGATTGTCTATGAGGATCAGGACATCCTCGCTGTAAACAAGCCTTCCGGAATCCTCACGCATCCATCCGGTGTACACTACGCAGATACGCTTTCCAATCAGGTTGCTGCTTATTTCCAAAACAAAAAGGTCTCCGTTCGTGTCCGTCCTGTTGGACGACTCGACAAGGAGACCTCCGGGATTGTTCTGTTTGCAAAAAATCAGGTTGCGGCACAACGGCTTCAGATGCAGCGGGAAGAGCATTTTTTTCAGAAAGAATATCTCGCAGTCGTAGAAGGATATCTTCCCAAAGATTCAGCAGACACCTGGCATACAATTTCTTTTCCCTTAAAAAAAGTGTCTGACCATCCGCTGCGTATGCAGGCTGTCACTGATGAATCTAATTCTGACACAGCAGAAAATTCTACCGTATTGTTTCCTGCTGTTACACATTATTGTACACTTTACAGTACAACAAACTGGTCTTTAATATCTTTACGCCTGGATACCGGACGTACCCACCAGATCCGCGTTCATATGAAAGCTCTGGGACATCCGCTTCTTGGAGATACTTTATACCATGATTCTTCTTCAATGCTCTCCGATGGTCAGCCTGCTTTTTACCGCACTGCCCTTCATGCATGGAAAGTAACATTCCGGCAGCCATTTGAAAGAGATGAAACCACTCTGACCGGAAAGCTGCCGGAAGATTTCTTGCAGGTTGCGTCTTATTTACCCGGGTAAGTTATTGAATCTCTGGATTTTTCCATACTCATGGAGAATCATCTTGCAGCATATTACCTGTAAGCAGTAATCACTTAGTTACTGTTCGCTCCGTTCTCAGTAACATCACTTATACTGTTCACCAATCTGCTTGACAGAAACACTTCAACATGCAAAAATAATACAGATATAAATGAACATTTTTTATTATTGGAGGATTTTTTATGTCAGGTCAGGTTCGTGATATGACAAAGGGTTCCCCCGCAAAGCTGATCCTGCTTTTTGCAGTGCCGCTGATGCTGGGGAATATTTTTCAGCAGTTATACACCATGGTAGACACAATCGTTGTCGGACAGGTTGCCGGTGTTCAGGCACTCGCCGCCCTTGGAGCTGTCGAATGGATCATGTGGATGGTACTCGGTGTTTCCACCGGAGTCACACAGGGATTTTCCATTTTAATCTCTCAGCATTATGGTGCCCGCAAATGGGATGATCTCAAAAAAGCAGTTGCTCACAGTTATCTGCTCACAGCAGTTACCGCGGTTTCACTTCTGGTCATCAGTCAGATTGCGGCACGATGGATTCTGGTGCTTTTAAATACACCAGAGAATATTATTGGAATGTCTTTGACGTATCTCAGGATTGTTTTCTGTGGAATTCCGATCGTTGCTGCTTATAATATTTTTGCTTCTGTACTGCGGGCACTTGGGAACAGCCGGACACCTTTAATCGCAATGATCATCGCATCCATCATCAATGTAATTCTGGACCTTGTCCTGGTTGCCGGACTTCACTGGGGTGTGGCAGGTGCCGCCGTTGCCACTGTTACTGCACAGGCTTTTTCCGCGTTTTACTGTTTCCTGGTAGTCCGAAAGATTGACATTGTACATATTTCCAGAAATGATTTTAAGCATGTCCCTGGACTGAACCGTAAACTTTTTGCTCTTGGTGCCCCGATCCTGTTTCAGGACGTGATCATTTCTGTTGGCGGTCTTGCTGTCCAGTTTGTGATCAATGGATATGGTTTCCTCTTTGTTGCCGGATTTACCGCGACCAATAAACTGTATGGCGTACTTGAAATGGCGGCGATTTCCTATGGATATGCAGTAGTCTCCTATGTTGGCCAGAACCTCGGAGCAGGCGAAATTTCCCGGATAAAAAAAGGAGTATATGCCAGTGCTTTTCTTGCATTTCTGACCTCGGTATTTATCAGCGCCATCATGTTTCTTTTTGGAAAAACACTGCTTTCCATGTTTATTTCCGGAGACCCGGCACAGACAGAACAGGTTCTTGCTATCGCATGGCATTATCTGTCGATCATGGCTTCCTGCCTCTGTATTTTGTATTTCCTGTATGTTTACCGTTCTGCACTTCAGGGACTTGGAAATACTATGATTCCTATGTTGAGTGGCGTTGTGGAATTTTTTATCAGAGTAGGAATTGTTCTGATTCTTCCCAGATTTGTCGGACAGAATGGAATTTTTTATGCTGAGATTGCGGCATGGACAGGAGCAACGGTTTTGCTTGTGATCAGCTACTACATCAACATCCGCAAATTTACCTGAAAAAAGATTGACTCTACAACCATTGTAAAGTGGTCGAGTAGATACATCCGTTACCGAATGTATCCCTCACAGAATTCCGGACGTGC
>OGXW01001233.1_pt1 | contig 19493 bp, 13 predicted proteins | sample 1576341 | NCBI WGS metagenome assembly OGXW01 (sample SAMEA3541592, study PRJEB24748) | human gut metagenome | biome: human gut; feature: human-associated habitat; material: faeces | place: China | collected 2012
ACCGTTTGTCGATCATCTTCGGATAGCTCTGCCACGGAATTACGCCGCTGCCCCGATTTATAGGAGTTATATGAATTTTGTGAATAAGGTGAGGCGGGTGATTTTGCGGGTAAGGTAATTTTTGTTACCTTTGTGCTTTCAAAAAAAAATGTGGCGGCTTGCAATTGATAGCAGTAGCCGCACGCGATGCAATACTACACAGCTATGAAAGAGATGCGTTTCACCAAGATGGAGGGTCTGGGCAACGATTACATTTATGTTGACTGTATGGCCGGGGAACCGGCTTCAGACTGGGAGAATCTGAGCATCAGAATGAGCGACCGCCATTTCGGGGTGGGCGCCGACGGTATCATCCTTATCATGCCGAGCAAGGTGGCCGATTTCCGTATGCGTATGTTCAACGCCGACGGCTCGGAAGGGAAGATGTGCGGCAACGGCAGTCGTTGTGTGGCTAAGTATGTGTATGACAACGGTCTCACCCGCAAGACTGAGGTGACTCTGGAGACCCTTGCCGGCATAAAGGTGCTGAAGATGCATCTCGGCGCCGACGGCAAGGTGGATACGGTAACGGTGGATATGGGCGAGCCTATCCTCACCGCCGCCGAGGTGCCCGCGCTGTCAGCATCAGAGAGAATGGTGGAGGAGAATCTGCCGACTGCCAAGCACGGCGACTTTGCCGTTACGGCGGTGAGCATGGGTAATCCGCACGGAGTGATTTTCGTGGATGAGATAACCGATGAACTGGTATTGGGCGCCGGTCCCGAGTTAGAGCGCCACAGCGCTTTCCCCGACCGCGCCAACATTGAGTTTGTGAAAGTCATTGACGGCGAAACGGTGCAGATGCGCGTATGGGAGCGCGGCAGCGGCGAGACACTTGCCTGCGGCACCGGAGCCTGCGCAACGGCTGTGGCAGCAGCTCTCACCGGTCGCACTAACCGCAAAGTTACGGTTAAGCTCATTGGCGGCGACCTGAGCATTGAGTGGAACGAGAAAGATAATCATGTATATATGACCGGTCCGGCACGCACCGTGTTCACCGGCGTATGGACCCTTTGAATCCTTTGGATATATGTTTAAGGTAAACGACGATTTCCTGAAGCTTCCCGCCTCATATCTCTTCAGCGAGGTGGCCAAGCGTATCAATAAATACATAGCAGCTCATCCGGGCGTGGAGATTATCCGCATGGGCATCGGCGACGTTACCCGTCCGTTGGCTCCGGAAGTGGTGAAAGCGCTTCATGTAGCCGTTGACGACGAGGGTCGCAGCGAGACTTTCTACGGTTATGGCCCGGAACAAGGCTATGGCTTCCTCACTGAGAATATTGCCGAGACAGACTACGCCAAGATTGGTGTAAAAATCGACACCGGCGAGATTTTTGTGAGCGACGGCGCCAAGTGTGACACCGGCAACATAGGCGACATTCTCAGTACTGCCGACCGTGTGGCCGTTACAGACCCTGTATATCCTGTATACGTAGACACCAACGTTATGGCCGGACGAGCCGGCGAGCTGATGGCCGACGGTCGCTGGAGCAATATTGAATATCTGCCCTGCACAGCCGAGAACGGGTTTGTGCCTGAGTTGCCCAAGACGAACCCCGACATCATCTATCTCTGCTACCCCAATAATCCCACAGGCACCACGCTGACGCGTGACCAACTGAAGGTATGGGTTGATTATTGCCGCCGCAACGGATCTTTGCTGCTCTTTGATGCCGCTTACGAGGCCTTCATCACCGAGGCTGACGTGCCCCACAGCATCTTCGAGATTGAGGGTGCCAGGGAATGTGCCATAGAGTTCCGCAGCTTCTCCAAGACGGCCGGCTTCACCGGCATACGACTTGGCTATGCTGTGATACCCAAAGAGCTGAAAGGCGCCGATGCCAAAGGGAATCCAGTGAGCCTCAACGCCCTGTGGAACCGCCGCCAGACTACAAAGTTCAATGGCGCAAGCTATCTCACACAACGCGCTGCAGCCGCCACTTATACCCCCGAGGGACGGAAGCAGATACAAGACAACATAGACTATTACCTGCGTAATGCCCGGATAATGCGCGAGGCTCTTGCGGCTGCCGGACATGAAGCCGTGGGCGGCGTCAATTCGCCATACGTATGGGTGAAGACGCCAAAGGGCATGACCTCATGGCAATTCTTCGACTGGTTGCTTGAAGAGTGTAACGTGGCCGGCACCCCGGGCAGCGGCTTCGGCCCGAGCGGCGAAGGATACTTCCGGCTCACCGCCTTCAACACCGAAGAGAATACCCGGCGAGCCATGGAGCGGATTCGCAACAAAGGATAAAACGAGAGAAAGAACGCCGCCATGAACCTGCACCTCCTGCCCCGACAGTCAATCCTGCTCCTTACGCTGCTTGTAAGCCTTTTCGCCTCGGCAGATGTGCAGTTCCGCGTCGGCGACATCCTATATTCCGGCAGGTCGGAAAGCCGACTTGCCGACGTGGTGAGGTATGTAGGAACGGCGAAAACAGACCTGGTGGCGATACCGGCTTCGGTGAGCAACAACGGAGTGCAATACAGCGTTGTGGCCATTGAAGCTGAGGCATTTCAGTCGGTGCGCGGCGTCAAGAGCGTAAGCATTCCGGCCACCATAGAGCAGATAGGAGCCAATGCCTTCCGCAACTGTATGCACCTGGAGGCCATAGAGGTAGCGCCGGAGAACAGCCGTTTCAGCTCAGAAGGAGGAGTGCTGTTCAACAAGAACAAGACCTTGCTGATGGCCTTCCCCGTGCAGAAAGCCTCAGGAGCCTCATATACCGTGCCTCAGAGCGTTACGGACATTGACGACGCCGCGTTCTATTACTCGCACCTTACAGCCGTAACGTTGCCGCAGAAGCTCCGCAGCATAGGCAGCCAAGCCTTCTACGGCAACAACACGTTGGCTGATGTGAATTTTCCGGCCACGCTGACCGCCATCGGCGACGAAGCATTCATCATGTGCAAGTCGCTGACGAAGCTGGAGCTGCCCGACAATTTAGAAACCATCAGCAGCGATGCCTTCAGGTTTTGCTCGGCAGTAACCACCGTGAAGCTGCCGGCGAAGCTGCGCAGAATAGGAAGCGGCGCCTTTGCGAGCTGTGAGGCGTTGCAGCAGATTGATTTTCCGGCCACCCTCGACAGCCTCACCCCGGGAGCATTTGCCGAATGTAAGACTCTGACGCAGGTGAGCATACCGGCAAGCAGCAGCAAATTCCTCACAGCCGAGGGCATCCTCTTCAACAAAGCCCGAACGGCACTGTTGCTCTATCCGGCAGGGCACACAGACAGCCTCTATACCGTGTCTCAGGGCATTACGCTGATTGGGGCGAGCGCCTTTTCCACCAACAGAAATCTCAAATATGTGAGCCTGCCTCAGTCGCTGAGAGTCATAGGCGACGAAGCCTTCCGTTTTTGCGCCTCATTAGCGCGTATGGATGTGCCCGACGCGGTCGCCACAATCGGCAACGGAGCCTTCCAGGAGTGTATAAGCCTGGAGCAGATGCATCTGCCGGCCTCTCTGACAGAGATTGCCGACAACCTGCTGAACACCACCATACTGACCCGGATTGACATACCGAAGCAGGTGCGTCGCATCGGCAAAAATGCCTTTTCGCTGACGCCCATAAGCCATCTGAATCTGCCCGACTCAGTGGAGGAAATCGGCGATTTTGCTTTCTTCGACAACTCTTTTCTGCGCACAGCCAACCTGGGCGCCGGAGTGAAGAGAATAGGCGAGGGAGCCTTTGGCCAATGCACCCTGCTAAAGCGCGTGGAATTCGGTCCTGAGTTGCGCGAGATAGGCTCACGGGCCTTCTACGCCTGCTGGACACTCAGCGAAATCAACCTGCCGGCCGGCGTGAGGGGCATCGGCAATGAGGCATTCGGCGGCTGCCTGCATCTGAGCAAAGCCATATTGCCGCCTAGGCTCACTGTGGTGCCGCATTACTGCTTCTATGGAGCCAACGCCCTGCGCGACCTGTTTATGCTGCCGCCTACTCCGCCGGCAACCGGCACAGAGGCATTTACAGCCGAGCCTGCCGCGGTGAGACTGTATGTGCCGCAAGACTCCCAAGAGCAATATTCGCAGGGCTTTTGGAGCAATTTCGTCATCCGCAAAGGCATCAGCTACCAATATCTTGACTATGGCGAGAATGAGCTGACGCTGGAGCCGGAGAGCCTTGCGTTGCTGGTGGCACCGCGGGCGCGCACCATGGCGCCGGTGCTTTCGTCGCGCTGGATGAGCGAGAACCCCACGGTGGCTTTCGCCGACAGCCTCGGTCTTGTTCACGCCCTCGACAAAGGCACCGCTGTGATATGGTATGTGGCGCAAGACAGCACCATGACCGAACACCGAATCTCATGCAATGTTACGGTAAAGGATGCCGGAGTGGGAATAGCGGCCACTGACACGGCGCCCATGCCCGGAGATGCCATCTTCACCCTCACGGGAACAAAGGCTGCCGACCTGTTCAAGGAGCCGGAAGCCGCCGCCACTCTGCCGCCCGGAATTTACATTGTCAGGCGCCGCGGAGTGTCGGAGAAATTAGTGATAAAAGGAACGCAAAAATAGCAATTTAACAAACAACAGCCCCCGCACGGGTGCATAAATAAACTACAGGTAAGAATATGGACTCTTTACGATTCAAGGCAGTTGAGGCTGCGGCCAACCGCCAACCGGTAACGCCGGAAATTCCGGCCAACCGACCGAGCAGTTTTTTCGCGTCGATGGTTTTCAACCGTAAGACGATGTACGAGTATCTGCCGCTGGAAACCTACCGTGCCCTCACACAGGCCATCGACAACCGCGAGCCGTTGCCTCGCAAACTCGCCGATTCGGTAGCCGACGGCATGCGCCGCTGGGCCATTGACCATGGCGCACGGCATTACACCCACTGGTTCCAGCCGCTTACGGAGACCACAGCCGAGAAGCACGACGCCTTCATAGAGCTTGACGGCAAAGGGGGCATCATAGAGGAATTCTCGGGCAAACTGCTTGTGCAGCAGGAGCCTGACGCCTCCTCGTTCCCCAACGGCGGCATCCGCAACACCTTCGAGGCACGCGGATACTCGGCCTGGGACATCTCCTCGCCGGCCTTCATACTGCGCGGCACGCTCTGCATACCCACCATCTTCATCTCATATACCGGCGAGAGCCTCGACTACAAAACGCCTCTGCTGAGGGCCTTGGCAGCCCTCGACAAAGCCGCCACATCGGTGGTGAACCTCTTTGACGAGGATGTGCGCCATGTGCAGTCGAACCTCGGCTGGGAGCAGGAGTACTTCCTCGTTGATGAAGCGCTGTGCAACGCTCGTCCTGACCTGATGCTCACCGGCCGCACGCTGATGGGTCATGAATCGGCCAAGAACCAGCAGCTCGAAGACCATTACTTCGGCGCCATCCCGGCCCGCGTGGAGGCCTTCATGCTCGATTTGGAAACGGAGGCTTACCGCCTGGGCATACCCCTCAAGACGCGCCACAACGAGGTGGCTCCCAACCAGTTTGAGTTCGCCCCCATATACGAAGAGACCAACCTGGCCAACGACCATAACATGCTGGTAATGAGCCTTATGGGCGATGTGGCACGCCGCCATCATTTCCGCGTGCTGCTGCATCCGAAGCCCTTTGCCGGCGTCAACGGCAGCGGCAAACACTGCAACTGGTCGCTGTCGACTGACAAGGGTGAGCCTCTGCTTGCTCCCGGCCATGACGCCAAGTCGAATCTGCGGTTCATCACCTTTGTGGCCAACGTCATGACCGCCGTACACCGCCACAACGCGCTGCTGAAAGCCTCTGTGATGAGTGCCGACAATGCCCATCGTCTCGGTGCCAACGAGGCCCCCCCTGCCATCATCAGCATCTTCACAGGCAAGCAGCTCGGCGACATCCTCAGCCATGTTGCCGAAGCCACCGACGACCAGTTGGTTGAAATAGCCTCCAAGCAGACCTTTACCACGGGTCTGAGCCAGATTCCCGACCTGCGTCTCGACACCACCGACCGTAACCGCACCTCGCCGTTCGCCTTCACCGGCAACCGCTTTGAGTTCCGCGCCGTGAGCAGTTCAGCCAACTGCGGCGCCCCTATGATAGCCCTTAACGCCGTGGTAGCCGACCAGCTCGCCGCCTTCCGCAGCGCCGTAGACAAACGCGTGGCAGAGGGTCAGGACACCATGCACGCCGTTCTGGCCGAGGTGCGCCGCCTGATACGCGAGTCGGAGCCTATTCACTTCGACGGTAACGGATATACGGAAGAATGGAAAGCCGAAGCTGCTGTTCGCGGCCTCGACACGGAGACCAATCCGGCGCTTATCTTCGACGCTTATCTGCGTGCGGACAGCGTGGAGATGTTCACCCGCACAGGCGTCCTGACTCCCCGCGAGCTGCAGGCCCGCAACGAGGTGAAATGGGAAATGTATACCAAGAAAATTCAGATTGAGGCACGCGTGTTAGGCGACCTGGCCATCAACCACATCATCCCCGTGGCTACCCGTTACTTGGGCATTCTGCTCGACAATATGGACAAGGCTCGCCGCATCTTCGGCGAGACAAAGGGTGCCGCAATGACCGCCTCCGACGCCGAGAGCGCCGAAAGCATAATGCGCCACACCTCCGAGATACGCAATCTCACCGATGCCATGGTGGAAGCGCGTAAGGTGGCCAACCGCATCACCGAAGAACGCGAAAAGGCGCTTGCCTACTCGCGCACCGTGGCTCCGAAGCTCAACGAGATTCGCCGCCACATCGACAAGCTCGAGCTGACGGTCGACAATCAGCTCTGGCCGCTGCCCAAATATCGCGAACTGCTCTTTACCCGTTAAGGCAGAACAAAGATACAATTAAGGGTGCAAGGCATACGGAAATTCTGTGTACCCTGTGCCCTTTATCTCAACTTTTTTTTGCTAAATTTGCGGTATGAAAAGAATCCTTTTAGCCGCAATATGGGTTTGGTGTGCGCTGACCGTAAGCGCCGCTGCCGCAGAAAATAAATCTACAGACAAATCTCCTACACTGCAGCCTGTTCCGGGGCATTTGGTTGACCATCTCACAGCCACCCGCGGCATTGTAGTGAATCCGACGCCGGTGAAAATGCAATTCACGGGTGCCGACACTGTTGACGTTGCCAAAGGATTCAACCTTGCCAAGGTGCCCGAGAGCCTTCGTCAGGACTTCAACGGGCAGAAAGCCAACCCCAAAGGACTGCCGGTGAAAGTGGCTGTAAAAGCCCGCAAAGGGGCCGTTGCCGGCACATATACCCTTACGCTGACGCCTGCGAGAGTGAGCATTGAGGCCGTTGACGCCGACGGTGTGTTCTATGCCGCCGGAACGCTTCAGCAGATTCTGACGAGTGCCGCCGAGGCGAAGGTTCCGGTGCCTGCCATGGTCATCACCGACTACCCGGCGTTCCCCTTTCGCGGCGTTGTGGAGGGCTTCTACGGCACTCCGTGGAGCCACGACACGCGGCTGCGTATGCTCGACCACATGGGCGCCAACAAGATGAACAGCTATGTGTTCGGCCCTAAGGATGACCCTTACCATAACGTGCCTCACTGGCGTCAGCCTTATCCGGCCGCGGAAGCCGCCAAAATCAGCGAGCTGTGTAGCCGCGCCGCCAAGAACCACGTCAACTTCATCTGGGCCATCCACCCCGGCGGCGACATACGCTGGAACCGCGAGGATTACGATTCGCTGCTCAATAAGTTCAGGGCCATGTATGACCTTGGCGTTCGTCAGTTTGCCGTTTTCTTCGACGACATCTCGGGCGCCGGCACAGATTCGCACAAACAGGCCGCTCTGCTCAATGACCTCAACCGCGATTTCGTGCAGAAAATGCCGGGAATGAGGTCCCTAATTGTCTGCCCCACGGATTACACTCAGTCGTGGGCCAATCCCACCGACAGCGGTCAGCTTGCCGTTTACGGTCGTGAGCTCGACCCCGACATTCAGGTGTTCTGGACCGGCTCGGCGGTATGTTCCGACGTTAAGAAAGCCGACCGCGACTTTGTGCGGGAGCGCATCCGTCGTCCGTCGCTGACGTGGTGGAACTTCCCGGTGAGCGATTATGTGCGCACGAACCTGCTGCTTGGACCTTGCTATAACCTCGACACCACACTCACGGCCGCCGACATGAGCGGTATCCTCACCAATCCCATGGAGCAGGGCGAGGCGTCGCGCAGCGCCGTTTACTGTGTGGCTGACTACGGCTGGAATCCGCGTGCTTACAACGCCCTCGACAGCTGGGAACGCTCCATCCGCGACCTCGTGCCCGGCGCCCCCGAGGCTTACCGTACTATAGCCATCAACACCACCGACCCGCAGAAAGATTTCCGCAAGATAGAATCGTGGGAAGCCGACACCTTCAGCGTCGATAACTATACGCAGGAACAGTTCCGCGCCCTTTATCAGCAGTTTACCCAACTGGCCATGGCGCCGATGAAGCTGATTGCCGACGGCGACAATGCGGAGTTGGTAAAGGAAATCTTCCCGTGGCTGGAACAGGCGGCAGCGCTCGGCAGCAGGGGTATCTTGGCCCTTAACCTTATCAAGACTTACGAAAGCGGCGACCGCGAAGCCTTCCTGCGCGATTACAACGTTCTCAATACCGTCAACAGCCTTCAGCGTCCCGGCTGGGAGGCTCATCGCGTCGGCACGCAACGTCTGCAGCCCTTCATCGACAACGTGCTCAAAGACCTGCGCAACAAGTAACCATCCGTTTCTTTACTTCAGAAGCACCTTTTTGCCCCGATAGATGTAGATGCCTCTTGACGGGTTGACTACCCGGCGTCCGAACAGGTCGTAATAGACCTCGCCGTCGGGTTGCAGAGTGTTGATGACGTCGGCGGCAAGCGGCGCTTTTTCCTCAAAGCGAAACAGCCACTCGTTGGCGTCTTCCGAATAATCGTCGCTCCAGAGATTGATGGCATAGTCTTGGCGGGCAGCGCCGCAGTTCATCAGCCAGTAATAATTGTTTATGGTGGAGTCGGTGGCGAGGGCGCAATAAGAATAGCCGGAGCTGTCGATGCCGCTCATCGTCGGCTCGGTGACGAAGATAAAGCCGTAAGGATTCACCTTACTGTCCTCCTCCAAGGCCACATATAGCCAGCGCGCCGAGGCATTGTCGGCTGTGGGGACAGGATTCACGAACCCGTTGGGAGCCGCCTTGCAGACCATTTTATAGCGGGCGGAATCGGTGGGTGAAGGCTCAAACTTCCACAACTGATAATCATAGGCCTTACTGCTGAAATCAGCCCCCGGAGCCGACCACAGCATGTTGGGATGCTCGCTGCCGGCGGGGAAATACTGTATGCAACGGCCTACGCGTTGGTCAGTGCCGTTATAACGAGTCATCAGCCTGTACCAGACGGAAGGCTGAGGCCTGCGGAAAGTCTGTGCGGATGCGGATAAAGACGAACCTACAAACAGAGATGTCAATATAAAAGCAAAAAAGATTTTCATATACTTGTTATTTAGCAATTTAACGCCCTGTGGGTGAATAATGTTCGTGATTTGCGATGCCCTACCAGACAGGCAAATCCTTTTGACAGAAAACGACCCACGGTTCGGAAAGTGATATGCACCTTCCGAGCCGTGGGTGTTTGGGGTGTAAAAGGTTATGTTCGAGAATTGCTTTGTAGTCTAAATCCTGGTGGCTAAGACTTTGGGAGTAAACGCTTTGGGGCTAAACGCTAAAAATCGTCGTCCATCATGTCGTAGTCGTCCTGCTCATCGAGGAATTCCTCATCCTCCTGTGCCTGTTGGTCGTCATAGTCCTGATTATCGTAATCGGGATAACCGTCGTCATAGCCTTGATTCGCATAATCGTCGTCGTTGGCGATCTCAGCGCCATAATCGGGGTAATTGCGGCCATAACCACCCCTGTAATTGCGATAGCCGCTGGTGCCGTGGCTGCCATAATCATCATCATAGTCCGACCCATTACCGTCATCCTCATGCCCGTAAGGCGGCGGAAACATAGACGCGTCATGCTGATCCTTCTTGTGCCTGAAGAGGCTGAAGATCCACCGAAACAGGAAGAACTCTCCTATGTCATTCCAAAAACTCATACTATTAACCAATTAAATTATCTATTGCTATAATTGCCACCTTTTACCCCGGTTCTTGTTTATATTAACACTTGAACCACCATCGTTTCCTTAACCTTTTAATCTTCTTACAGACAAAACTATGTGCATTATATTCAAAGAATATCTTTGCAAATGAAATAAAAGTGCTTTCCCATTAAATGACTATCAGATATATCTATAAAATCTTCATCCGAAAAATCTTCTCTATAATGTGGACATGATTTAGCAGTGTAAGGAGAGGGTTTGATCGGCAAATTATGCTTTTTATAAAGTACGCAAAGCCTCCCATAATCTAAATTATATTTGCTGAATTTACATAAGAAACAATTTCTAATTTTTACACCTCGTTGAGAGAATCCCTTAAATATTTGTTTATATCGTGTTCCTGTTATTGTTGATATATAATAATGAACATTGGCTGGAATCTTGTTCTTCACTTCGTAACAATAACAATCATAACAGCAGAAATATCCCTCTTTATTCAGCCAAAAAAGTAAGATTTCCTTTAGAAATATATTGCATTGTTCTCTTGGGTCGAAATATTCTAATTTGTTGAAGTTGTATAAAATAATGGGTCGGGTTTTCAAATGACAATCGTGATAATTTTCAAATCTCACGGCATTAAGCCGGCAGTCATTAATTATAGCATCAATTTGCGTTTCAGATTGAATTGGGATTTCAATAATGCGCACTCCCGATTCTCTCTTTTCCTCTGTGCATTGATGTGTTACCATAATTTCAATAAGCACAGGAGGACGTTTAGGGTTTGATGATGAGGATAAAAGCAAATCGGCTCTATATTGGCCGAAAGTTGCTTCTAAGTCGCATTTATCATAATATTTGCGCAAATCGAATTTAACCCATTTTTCACTTTCACATTTTGGCGAATCAACAAATAAACAATCGTATGAACAGACGGATTTTGCTCTATAGGAAAGCAAAAAATTATCTGCGGTAAGAAACGCTTCTCGAATCTTGATTTTGGCTAACTTATGGAGGTATGATTCATAAGAGCAATTTCCAACATTTTTATGGACGAAGTGCCAACGGCGAATTTTACCCTTATGTGGCGTCATCAATTCACCACAGACCGGGCAATAATATAATTCGCTTTGTAGGGTTTCTGAAATGTTTACAAGTTCAGATTTTGAATTATACGCATAGTTATAATTTTGTGTTTGAATTTTCATAATAGCATATTGCGTATGATGGTTCTACATTGGCTTAATCATTGACTCGATGAAGGATATTTCCTTGTCAGAGAGCTTGTATTTGGCATAGAGCTGTTGGTCTATTTCAGCCACGCTCTTGCTCCAGTCTATGTCGCTATTCTCCGTAAAATCTTGATTAGGAACATATTTCCAAGTCTCTTTGCTGTTATCTTGAGTGACTTTTAGAATCCCAAGGAGGGTACGACAGAATTTTGTTTTGATATATTTAAGGGCCGCAGTTGCTTCATTTTCGGAGCAAAAGGCTCCAAAAGTTATAAAGGATTGAGTAACCCCCACAAGGGGTTCCCCCACAAGGGGAGTAGAAAGAACTTCTCCAATTGCACCGGATCCATTACTTTTAGGAAGTATAACTTTCCATTTATATGTATTCGGATGGTCTTCTAAAAGTTTACTCGAAATCCATCTCCAGGTGCGTTTGTTTGACTCTAAACCAAGGATATGAATATCAGACTCTAACTTCCTTTCTTCTGTGAAAACATCAGGTATAGAAAATATAGATGTGGTAAGCCTTTTTTCTCGACCTCCACTACCTATATAAGAAAGAATCCCCGGGAAAGTTGACTCAAGCTCTTGAAGGTTGAATTTGTTTTGGGCAAAAATTATTGAGCAAATACTCCCTTCTTTTTTAGAAGCTACCTTTGCTAAGATACTATTTAATTCGGGAAAAGCTGTGTAAGCGATAATTGGTCCGAAATTGATTTTTTCATTGCGTAACGAAACAGCAACTCCCCCTTTAATATCCACGTTAGGAAAAAAATCTGTACTTTGAGCAGTATAACGAACTATCTTAAAATGAGGATCATTAAGCCGTTCAAGATTCCATTTCTGTGGTGTTTTCCCAGCATTGAACAAATAGCGTGCCGGAGTAATGAATGTAGCTATTTCTGAAAGCTGATAAGCAACATCCATAAATAAATTATAAACTGGAGCATCACTTGTTCGGTCGTTTACAATTTGATATGGCGGATTTCCAACTATTGCGTTTATTTTCACGTTCTTTCCTACGAGGTCGTGAACTTTCTTGACAAAAAGTTCGGGTTGGTTTTTGATTTTGTTGATTAGGTCGTCGGGCGCCCACATATTGGTCTTGCCGTTGCGGAAGCCCAGCAGGGTGCGACGGGTGATGGATTTAGCCATCGGCGTCTTGCAGATGACGAAGATGTTGTCGGCCACGGCCTTGTCCCAAAGAGCCTGATGTTCGGCGAGGTTCTCGGGAGACGTCAGCTCATTGCGCAGAAGCGACCGATAGACGTTATAAGCCAGATACAGGGGATAAAGGCCCGACTTGGAGTTGATTTCGAGGAGATGTGTGTCGGGTGAGAAAACGTCGGCGGTAACGGCGCCACGGTCTACAAAACGCGGCTCCTCAATCGTCGTCTTAAACTGTTTGTCGTAAAAAGTATATCCGCCCAAGGTGTCGCTGAGGTGCATATTCACCACGGGCCACGGTGTCAGCACCGTTTCCTTGTCGGGGTTGCGGAACGTGGCGAAGATGTCGGCGATGCGCTCTATGCGCTCCTCAATGGGTAGCCGGTCGGCGGCGCGGGCCATCTGGCGGATACGTTTGGCGGCGGCGGTGAAGACGTCCGGGTCGTAATACTTCTTGAAGGCGTTAAAGCGCTGCTTGGTAACGCCTTTGGGCATAAACTCCTCCCACGAACGCGAGTCGACAAGCGAGGTGAAATTGTCAATGGTAAGCTCTTTGTCTTCGTCGGTGATGTCGGCGCCGTAGATGAGCAGCGGCATGCGTATGGAGATGCCGCGGAGTATGGAGATGGCGTCTTCCTTGACTTTGCGCTTTTTCTTCAGCTCTTCGAGGCGTGCCTGTTCTTCGGGTGTGCGCTGACGTTTATTTTTCTTTTCGAGCTGTTCCTGCTCGGCATATTCCTCATCGGTGAGACCCTGGTTGTTGACGATGATGTCGTTGGTCTTACCCATGGCCTTTGTCTTGCCGATGATGCCTTTCAGCTCGTCAAACTCGCGGATGTCGACGTCTGAGAGCCGCATCAGCTCATAGTTGTTGTAGAGGTAACCGTCTTCGAAGCCATGTTGCACCACGCGCTCCACATACACGCGTTTGAGCTGCTGAAGCATCTGCTCGGTGTTGAACCGTTTCATCTTGCTTCCATCTACAGCGATGATAGGGCAGAAATTCAGGAATTCGCCGAGCTGCTGACGGTCGGAAGTGGTCTGTTTGCCGGCTTTTGTGGAGATTTTGGCCGTTTCGGCAAGCACTTTGAGAGTGCGGTCGGGGGCGAAGTCAAACACATAACAGTCTTCCTTGACGCGTCCGTTGATGGTTGCCGGGGTCTGCACGCGGAAGATGGTCTGCATATAAGCTGAGGCTGCGGTGTTGTGGCTTCCCGACAGCATCAGCACACCGGTCCAGGGCTTTACGCTGACGCCGGTGGTGAGACGGCCGCAAGAGAGCGTTATGGTGCGTGTCATGTCGGGGTCGGGGCCTATGGCGTTGTTCACCTTGCGCAGCGCTTCCTCGTTGGGTTCCTCCTCGTCGCCGTCGCCGGCAACGTTCACAATCTCGAACAAGCCGAACACCGGGTGGTTGCGCAGCATGGCGGCGAGAGCTTTGGCGGCCTTGACGCCCGGAACCATCCACAGCGTATGGCGGAAGATGTCGCGGTAACGTTTGTTGGCAAAGGGGTAAACGTCGTCGCCTTCGCGCGTCTTTGTGAGCAGATTGAGGAAGTCCTCAACGTGCTGTTTGTGAACGAACTCGCCTTGGTCGGTGGTGCGGAAGAACTCGCGGAAGTTGAAGGCAATGTCCTCGTCGGCAAACTCGTTCATGAGCCGACCGAGGTCGTAAGTGTAGATGTTCATGCGCGGAAGACCCGCGTAGGGGTTATGGTCGCCGGGATGGGTTAAGTCCCATTCGGCTTTAGCGCGTTGCTCCATTACATAATCCCAAGTGAAGATTTCCTCCTCTTTATATTCGTCGAGCAGATTGAATGGTGTTCCGCTTAGACGAAGCACTTTCGTTTTCTCCTTAGTCAGTTCAGCCATGACGGATTTACCGAGTTCTGTTTGTGTACCCTCGTGGGCTTCATCAACAATGATGAGTTCCCACGGAGTGGAGAAAATATCATTATTCTTGTCGAAGTTGCCGCCGACAAGTTCCGAGCCTCGCAAGTCCTGCATCGAAGCGAAGTAAACATAACGGCACTCGCCACGTCGGGCGCGACGTTCAAGTGAAGTGAAAGAGTCGCCATTGGTTTTTGAGCCATAGGCGTACTCGTCATTGTCATAGAATATTTTGCCGAAATCCTCAAACCAACCTGCGTCGACCACGGGACGGTGAGTGAGGATAAGGACGCGGCGAAAGTCGCCATGCTCCTTGACAACCTGTAAAGCCGAAAGAGTTTTGCCGAAACGCATTTTGGCGTTCCACAGCATCTGATTGCCTTTCTTGAAGCGGTCAAGGGTCTTGTCAATAGCTGCACGTTGCTCTGGGCGGAATACAATCGGCGATTGTCCGACCGTAATCTCGGAGTTATGGAGAGCTTTGCGCCCTTCCTTAACGGCGGCGATGGCTCGCTTTGCGGTTTCGAGGTCACAGCAAAACCATTCGTTTGCTCCGTTGACCTTGTCGAACACCTTGCGCTTGATGCCGCTGCGGAGAAGCACGTCGTGGACTTCCTTGTCGTTGATGCCTGCAAGATGACCGTCGCGCACGGAGATGGCTATTTCCGTGTGGAGAAGTTCGTAAGCTATTCCGGCAGTCTTGGTATACTGGTCAATGCGGGCCGTGGCGGCTTTATTGAGCGCGCTGCTGTTGGGCGGCAGAGTGATGTTGCCGTCGTCGAATGTGGCTTCGCCTATTTTCAGACAGTCGCTGTGTGCCTCGTCGGGAATGCGGAACACGTATATCAGCTTGGCTTTAAGGTTTGAGAAATATTCCATGCCGGTTATTTTATAAGGTCGATAAATCGGATTTTCTTTTTGCTCTCAGACTTGGCGCCCCAGTCGCGAATGAGGCAGTAAGAGCCGTTGTGGCGCCTGATGTCGCCGTTTTTGCACCCGTCGCATTGGCTCACTACCTCCGTTTCGCCGAAAAGATCGGCAACTATCTGCCGCCGTTCGCCGCATGTGCCGGGAACAACCCCTTTGAGACCGTCCATTTGCCAGAAATTCCACGAAATGATGTAGGCAATGTAAAGGAGCGATTTCAAAAGCGGCTCTTTGCCGAATTTGGCTTTGAAATAGTCAACAAACGTCATGAGCAGATTCTCGCGGGCGAGCAACAGGTTGTCGCCCTGCCATTCATATCCGTAGACGTTCTGAAAAGCCACCTGCGCCCATTTGAGCCAGTCGGCGGAGTTGTCCACGTTTTCGGAAATGACCCTGAGCTTGCGGTCGAGCAAGCCGATGCGCCGCTCAATGGGTATCGGCTCGCCGCTGACGGTGTCGTAACGGCTGACGACGTAAGGCGCTTCGCCGCAGGTGATTTCAAGACGAGTGTCGCGCACATAGTCGCGCCATATGCGCCCTTCAGGAAAGAGAACAGGTGTTGGGTTGACAGCCCATGTATGGTCATCGTTTTCGTGATTGAAAACGTCCTCGCGCCCGAACCATGCTGCGTCAACGAGATTGTTCTGCGCGTTGCATATCCACGACGGGGTGAAGACCTCGGCCATTTCGCGGCTGCGTTGTTGCTGTTGCTGCCGGGTCTTTACTGAGCGTGGAACTATGACCATGCCGTTATCGCCGGTGATTTTCTCCACCGTTATTTCGTCGGCGTATTGATAGCCGGCGCCGCGGTCGGCGTAATTGTCGGTGGCCCAAAAGATATTGACCTGCCGCTCAGGGGTGCTTAACGTGTGGTCTTTGAGAAGCACAGTGAGCAATTCGGGCGACAGCTCGAAAATGTCATTCTCTTTTATGTCGACCTGCGAATCAGTCATTTTTCAAATTTGTAAATCCCTTTCATGGCATCTGAAGAGGGGTGGCCTCTTCGGGGCTCGCCTATGGTAATGGAGGGCGGGAGGCGGCTCGGGAATTATCTAAATACAAAGGTAATAATTTTTTTGGATACCGGCGGCATAAAGTTGGGCAAAGGAGGCAAAAATTGCGGCAAAAGAATAAGAGAGCGCGTTTATGTTGCAAAACACGCTCTCTCAAAGCTCTTACCCCTATAAGCCTTATAAGATTTATAAGACTTATAAGCCCAATTAGCCCAATTGAGCCGCTACGTTATTCTCCGAAATAGAATCTCAAAATAAGTTCCACGTTGCCCAAATCGGGTATGTCTCTTTTTCCCAGATCGAGCTTCAGACGTCCCCACTCAGTGTCTTGGCTGGAAAGTGACTTCTCAGTGAATTGGCCATCGGGGAAGATAATCTTTATCATTTTGGAGTTGGGGTAGATGCAGTAGACGAAGTTCAGGTTGCCTAACTCCTGTAACATTTCAGAATTAGGATTGGAAATTACCAGCTTTCCGCAATTGGCAGCTGCATTCGATATCCATGCATTGCGTTCGCATTTCAAACCCACCGGAATCCAGAGATTGATGCCTTTGTCGTAGTTTTTCAGCTGTAAGAAGACAAAATCGTTTGCGTTAGGCACCGAGTCCATCAGATGTTTATCCACGTTATAAATCTTCATGCTATGGTCATCGGCGGGAGTTCGGAAGATAACGCAGTTTCGTGTCGTCAGGTCAGAGTCGTTTCTGATTGCGCCCACATAATACATTCCGCAGGAGTCTAATTCCCCCACGATGGTTTTGCCGTTGCCTGTCATGCGGAGCATTTTTTGTTCTCTGTAAAACTGGCCTTCATTGTTGTCGGAACCCACCATGGACCCCTTGTAATTGACATATACACTCAGGTATTCAAAGGTTCCCTTGGACCTCCGGGAATCAAAACGTCGTAACTGCCCTGGAAGGTCATGGGCACGGAGGCTGAAGCCGTTTTTACTCCGGCTAAAAGAAGCGCTAAAAGCACTATTGCCGGAAATATTCGCCTTGCTATTCTCGTTTTCATTTTTTGCAATGTTGTGGTTAGAGTATTATTGTTAGCGACACGTCTATGGCTCTACCCTCACGCAAGCCCTTAATCACTGTGTAAGCCAGGGGAATGCTCAGGTAAGTAGTGGCGAAATCCTTTTCGTTGAGTATATACAACGTATTGCTGGTGTTCCGCGGATTGTTAATCATCAGAGTGTTGTCGATAAAGGCGTAGCGCCCTTTCAGGATTCCGAGAGCCGTCATCACCACATTGTCGGCCGTTATCTTGTATTCACCTTCCCCGGGGTTCTCTTCAGGAACGAACTTCACCGTGGCCGGGAAAGCCAGGATTGGATTATCCGACGATTCGTACAGCTCGATATATGCGGCTGTGTAAGTGCCCTCTTCAAGCTTTTTGCGTATTTGTTCGGGTGTGAGTTTCTTTTGCGGAGTGAGGTTGTAGAGGAAACACTTGTCGCCGGAGCCATTCTTGCCGTTGGCGAATTTGTCGGTGAAGGAGCGGCCGCCGTTGGTGCTGGTGGCGGTGATTCTCAGACCGCCCGAGGTAACCTTCAGCGTGTTGCCTACAACGCTGTAATTGCCCCCGAAGACCTTAAAGCCGAAATTCCAGCCTATATCCGAAGGATCGAGACCGATTGATGATTTCATCATCAGCCCCTCTTCCATGCCGTAGTTGTAGCATATCAGATTGTTGTTTTTGAGTTTGGCGGCACTCATGCCACCGCCTCCGCCCGAAGTGCTGCGCTTCTTGGCGGCTGTGCTTTTTTTGCCGGTAACCGTGCCTCCGTCGTGGTGACCGAGCCGAGCGTCAACGCGGCCATGAGCAGTAATGCAAAGGCCCTGAACGTTAATTTCATAATGCTTTATTGTTAGTGTTCTTTTGGTTGCGAAAAATAGTATTCAGGCGCGTAACACGCTTACTGTCAGCGTATTAACACCAGCGTAAGGGTTATGCCCGAGGCACTGCCCAGGGGCACTTTTATGTAATAGCCGTCGTCGTAAGCCGTGCCCTTCACCGTCTTGCCCGTGGAGTCGGTAAGCACCACATCCGAGCCTTGTACAGAGTATGTGCCCTGCATGGTGCTGAAAATTTTCTGCAACGAAGGCGAGTCGCACGTCATCATAAACGACTTGTCGGCGGGGTTGAAAAGAAAGTCAGAGGTGGCGCACATCGTCTTGCCATCGGCCAGACCAATCAGCACGAACGCCGTGTAACCGTCCTCGCTGCCTATTACACCCTCCAGCTTCGAAGCCGGTATGGCGGCCGGTTTCAGGCGGCGCGGCACCTTGAGCAGCCACAAATCCAGCGTCTGGCCGTAGAGCGCAAGATTGCCGGTGAGAGTGCTGCCGCCGTCGGTTGACGTCAGCGTGGTGGCCGGGCGTCCCGGCGCCTTCAGACTGATGGTAATCTTGTCGCCTACCTTTGTTGCCTTATACGATGCTGCAAAGTTGTAGGTGTCTGACACGTTAATCTCAATATCGGTGTCGTCAAAGAGGAAATCAACCCAGCTGTCAATAGGCTGGCCCGGAATCTTGCCGATGCCCTGATAGTGATACTTGTTGAGATCTGCGGGTGCTCCGAATGAGTTTGCTGCCCACAAAAAAGCCATGAACAGCATCACGAAAAGAGTCTTTATCTTCATTTGGTTAAAAATTTGTCAGTTGGCTTTCTCAAACTGGAAAAGTACGTCATCTTCAGCGAACTCAAAGGAGCTTGCATTGGCATCGGCGAGCGGGATTTTGGCAAACACCTTGTCGGAATTGCCGTTGTAGAGCACCAGACTCACCTTGCCATACTGCTCCACTACCTCATAGCGACCGCCGAAATCGAAGTCGTCGCCGAGCTTCTCCTTCTGCCACGAGTGTTCATACTCATACTCCGTTATGCCCTCCCTGCGTCGGTCTCTGCGCGTGGATGCCTTACGCATGTCGAACGAGGCGGATACAAACTTAATAGTGTACTTGCCGCCGGCAAAAGAGAGCGCCACATCGCCCACCTTGATGCCCCCCGCGTCGCCGGTCATATAAGCTGCGCCCTTAAACTGCGCATTATCGTGTATATACTTGGCCTTCACCGCTGTCACCCGCCGGGCGTTCTCCACCTCCGCTTCCGTGTGACGCATTGCACCCGGCCGTTTGTGCGACGCACGCTTGATCTGCGCGACCTCGAGATGCTGCTCGAGCAGACCGTGAACACCGGCATCGAT
>OGXW01001234.1_pt1 | contig 19475 bp, 23 predicted proteins | sample 1576341 | NCBI WGS metagenome assembly OGXW01 (sample SAMEA3541592, study PRJEB24748) | human gut metagenome | biome: human gut; feature: human-associated habitat; material: faeces | place: China | collected 2012
CACAGTTTGGGCAATATGGCACTCCTATTCTTGCATATAATAAACGAATATAGTCATATATTTCTGTTACTGTTCCTACTGTTGAACGAGGATTTTTCGAGGTTGTTTTTTGATCTATTGATATTGCAGGTGATAAACCATCTATTCTTTCTACATCTGGCTTTTCCATTATTCCTAGAAATTGTCTTGCATAGGATGATAAACTTTCTACATATCTTCTTTGGCCTTCTGCATATAGTGTATCAAATGCTAGACTTGATTTTCCTGAACCTGAAAGTCCTGTTACTACTACTAATTTGTCTCTTGGTATTTCTAAACTTATGTTCTTTAGATTGTGCACTTTTGCACCTTTTATAACTATTTTATCATTCATTTTTTCTGCCCCTTTGCTTTTTTATACCGAACATTATTTTACCATGTTTTTTTGTTTTTATCAATAGCTAAAACAAAACATTTATTCTACTATGTCAATATAAATTTACCAATAGCTTTAGCTACCCCCTCATTATTATTATCATCAGTTACAAAATCTGCAACAGCGGTTACAACAGGTGTACTACCTTTCATAACAACTCCAAGTCCCGCTTCTTCTATCATCTTTTTATCATTCATATTATCACCAATTGTCATAACCTCATTTTTCTCAATATTCAGTTTATCAATCAAATATTCAATAGCATACCATTTATCAACATTTTTCATAGAAATTTCTGTATAATAATACTCAATTGGTACATCTGTAGTTCCGTGTTTTATTACTTTTCTTGACATATGAGATACATCTAAAACCTCTAAATCTTGCACTACCTCAAATTTTTTAATAATAGAATTAAAAACAGACTGAGTGCTATCACATATAAATATTTTCATTATTTTTTCGTCTTGCATTTCTTCTACATATTTTAAAATATCTTCTACTAATGTAATATGTGTTTTTTTAGAATCTTCTTTCTTTATATTTTCCTTATAATAATATAAAACATTAAATCTTAAACTACTTGCTATTATTGATTTATTTGTATACACATTATAATAAATACTGTTTTGCTCACAAGTTTTTATTATATCTATTGCCTTGTTTTTCGGAATATATTTTTCATATACTATCTTATCATTTTTTATATCATACACAACTGCACCATTACCTGCTATCATATATTTTGTGCTTCCTATTTCATTTGCAATTGTTTTTATAGAATCTATACTTCTTCCTGAAGCTATTATTACTTCTGTTCCTTTTTGTATTGTTTGTTTTATTACTCTTTTTGTATTTTCTGTTACTTCCCCATAGCTATTTAGCATTGTTCCATCTAGGTCTACTGCTACCATTTTGTACATTTTTTCTCTCGTTCCTTTCGCTTTTTTGCATTATTATATACCTTTTTTGACTTTTTTACAACAAATTTTACTAGCAAAAAATGCAGGAATTATTTTCCCGCATTTTTTATCTTCTTTTTGCATATTGTTAAAATTATAATCATACCAACTATAATTCCAACAATCAAAGAAACTGTAAAAACCCCATTAGAAATTTTTTCTATAGTTCCATTTGCATTATAATTTTCTTCTTTTCCTGCTATAGATTGAGTTTGTGTATTATTTTCTAATATATCTGGATGCTTGCTCTTATATTCCTCAAAATTCTCTAAAAACTTATCATAATTTTCTGGAATTTCTGAAATTCTTTCCACTTCATATTCTCCATTAACTTTCTTAAATTTGATAAATCCTATATTATTTCCCTTAGTTTCCCAAACAGTATTTTCTTCTGAATATGGTGTTACATTAAAATTTATTGATACATCCAACTCCTCATTTTCGTCATATGATATACCATACCCTGCAAGTTCATAACTTGTTATTCTTTTCTCAATAGGTATTTGCTCACTTTTAAATGTATCTAACCATTCACTACTTGCTGTATTAATAGCTTGTCTTATTTTTATATTTTCTATTCCCTCATAATCTGCAAAAGCTCTACTTGAAAATGCAAACATTATAAATATTAATATGAACGATATATATAGTTTCTTCATAATTTACTCACCCACCTTTTCTAATAAAATTTCTGCTTTATTTCCGTGATAATCAACATAAACAGTAAGTTTATCTGTTAAATCATATTTTGTTAAATCAAATGTACAATTAGATTCGTAAATTCCATCATCATCAATAAATCCTCCTCCATTTGCTCTTGGACTCATTGACATTTCGAATTTTTTTCCGTTTTCATTTTCTATGTATTTATCATATTTCCAAATTTCTACCTCTCTTTTTTGCCATTCTATATATTCTGGTGTATATCTTATTTTTCTTTCTAAATAATTTAACATATCGGTAGTTTTTAGTTCATCATCTTCTGGCAATAAATCCCAATATTTTAATTCCGGAGTTGTTGGTCTTTCTTGATGTTTTTCTGCTTTAAATTTTAGTTTCACATCAATTCCAGTTGTATATGATGTTGCTGACAATACATTAAAATCACTGTTTGTTGTACTTATTTGTTTATATATAGTTGTTTTTCTATTATACATCTTTTCTGGAACATCAACTGTAAAGTCCCATGAACCTTGTATGGTAATTTCTTCGTCTCCAAGTGATGTCTCTTCTTTATCTGAAATCTTAATTTTTGTTAAACTAAAATTTAACTTTTTACTCTTTGGAAAAGCGTCTCCTTCTGTATACATATTATAAACTACCTTTACAGGATTTTCTCCTCTGTTTTGTATATATGCATTTAATCCTGCATTTTCTGATATATTATTTCCATTTTCATCTGTTATTTTTAAATCTGGAAAATTCACATCCCAAATATCTTTTGGATTTACTACTTCTTTCACCTCATCTGGAAGAGTAACTTTTATTATCATACTTAAATTAAAATCATCCATTACAAATTCTTCTACTTTTATTTTGGTATTTATATTTTGAATTATTTTACCATTTTCCTCATTTTTAGCATTACCTGTTGAATCTTGATTTTCCATATCTATGTTTTCAACATATCCTTCATTCATTGCCGTTTCCATACCTTTACTAGTTCCAAAAAAGTTGTCATATATTTTTTGGGATATTTCTTTTGCAAATACCATTCCCGAGCACGATAAAATCATTAAAATTGTTGCAACCAATGGTTTTATTATATTAATCTTTTTAGGCATTTTCTTTTCCTCCTTAATAAAGTCGGATATAGAAATTTTTGTTTTGGTTTTTTCTAAAATTCTTTCTTTATTAATATTCATCACTATACCCTCCTTTTAATAATTCATTTTTTAGTTTTTTTCTAATTCTGTGTAATCTTGATTTTACATTAAACTCCGCTATTTTTAATATTTTAGATATTTCATTTATTTTCCTATTTCCATAATAATATAGATTAAAAATGTCTTTGTCTTGTTCCTTCATTTTTTCCATTGTATTTTTTATTATTTCAATTTTTTCTCTATTTTCATATTCTAAATCTATCATCTGTATATCGAAAAAATCGCATTCTAAATCATTAATATTGTGATTATTCTTTGTTTTTCTTAGCTTTTCTTTCACCAAATTTCTCGCTATTCCTGCTATATATGAGCTAAGAGATTTTTCTTTGTCAATTTTATTTTGATTTTTCCATAATATAAAAAATGTATCTGATATTATTTCTTCAATATCTTCTTGGTTAAAAATATTAGCAGACATATTTTGTATAATTGTGTATATGTACCCACTATATTCATCTATTATTTTTTCTAAATCAAGATTCTTTTCATCAATACTTTCATATTCACTTATTGTTTTATTTTTCATTTAGATCTAAACTCCTTTTTAAGATACCTTACATTTATATATTGATATTTTATCAAAAAAGGTTACATTTTTGTTATTTATTTTTTATTTTATACATTAAAAGGCAGGAGCACAACCCCTGCCTTTATGTATCTATTTTTTGGACACTCCATTAATAGAACTATAAAACCAAGAATAATACTTCTGCCAATTCTAGCTAAAAAACACATCGTATCATAATAACTTTTCTAGCAATTAAATCTAAAAATTCATTTCAAATTTATTTGTTAGCCATATTATTTTCAACTTGTTGTATCATCTTTTTAACCATATTTCCACCGATTCTTCCAGCATCTCTTGAAGAGATATCACCATTATAACCGTCTTTTAAAGTTACTCCAACTTCGCTAGCTACTTCGTATTTGAATTTTTCTAATGCATCCATAGCTTCTGGAACTAATTTTTTGTTACTGTTGTTTGAGTTTGCCATTTCTTTCACCTCCTGTTAATATTAACATTTTTTATTATGAAACTTATATTAATTTTGTTTAAAAATTATTAAAATTCTGTTTCATTTTTATAGAAAAAAGTTTTCTTTTTTCTAAATATAGAATGTGCAGAAATGAAAAAAATAAACAGAAAATTTTTGGAAATTTTTTTGAGTAAAAAAATGAGGTAGAACATTTTACTCTACCTCGTTACTTTTTTCTTCTTGTCTTCCCAATATATAAAGAAATGCAAATGCCGGTATCTTTATTACCGTTTTTCCGTCTTTAAGTTTTATTATTCCATAATCCAATGCGTCTTTTGTAACAATATAAATATAATCATCTACATTTGGAATATTATATAATGCATTATCTTTATTTAATTCTGTTTTTTCTCTATATTTTACCTCAATATATAAATTTTCTTTTACTGAATTTCCTATAATATCAATTTCTTTTTCTGTTTTATTATCTCTATAATATCCAACATTTCCATTATATTTTCTCATATATGTATAAACATGTCTATAAACGGCTGTTTCAACACTATATCCCATTTCCTTTGGGTCTGTTATTATATCATCTTTCATAAGTACCGCATTTCTTATAGCACTATCTACAATATATACTTTTGGTTTAGATTTCAAAATATTTCCTTTTATAGGTGTACTTTCGTAAATTAAATTTGCATTTTTTAAAAATCTTATATATTCTTGAACAGTAGCTAACGCAGTATTATCAAGTTCTTTACACATAGATGTATAATTAATAATATTTGATGTATTGAAACATAAGTATAAAAATACTTTTTCTAGTATATTAATATTTCTAATATTAAATAATGATGGTATATCTCTTTTTAGAACCTTATCGACTATATCTTCTCTTAATATTTTTTGAGCATATGCTTCATCACTTGATTTTACAAGTTCTGGGAACCCTCCTATTTTTATATATCTATTAAAATGTTTTTGCAAAATCGATAATGTGTTTACAACATCTCCAAGTTCTTTTTCTTTTATGTTTTTTAGATTTTCAATTGTAAAATCTTTTGGTAATTTTTCATCTAATCCGGATAGTTCTGTTTTTTTATTAGCGTTAAAGAATTGCCCTGTCAATAATTCATTTACTTGTTCAACTGATAATACATCTAAATCACTAACTGTAACTGGCTTTCCCTTTTGTTCTACTAACTTACAATATTCATAAAACGATAATGTTGGAACTGTTATTGTAACCCATCTTCCTGTTCCACTTTCTACGACTCCTTCTGTTATTACTGGACTTGCACTTCCTGTTGCCATTACATGTGAATTTGGATTTTGGTCATATAATACTTTAAGCCAATTATTCCAATCTTCAGCATATTGAATTTCATCGAAAAATAAATATTTTGTCCCATCTCCTGACAAATTTACCTCATATAAATCTAGTAATTCATTCAATTTGCAAAATTTTAAAATAGGATTATCAAAAGATACATATAAAATATCTTTTGGTTCTACTCCACTTTTAATCAATTCATCTATTAACTGATATAATATAGTCGTTTTTCCGACTCTTCTTGCTCCTGTTAATAATACATATCTTCTTATTTCTTTATTATTAAATGCTTTTTTTGCTTCATAAAATGCTGTACGTTTCATACCTTTTATTGTATCTGTTGGAACTTCATTGGTTTTCCACCAAGGATTATATGATATTAATACTTTTAGAATATCATTCTTATTTATTATAGACATATTATCACCTCTTCATATATTATAAAATATATTCACGTAAATGTCAACTTTTATTTAAAGTATAATCTTGCATTTTAGTGTTTTTTGCTAAAGTATGTTTTAGTATTTATTATCATTTTGTCAAAATATGTTTTATATTTTAATTTTTTGGAATCGCATTCCTAGCTAATTCATCACATCTATTATTCAATTCAACATCACTATGACCTTTAACTTTATTAAAAGTAACCTTGTGTTTCTTGGTCAAGCTATAAAGTTCCTGCCATAATTCCTTATTTTTAACCGCTTCACCTGATGCTGTTTTCCAGCTTTTTTTCATCCAATTAAAAATCCACCCTTGATTAAATGCATTAACACAATAACTACTATCACTAAAAATCTCGACCTCGCACTCTTGTTTTAAAGCTTTTAATCCTTGAATAATTGCAGTAAGTTCCATAATATTATTTGTAGTACTTTTATCTCCACCAGATATTTCCTTTTTCAATTCTCCTGCCATTAAAACTGCTGCCCATCCTCCCGGTCCCGGATTTCCTGAACATGCTCCATCTGTATAAATTATTACTTTTTGCATTTAATCAACTCCTTTTTTTGATTGGGGACGGTTCTTTTTCGGAAAAAGAACCGTCCCCAATCAGAAAAATTATTTCGTTATCCATTTTACTAAATCTAAATTTTCGCTATCTAAAAGCATTTTATTTGTTGGCATAACTCTAAATGTATATCCGTAATTTCCGCCTGTTGATAAAGAAATTTTAGCATTATAAGTATATCTCTTATATTCTTTTTCCTCAGATACAAATTTCATTGGAACTACTGTTATATTTTCAACACGTCCTTCGTCTGAAATTTTACCACAATATACTTCTACTCTTATGTCTTCTTTTTCTAAATTTGGAAGTGTGACTTTACATCCAACTTCTATTGCTTCACCTGCATCTATTCTAACATTTTCTGGATTATCTGTTTGTTCTATTAAGATATTATCCCAATTATCTTTTACATGTTTTTTCCAAGATGTAAATTCTGCTGCTTCATCTAATTTTGAAAAATGTTCATTATATAGGTTTATTAATGGTATATATAAATTATTTGTATAATCAACCAACATTCTTGCAGTACTGTATTTTCCACCTGTTGTTATTATTGATTGTTTCATTATTTTCATCCATTCTTCTGATGGTTCATTCTCACTTGGTCTATTGTAGAATGTTGGTATTATTTTTGTTTCTAATGTTTTATACATACTTTGGCTATCTGCTATATCTTGTTCCGCATAAGATCTATATTCTTTGTCTGTTCCTATTGTCCATCCGTTTGTTTGGTCATATCCTTCTGCCCACCATCCATCTAAAACACTAAAGTTTACTACTCCATTTACAGATGCTTTTTGTCCAGATGTTCCAGATGCTTCCATTGGTCTACGAGGATTGTTTAGCCATACATCTACACCACTTATTAAATATCTTGACATTGCTATATTGTAATTTTCTAGTAAGAATATTTTTCCTCTAAATTGTGGTTTCATCGATATTTCGTGTATAAATTTTATTAAGTCTTGTCCTTCTTTATCCGCTGGATGTGCTTTTCCAGCAAATACTAATCTTACAGGATGCTTACTATCATTTAATATTTCTGTTATTCTTTCTAAATCGTTAAATATTAATGTTGCTCTTTTATATGTTGCAAATCTTCTTGCAAATCCTATTATTAAGTCATTTGATGATATTGATGATGTCATTTCTTTTATTTCATCATAGCTTACTCCTGCTCTTCTTAGTCTGTTTGTTGTGTTATCTTTTATTATTTGTATTAGTTTTTCTTTTCTTTCTAAGTGTGCATTCCATAGTTCTTCATCTGGAATATTTTTTATTCTTTTCCATGTTTCATCTAAGTATATTTTGTCTTGCCAATATGGTGTTGTAGGTGATGTTAGATATTTGTTGTATAATTCTTTTAAGTTTTGTGGTACCCATGTACATGTATGTATTCCGTTTGTTACATAAGTTATTGGTGATTCATTTGCAGCTATGTTTGGCCATACATCTCCAAATAATTCTCTTGATACTTCTCCATGAAGTTTACTTACACCATTTTTCTTTCCTGCAATTTTTAATGCTAAAATTCCCATATTGAATCCAGGTTCTAATTGTTCGCAAGGTTTCATTCCTAATTTTAAGAAATCTTCTCTTTCTAAACTCATTTTTGGCCAGAATTCTTTGAAATATCTTTCAACTAAATCTGTTGGGAATATGTCGTTTCCTGCTGGTACTGGAGTGTGTGTTGTAAATACTGTTTTTGAACTTACTATATCTCTTGCAATTTCAAATGTAACTTCTTTTTCTGCTATTGTGTTTTTTATTAATTCTAATGTTAAAAATGCAGAATGTCCTTCGTTCATGTGATATATTGTTGGATTTAATCCAAGTTTTTTTAGTAGTCTTACTCCTGCTATTCCTAAAACTATTTCTTGGCGAATTCTCATATCTTGGTCTCCACCATATAGTTTTAATGTTGTTTCTCTATCTTCGGCACTATTTTTGTCTATGTCTGAATCTAATAAATATAAACATATTCTTCCTACATTTATTTTCCATACTTTTAAATATACTGTTCTTTTTTGGAATTTTACTTCTATAAGTAAATCTTCTCCATCTTCATCTTTTACTGGATGGATTGGCATATTGTCTAATTCAATATTTTTGTATTCTGATTTTTGAATTCCATATCCTTCAATTTTTTGATGGAAATATCCATTTTTATAAAGTAAACCTACTCCAACTAGTGGAATTCCTAAATCACTTGCTGATTTTAAGTGGTCTCCTGATAAAATTCCCAGTCCTCCTGAGTAGATTGGTATTGTTTCATCTAGTCCATATTCTGCTGAGAAATATGCTACTAGGTCATTTTTGTTATCTGGATATTTTTTACCAAACCATGTGTCTTTGCTTGACATATAGTCCTCGTAATTTTTTAATACTTTTTCATATTCTTTTACAAAACTAGAATCTTTTGCTGCCATTTCTAGTCTTTCTTGTGATACTCTTTTTAAAAATTTTACTGGATTTTTTTCTACTGTTTCCCATAAGTCTCTGTCTATTTTCTTTAGTAATCTTAAATATTCTGAATTCCAACTCCACCATAAATTATTAGCTATTTCGTCTAATCTATTTATACTTTTTGGTAACTGTGGCTTTACAGTTATTTTATTAAATACGTACATTTATCTTGTCCTCCTTGGTAACTTTTTCTATTTTTCCTTTAGATATTATCTATTAAAATGTTTGTTTTGTCAAGAATTTTTGGATATTTTTGTAATTGGAAATTTTTGTAATTTTTATTTACATAAGGTTGTTTTTGTGATATAATTTATTGTATAAAACACCAAGGAGGTAAATGCATAATGACAAAGGAATATTCACTTATTGAATTAATCGTTAAGAGGGATAAAGATCCTTCCTCTCTTACAGAAGAGGAATCTACTTATTTAGACCGCTGTTTTAAACAGTATTTAAAGCCTCTTCCCAAAAATAAAAAGTAAGTGAAAACAAAGGGAGAAGTTGATATAGTGCATCTACACTCATCAATTTCTCCCTATTTCTATTTTGTTAATTTTTCTCCAAAACAACAATATTCTTAGCCACAACATCCAATTTAACAACATTCATAGCTGTTAAATTCTCAATTTCCTTAACAATCTTTTTCTTAAATTCGACCAGACCTTCTGCAACATTATATCCATAAACAACACTAACTTCCATATCAATTAAAGGTCCCTCTCCATAATTTTGAACACGAGTTCTTAAAACCTTATAAATTTCTGGCATCTTTTCAGCCTGATATTCTGCAATTTGTCTAAAAACAGAATCTGAAATTGTGAAATTTCCCATATAACTGAAAGTAGGTCTAATTATTGATTTTTCTGATATATATGGTTGTTTTCCTTTTCCTTTTGATTTAAAAATTTGAAGTGGGTCTAATAAATATCCAGAAAAATCTTTTTTTATTTCAAATGTTGGAACAGGTATTACGTGTTTTCCTTCAGTAACTCTTATATTTCTAGCTGTTTTCATTTCTTCCTCTGTTGCCACATCTGTTATATATGTTGTATCTGATACTTTTGGAAGTCCCAAATTTTCTGCAATTTTTTCCACCATTCCATCAGATGTTCCAAGTATAAGAATTTTCTTTACTTTGTATTTTTTTAATGCTTTCTGAATCACTTTTTTTTCGTCATCATGTAAAAACAAAGCTTTTTTTACTGTTTCTATTTTAGTTGATGCTTTTTTTGCTGATTCTCCAGCTACAACTCTATTCTCATTTATTAAAAGTCCATCATCAATTATAAAATGTACATCTTTTTCTCCTGCTACCATCTGTGCTCTGTAACTTTTTCCTGTTCCTGATGGTCCTACAAAAGCATATACTTTAATATTTTCAAACATTTTATTTTTCCTTTCGTTATAAAAATAAGACTAAGACTAAAAAGCTAATTTTAGACCTAGTCTATTATATTTTATACTATTTCTTTTATTTTTACACTACGCACGTGGTCAATTTTTTCCCAAGTTGTATCTTGTTTAAATAAACATTTAAAGTTTATTAAAAGCCACGAACCTGTAAATAATGGGTAATATATTAACCATTTTAACATTGGTTTTATTGGTTTTTTGTCTAAATACATTGTAAATACTGCTGATAACATTGGTAGGAAAAATGTTGGTACTACATATCTTAATATGTTTAATATTAAACCTGCTGTTGTCATTGTATCTAACATATATATTACAAAGTTTGATAATAACAATACTATTGATAATACAAACATTGGTATACTTCCAACTATGTATAATAATCCATCAAAATTCATTATTGTTTTATTTTTTTGAACTGCCTTTGCTAGGTCTTTTGTATAAATTTTCATACATTGAATATGTCCAACTGTCCATCTTGTTCTTTGTGTCCATGATGCTTTGAATTTTTCTGGTTGCTCATCATATACTATTGCATCTGTTGCCCAACCTAATTTTTTTCCTTTTATTATTTGTTTTAATGAGAATTCTATATCCTCTGTTAATGTTTTTGTATCCCAACCTGTTTCTTTTACTAAGTCAAATTTTACCATAAATCCTGTTCCATTTAATAATGGTGATAATCCTACATTGTATCTTGCTAAATGATAAAATCTGTGCATTGTCCAATAGAAAAATGCATATCCTGCTGATACCCAGCTTTCTGCTGGATTTTTTATGTCTTTATATCCTTGTACTACTTCTTCTCCTTGACATAGTTTTCTATTCATTACTTTTATGAAGTTTTTGTCTACGATATTATCTGCATCAAATACTAAAAATGCATCATAGTCCGCATTTTCTTCTATTTTTTGTTTTAAGAACCAGTTTAGAGCATATCCTTTTGTCTTTTTTGTTTCATCAAATCTTTTATATACTATTGCTCCCGCTTCTTCTGCATATTTTGCGGTGTTATCTGTACAGTTGTCTGCTATTACGTAAATATCGTATAGGTCTTTGTCGTAGTCTTGATTTTTTAAACTTTCTACTAAGTTTGCTATTACTGTTTCTTCATTGTGTGCTGGTATTATTGCCATAAATTTGTGGTTTTTCTTTTTTAATAGTGGTTTTTCTTTAAATTTTATTAGTGCACATAAACTTATTGCTAGTTCGTATATCCAGAATACTACTATTAGATATACAAGTGCTTGCCTCAATAAATATATATATTCCATCTATTTCTCCTTCTCTTTTTATTTTATTTCACTACATTGTATATTATACTATTTTTGCCCAAGTTTTGCAATGTTTTGGTGGAAAAATTTATAAAATCTTAATTTTATTGATTTTTTATTTGCTGATTAATAATATTTTTATTACCATTCTATATAAAAAATTTAAGGGAACTAATTTAATTAGTTCCCTATATTTATATTCTTATAATAAATTTTCAATATAAAAATACCCTAAATCCTATATTACTACTAAAATTGGAGTTATTTTCATTACGACAATTTGCAGGTGCTTTTTTTCCAGATACATTATAATCTCCGCCATTATAAGTACAATGCATTTTTTCGCCATCAAAATTTTCCAATGTCCATTCCCATACATTTCCTGCTATATCATATATATTGCAATAAGAAAAATTATCACTAGCTCCTGTAGTTAACAAAATTGTGTTGCTACTATTTTTTTCATAAGGATATTTCTCAAGTTTTAATCCATATACCGATGCATCTTTTACTTTTATATTTGTTATAATAAATTGACTGTTGTTATAATTACCAATTGTCGTACTATCTGAACATAGTTTTAATTGAATTTCACTTCTAACATTATCTTTATTTCCAGTTTCTTTTTTTACACTTTTCTCTTCAATATATTTCAACATTAAATCCCATTGTACTCCATACATTAAGCTGCAACTATAGTCATTTGTACTCATACTTCTAGCTAAAACTTGAGCTTGAGATCTCCTTACCCAATTATACGGATAGCAATTTGCTTTTATAACTGGTTTTTGAGTTGCTTCGTGCTTTGTATAATAATCCTCGCCATAATAGCGTATTTTCTCTTTATCACTATCAATTCCAACCTCATATCTACCTACCCAAAAACCGCCATTTTGATATACACTTTTTAACATTCTATGATAATATTCTTCATATTGACTTTCACTATCAAACCAATCTTCCTTATTATCATTATCTTCATAATAGCTGTCTTTTTTTCCCATATTTTTTCTATAAGTCTCCGTATAATTGTGTAAATCTTTTTCAATATTCTCATAATTATTATCAAAATCCGTTATATTTAATCCAGTAATCTTATATACTTCTGTTGTTTTAGGTACCTCTACCCAAACATATTCATTGCCATTTCCATCTGTTATAACCAAACCATCATCAATAGAATCTTCTCCTGCAATCTTTGTTGGTGCAAAACCTTCTGGTAAGGTAAGGCCTTTATATGTTGTTTTCCCTGTACTCATTAAAGCTTCTGCTTGTGCCATTTTTCTTTGTTCATCTATTCCAGCAGTTTCAGTCTTTTCCTTCGCCTCAGCTGCTCTATTTAAAATTCCATTTTGCCCTGTTAGCATACTTATACTAATGCCGTGCTAAAATCAATACAGCAAAATTTGCCATTTTCTCTTTTAGTTGATATGTCTGGTTTTCGTTGATATTTCAAGGCTTAAGCTCTCTTATAAGTTTTTTTACGTTCAACTAAAAATTTAGTGGTTAATAACAATTTAATAACAATTCGCACATTCTATTTATTATTAAATCCGAATGTAATTCCTTTCTTATATACCTTCAAAAATATTTTTTTAAATAATACTACAACAATTCGTTCTCTCCAATTCAGGTCCTTGACTATTTCTTTTGCAATGTTATTTTCCATAATAATTCCTCCTTGACATTTTATATCAAAGAGCATATACTTGAATTATACTCTTTGACGAGTTTTGGTTAGAGATAGGTTTGGGAAATTTTGGCTATCTCTAACTTTTTATATTATACAATATTGCTCAAATTAAAATCAAACCCCGTTTTCGACAAAAAAATCCGCAAAGCCTTGAAAACTCTACGAATTTTTTTGAAAATTTTTTTAATTTTTTTTAGAAATTGTTCTATTCCTTAAGTCGTGCCAGTTCAAGCCCGATATATATTTTATACTTTCCGAATTTAACAGATCTTTTTCTTTTGCAAATTTATTCCATTCTGGAATCGACGGAAACTCTGCAAAATCTTGAGTTATCTTTTCTATAGAATTTATTGATTCTACATATTTTTTATACATTATACTTTGATGAGAATACTGAACTTCTTTTTTGTAATATGAATTTATCAACTTATCAAACCTTAAACTTATTCTATTTGTTTTTTCAGAATTTAAGCCGTACTTTTCAATCGAATCGTTTAGTTTCTTCCTTAAGCGTTCGAACCTATCTATTATTATCATATACATACTAATTCCTTACCTTGTATAATTCTGTTATATCTACTTTTAAAGCTTTTGATATTAGAATTATTGTAGTCAGCTTTGGATCACGTTCTTGTCTTTCGATTTTACTCAGATGCCCCTTACTAATACCTGATAATTTAGATAATGTTTCTAAACTCATATTCTGTTTTTGTCTTATTTTTCTTATTAATATTTCAATTCTCATATACCCACCTATTTTAATATGTACCAATTTAAGTTCATTATTCTTTTTAACATAGATTTAGTTGCATTCGGGCAACTTATGAGAATTTATAAAAATAGATCGTACTTAGATCTTATTTGCCAATTCAATTATTTTATTGAAATTTTTTATATTAGTTATGTACTTCAAACTTTGCGATGATAGCAATAAATATTTTTTATGTAATTTGTTATATTCTTTTTCTGATTTAATATCTAATGTTTTTATCATTTGTATTGATTTTTGATACATTTTTTCCATATTTACCACCTCATATTCATTATACATTATGTTGACTGCAAAGTCTGTCGAATTTTGTCAAAAATTTTAAAAAATATATTGCTTTTTCTAAAATAACTTTATATAATAGTCCCATTGGAGGAACAAAAATGATTGAAGCAATAAAAAGACATCCTAAAAGAACTCTATTTATTATATGTATATTTCTATTTATACTTATAGCTGTTATAGTTTCTAACTTCATGCAAAAATTTTTAGGAATAAATATTATGACTATTATAAATTCTGAAGAAGTGCAACAAATATTAATTTTAGGCTTTTCTTTAGATAACTGGTGTACGTTTATAACTATGTTAGGAGTGCTTACTGGAGCTATTTGGGGATTGATCCAATACGATAAAAATGTAAAGCTTAGACAACAAGAAAAAGCGACAATTATAGCACAATCTTTTTCTGATAAGCTTACTTTAAAGTGTATGTTGATTTGTTCTGTAATTGAAAATTCTCCTTTGGGGCAGTTATTAGAGCTTCAAGATAAGGACTGTTTTTCATTTAATAATTTTAATACCGCAGAAATTCGACAAGTATATAATGATGACAATTTTCCTGAAAAATATAATAATATAAAAGAAATGTCTAATCTAGATGTAATTTACTACAACATCTTAGAATCTAGAATATCTACCACCCCTTTACTAGACATAGTAAAAAAACATACCAAATATAATACTATACAAGCAAGAAAATTATTTATATTAGACAATGAAGGTTTGCCTTTTAGTTTTGATTATTTGATTTCAGGTGTATTAAACGAACTAGAATATTTATGTATGAGTTTAGCAAGCCAAGCAGCAGGTTCTACTTTTGTTTATCAATCACTACATCAAGTTTTTCTACGTACCATTAGAGTACTTGCCGTTGAAATTGCTATTTCCAACAATAACTATTATTCTGATAAATATTATACAAATATAATAGAAGTCTACAATATATGGAAATCACTATATTTAAAGAGTCTTAATTCTGAAAAAAAAATAAAAAAGAAAATTGATAAAATATTGAATCCTAAAATAAAAAAAGTATAAAAATAATGGCCACTATAATTAGTAGCCATTATTTTTTATCATCACCATTATTTTTGTTACTTATTGGTATATTCTCCATCCATTGTCCCCACATAATACATTCCTCCTTTGCATATGTTTCGTTTTTTATATTATATTCATTTTTGTTTTTAATGTCAATACATTTTTTAAACTCGCTTTAGAATCAATTTTAAGCCATTTTTATTTTTCTTTCATATACTTTTATGTCTTGATTTTTAAGTGTTTCGGGGGTTTTTTAAATTTTTTAACTTTATTTGAAAAAACTATTGACTTTTACGTGTACACGTAGTATAATAAAGACAATGAAGGAGGTGGTTATATGATTAGATTACTAAAAAAAGTGTTTTCTCATCTGGTACATAAGAAAACACTTCAACACGAAGCTATAAAATTTGCTAACGACTTTTATTACAGCTTCAAAGATTAATCTCAAGAGGGTTCTTCCCTCTTGTGTATATATATTATATATGATAATATATAAAAAATCAAGAGAGGTGTTTAATATGAGAGATTTAAAAAAAGAAACTGAGTGGAGAAAAAATAAATACAAAAGATTAGTTGTTGATGTTGATAAAGACATTGCAGAAAAGTTTTTAAAAGAATTAGAAAAAGCTGGAAAAACCTATTCTGAATGGGTTAAAGAAAATATTCAAAAAATTTTAGAAAAAAAATAAAAAAAACTATTGACATTTACGTGTACACGTAGTATAATATATTTAACAGATGAGATAAGACTAGACCAAATGGCTAGCACTCAAAAAGGAGAAAGATTATGAAAAAATTAGTTTATGTATATGAAAATGGTAATGAAATAACTCACACAAAATATATTTCTGATAAATCAATAAAAAAAGAAGCAGGAGATTCTAAAAGAGTTGCAATATATGAATGTAACGAATTAGACTTAGAACAAAGATTAGATGGATTTAAAGCAGGAAAATATATAACTACAATCGCAATCCAGTAGGAGTTTATTTATGAAATATAATAAAAAAGATTTAACTGGACAAAGATTTGGAAAGCTACTTGTTTTATCAGAAACTTCAAAACGTGACGATAATGGTTCAATTGTTTGGAAATGCAAATGTGATTGTGGAAATATTATTGAAACAACTTCAAAAAGACTTGTAAACAAACTCATCATTAGCTGTGGTTGTTATCAAAAAGAAAGACAAAAATACTCTATAAAAAAATTACATAGTAAACAATTTAAGGAGAATACCAACATTGACTTAATATCTAAAAATCAAGCTAATTCTAATAATAAATGTGGCATTCGCGGAGTGCATTGGTGCTCTTCAAAAAATAAATGGATTGCTTCTTTGTCGTTTCAAAAAAAATGTTATTCAAAAGCTTTTAAAAATAAAGAAGATGCAATAAAATACCGCAAAGAATTAGAAGAAAAATACTTTAAACCGATTCTGGAAAAATATAATCAAGCAGATTAGAAAAATCTAATCTGCTTATTTTTTATTTGTAAACATTGTTTTTTACATATAAATATTTTTTAGTTTTAACAATATAAACATAATCAACATTAGAATTTACATTCTTGATTATTTTTACTTGTGTATTTGCTAAATAGGTTTTTGGACCTGTTAAATTTGATTTCGAATATAGTGTAGTTCTATATTTTAATCTTTTATATTGTCCAACAGTGCTTTTTACTTTTGTACTATTAAATTTTGTATTTGAACTTTTTAGATAATTATTTGTATTTATATAAGCTATTCTGCCCGTTGCTTTTACTTTGACTTTATCAATATAAAAATTTATATTACTTAATATTGTAACTGTTGTATTTGCTTTATATGTATATCTTTTTCCGCTCAAATTTGAATTAGAGTACAATGTGCAAGCTTTTATTTTTTTAGTCTGTCCTGATGTGTTTGATTTTACTATTTGCGGTATATAAGCAGTTGTAGATAAATAATCAGAACATACCCATCTATTTTCTCCTATTCTGCTCCAATTGCCGTTATTTTCGTATACTGTTACCATTTCGCCATTTTGCAAAGTTCCGACAATTTTGTTGCTTGTACTTGCACCATCTCTTACATTTAATCTACTAGAAACTTTTACATATCTTGTATATGCTTCAGTTCTTACTTCGCTATCTGTAGAGTTATTTGTATCTACTTTATTAGTATCATATTTGTAACAGAAAAATTGCTTATAATTAGCATATCTTTTAAAATTATCTATACTACAATAAACTGTGTTACCTCTTACTGTTGCTTTTCCTCTTCTTGTTGATGTCTCAAACTTACCTGCATATAAATATGGGTCGTAAATTTTTAGTGTATCATTGTCTACTGCATAAATTACAATATAATGTCCTCCTGTTGTGAAAAGTCCATTTCCGACCGAACATATTATGTAATTATTATTTCTTAATTTATTTAACATTGTATCAAAATTTGATGTTTCTTGATATTCTATGTTAAATTCATCTGCTATGGCTCTATATGCTGACCAATATGTACCGTTATTTGCTGACCTATAACCATATTTCACAAATGTGTCTGCTACATCTGTTACTGATACATTTCCTACTATACTATCAATTATCATTGTAGCACTTGCTACACCACAACCACTTGAACCTATTGTCTGCGAAGTGTTTCCAGTAGACGTATATGGGTAATATCTCCATCTATTATCTATCTGACTTATATAAGTTAATTGTGGTTGTCCTTTTGCTTCTAGTCCCCAGCTTTCAGCTTTTCCGCCTTCATAAGCAATTTCTCCTTGAAGTTCAAAGCCTTCATCTTCAACTTCTTGTACTTCAAGATTTTGTTCATCTGATTCGGCCATTTGAGGTATTTCTGTTGATGATTGATTTATTTCTTTTATCTCGTCTTGAATAATATTTAATGCCTCTCCTATTTTGTTCTGGTCTATTTCTCCAGTTTTTTGATATGTTACATATAAATCTATCATTAACGTTATAATAATCGATATTATTAATGCTATCCTAATAATTTTTTTCTTGTCCATTTTCTCTCCCCCTTTAATCTACAATTTCAAATTTCTTTACTCTTTCCAATATGTCTTCAACAAACGAATTTCCTTTCATCAAAAAATAGATATCTGCACTGTGATTTATACTTTCTAGCTGATATTTTGTTATCTGCTTTTTATCTTTGCATCTGTCATATACTGCCAATATATCATTTCTTAAGCTACACTTTGTCGCCTGTATCATTGCAATTGAAAAAGAAAAGAAGGCTATTGCTAGCCCTCCAAGAAATGTTATTAAAAACCAATACTCTTTTAAAAATTCAAGAATTTGCATTATTCTGCCTCCTCTTTTTTTTCTTCTGTAGTTTCAACTTCTATGTATGTGTCTTCAACTAATAATGTTAATTCGCTGTATTCTTCATCTGTTATTTTACTCATTGCATAAAATACATTTAATTTGTTTTCTATGTCTACTTTTTCTTTATAGTATTTTTTAACAATTAGTTTCTTTAATAATTCTGTTATCATCTTATTCCACCTCACTTTCTACTTCTTTTTGCAAGTTATCTAGCAACATCGCACTTGTTTGTGTTGTACTTATTAATTGCTTTATCTCATCTATTTGATTTTGTAAGTTATTATTTTGAGTGTTTAAATCTTTTGCATATTCTACATTCATAATTGGACTTGTTTCATCTGTACTATAGATATGTGTTATGTTTTTATATGTGTGCAATATTTCTTTGATTTTTTTAGCTACTACTTTTTGCTCGTCTGTAAAATTTAATTCCGTATCACTTGCTTTTTCTATATAAAATACAACTTGATTTCCCGTATCGTACATTTTTTTTAATATTTCGTTTAAATTACTTATACTAAATTCCTTGTCTCCAAATATATCTTTATTACTTTTTATATAAACAGTGTTTGAGTTCTTTGAAAGAACTACTCCATTTAATTTTGCA
>OGXW01001236.1_pt1 | contig 19453 bp, 16 predicted proteins | sample 1576341 | NCBI WGS metagenome assembly OGXW01 (sample SAMEA3541592, study PRJEB24748) | human gut metagenome | biome: human gut; feature: human-associated habitat; material: faeces | place: China | collected 2012
CCTGGTCGTGGCCGAGCAGCAGTATGTGCAGATCACAGAGGAACTGGACAAGCAGCCAATCACCTACAAGCGGAGAATCCCACGAAAGCCGACCCCGGCAGACAACCCGGACGAGATCATAGACGGGTTTATATGGGACGAGGCGCTGATAGTGAACCAGGAACGGAACGACCTGTTGATCCAGCAGGACAGAGCCTGGAAGCAGTGCAGACAAGGCGCTGCGGACTTTGGCCTGTCCGTCGCCCAGCGCTGCCGGATCGTGGCCCCCACCGCCAAGGAGGCCGCCAAAACAAACAAGTTTGAAAAATTCCGAAAGGAAAAGACCCCGGAGGAATGAAAAAGGCCGTAAAAGACCGCACAACACAGTACGCCCTGGACGTTTTGGCGGGCCGGATCGTGGCCGGGGAGCTTGTGCGGATGGCTTGCCAGCGTCACCTGGACGATCTGGAGCGCGCCAAGCTGGCCCCGTTCCGCTATTATTTCGACGTGGAAGCCACAAACGACATACTGGAGTTTGCGGAAACCCTCACAATAGCAGAGGGCGAGGAACAGCAGCGCGTCCACCTCTACCCGTTCCAGTGCTTTATCCTGGGCAGCCTCAACGGCTGGCGGATCAAAGGAAAGGGCCACAGACGCTTTAGAACCTCCTATGTACAGCTGGGCCGCCAGAACGGCAAGAGCTTTCTAAACGGCATACTGGCCGCTTATTATGGCAATTTCACGGCGTACCAGTGCCCACACATCTACTGCACGGCCACAAAACAAGACCAGGCCAATATCGTATTTGAAGAAGTCGCAAAGTTCATCCGCAGCGACGACGACCTAAACGAACTTTTCAAAATTCACGAGCACAACCACACTATAGATTGCTTGCTCACGCACGGAACAATCAAAGCAATTTCCGGCGATACAAAGAGCCTGGACGGCCACCGCCCCTATTTGGGGATCGTGGACGAATACCACGCACACCGCACAAACCAGATGTACAAACTACTGGAGGGCGGCATAAAAAAATTAAAATCTGCGCTTATTTCGGTAATCACCACGGCGGGATTTGACCAGAAATCGCCCTGTTTTGCCCTATATGAGCACTGCAAAACCATTTTGCGCGGCGGGGCGTCCATTGACACACAATTCTGTTATATCGCAGAAATGGACGAAAAGGACGACCTCTGGACGCCGCAAAACTGGCTGAAAGCAAACCCCGCCCTGGCCTACGACCCGGACGCGCTGGAGAATCTGATCCCGATAGCCGACGCAGCCCGCCAGATGGGCGGCGAGGATTTGCGCGATTTTCTGGTAAAGCAGTTAAACAGATGGGTGCAATGGTCGAACCGCGTCTACATCCAGGACATGGAGAAGTGGCGCGCGGGCCGCAGTGACAGAACCCTGGCCGACTTTAAGGGCAGCCGCTGTTTTGTAGGGCTTGACCTGTCCAGTGGCGGCGACTTAACAACCGTCGTTATTCTGATCCCCTATCTGGTGGACGGGGTGCGCAAGTATTTTATCCATAGCCACAGCTTTATCCCGGCGCAGCGCCTCCAGCAGCACGTCCAGAGCGACAACGCGCCCTACGACAAATGGGTGGAGGACGGCCTGGTAACAGTAACCCACACAATGGGCGGCATAAAAACCGACTATAAATATATTTTAACCTACCTATCCGTACTGGTAGACCTCTACGGCCTAAAAATCAGCATGGTGTGCTACGACCCGCACAACGCCAGCGCGTTTCTGTCCGATCTGGAGGCCCAGGGCTGGCCGTGCCTGGATATTATCCAGAGCGCCCGCAGCTTGTCCGACGCAACGGAAGATTTTCGTCTGGAAATCTACGCCGGGAACGTGGAGTATAACCGCGACGAGGAACTGCTGACCTGGAGTATTGCAAACGCCAAGACCATAGCGAACAACTACGGCGAGACAAAGATCGACAAGGAAATGCAAACCGAGCGCATAGACCCGGTGGACGCCGTGATCGACGCCTGGAAAGTGGCAATGTGCGGCAACGACGCCATAACGGGCGACGAGGCACTGGAGGCGTGGCTGGAAATGTACAACGAACACATAGCAAAAACGGGGACGACAAAATGAACTTTTTTCAATGGTTTATTAAAAGCATGACGGGGTATTTTTCCAGGGCTGCACCGCCTGGCCCAGAACCTCCGCAGCTGCCCGCCGTGGCTGCTGCGCCGGAGGAACAGCCGGAGACGATCACGGCCACGGCCAAGGACGTGCAGCCCGCGCCCAAGGCAGCAAGCAACGGCTGGGAACACCTGGGCAGCACAAAGTTTTTGCAATGGCTAGGCCTGGGCAGAGACAAGCCGAAAGCCGTAGAGAATGTAACATATTTTACCTGTCTCAAACTGCTGTCTGAAACTATGGCGAAAATGCCGATCAAAGTCTACACCTACGACGACGGCGGCCCGCTGGAGGCGAACCCCGCAGACGACAGGCTGGCATACCTCCTGGACGTGCGGCCCAATCCACTTATGACGCCGACCACGTTCTGGACGGCGGTAGAAAACAACAGGAACCACTACGGCAACGCTTATGTGTATATCCGGCGTAAATTCCTGCGCCAGAAATACGGCGGACGGATTGAGCTGCAAGACCTCTGGATCATGCCGTCCAGCTGCGTGCGCGTCGTAATCGACGACGCGGGCGTATTTGCTGGAGCTGGCCGCCTCTGGTACGTCTACTCCGACCAGTACACCGGGCAACAATACGTTTTCAGCTCCGACGACGTGCTGCACTTTAAGACCTCCCACACCTTTAACGGCCTGGTGGGCGAAAGCGTCCAGGCGATCCTGGCCTCTACCGTCCAGGGGCAGCAAGCGTCCCAGGATTTTCTCAACGATTTGTACGAGAACGGACTGACCGCCCGCGCCGTCCTGGAGTATACGGGCGATCTGTCCGAAAAAGGACAGAAAAAGCTGCGGGAATCTTTCGAGAAAATGGGAAACGGCCCGGCAAATGCTGGCCGCATCCTGCCTGTCCCGCTGGGCTTTAAGCTCACGCCTATGGACATAAAGCTGACCGACGCCCAGTATCTGGAGCTGAAAAAGTACGGCGCGCTGCAACTGGCCGCCGCCTTTGGCATTAAGCCAAACCAGCTGAACGACTACGAGCGCGGCAGCTATGCCAACAGTGAACAGCAGACAATCGCTTTCCAGGTCGAAACCATGCAGTACACGATCAAGCAGTACGAGGAAGAAATGGCCTATAAACTGCTGGACGGCCCGGCGGATCGCCGCCGCGTGAAGTTTAACGAAAAAGCCCTGCTGCGCACCGACAGCAAAACACAAATGGAAATCTTGAAAACCGCCGTCGAGGGGTCGATCTACTCCCCCAATGAGGCCCGGCGCTATGTGGATAAGCGCGCCGCGCCTGGAGGCGATAAGTTGCTGGCGAACGGTGGCATGATCGCTCTGGAACAGATGGGCGCACAGTACGGCGTCGACAAAACCGAGAAAGGAGGCACAGAAAATGCCCCGATTTGACTTTACCGCCCGCGATAGAGACGGAAAGCTGAAAGATTACGGCTACCTGGACATGGAAAACCAGGCAGACGGCCCGGCCACAATGACCTTTTACGGTGACATTGTAGCCACCGAGGGCTGGCGGGAGGATCGCACGCCGCAACAGATCGCGGACTTTTTGGCGTCGCTCACCCAGGGCCAACAGATCAACCTGTATTTCAACAGCCCCGGCGGCGACGCCTACGCGGGCGTGGCAATGCACAACATTTTGTCCCGCTGGCAGGGCCGCAAGGTGGCCTACGTTGACGCAATCGCCGCCAGCGCGGCAACCATGCCGCTTATGGCGTGCGACGAAATCCACCTTGCAGCGGGCGCGGAGGTTATGATTCACGACCCCTGGGCCTGGGCGGCGGGCAACGCCGCAGAGCTGCGCGAGACTGCGGCCAGGCTGGACAAGGTGGGCGACCACTACGCGGATATTTACACAGCTCACGCAGCGGAGGGCGTGACCCGCGACCAGCTGCGCGAGGCCATGCGCGCGGAAACCTGGCTGGACGGCTCTAACATCGGCCAGTATTTCGACGTGATCGTGGACGAAACGGAAGCAGCCGCCCCGGCGGCCTCTGCATCCTATGCACGCTATAAGGCCACGCCGCCCGCACTGCTGAAAAAGGCGAACGCCACCAGACAGGCCCAGGAGGCCGCGGAAAGCGCCACCGCCAAGCGGGCGGAAAACAACACAGCCGACGCGGCGAAAGCCGCCCAGGCGCAGCAGAGCCGCGCACAGGCCCTGCTGGCCGATCTTTACCTATACGGAACCTAAAAAAACAAAGTAAAGGAGCACACCATGAACGAAGAAATGCGAAAGAAACTGGCCGAAATCAACGCCACCAAAGCCGAGGTACGGCAGCTGATCGCGGACGGCAAGCTGGACGAGGCCGAGAGCAAAAAGGCAGAGCTGGACGCCCTCCAGCGCGCCTTTAACCTCCTGCTGTCTATGGAGGACGAGGACGAGGCCGCCGCCAAGGCCCAGGCAAAGAAGAAGCAGGAACTGCACGACGAGAAGCAGCCGCCGCTGACCTTTGCCCGGATCGGCCAGGCCGTCGTCAATGCCCTGGGCGCTGCCGTGAGCCGCCGCAAGATGGATGACACTGACCGCCAGATCATCCAGGATGCAATGAAAGAGAACAGCGACCCGGACGGTGGCCTCACTGTTCCCCAGGACATCCAGACCCGGATCAAGGAGCTGCGCCGCAGTGACGACAACCTGGAGCAGTACGTCAACGTCGAACCCGTCAAGACCATGAGCGGCTCCCGCGTCATTGAGAAAGAAGCCGACACCACCGCCTGGCCGGAAATCGACGAGAACGGCGAGTTTACCGAGGTTGAAACGCCGCAGTTTGCAAAAATCGCCTACACGATCACCAAAAAGGGCGGCAAAATGCTGTGTTCTCTGGAGCTGCTGGCCGACACCGCCGAGAACATCCTGGCCTACCTGATGAAGTGGATCGCAAAAAAGACCCGCGCAACCCGCAACGCTAAGATTTTGGCGTGCGTGGACAAGATCACCACGGGCAAAGAGGTGGCCGTTGCCGACCTGGACAGCCTGAAAGACATTTTCAACGTCATGCTTGATCCGGCGATCACCGTCTCCAGCAGCGTGTGGACGAACCAGGACGGCTTTAACTGGCTGGACAAGCTCAAGGACAAGGACGGCAACTACGTCATGCAGCCCGACCCCACCAACAAGACCCGCCAGCTGCTGTTTGGTAAGTACGCCGTCCACGTCCTCTCTAACAAGGTGCTGAAAACTGCCGTTGACACCAGCAAAAACACGAACAAGTACCCGCTGATCTGCGGCGATTTGTCCGAGGCCGTCACCCTGTTTGATCGTGAGTTTATGACGATTGAAAGCTCCAAGGAAGCGGGCAGCGCATGGGACAAAGACCAGCTGGCCGTCAAGGTGCGTGACCGTTTCGACGTCCAGCCCGTGGACACCGCCGCAATCATCAAGGGCCAGATCACCGTCACTGTGGCGGGCTAAGGCAAAGGAGGGCGCAATCGGTGAAAGATGAAACAAAGGGCTTATTGCTGACACTGGCGAAAGCCTACGCCCGCATAGACTACACCGACGACGACGACGCCCTGCTGCCGCTGATGATTGAGGCAACCGTCCAGAGCCAGGAGGAACTGATCCCCGGCTTTGACGCCGACAACATGACCGCCCGCCAGCGGCTGCTGGCGATTATGACGGTTAAGAGCCTCTACGACAACCGGGAGAAGTACGGCACAGCACAGGATCGTCTGCGCGGGGCCGCATCCTCCCTTTTGGTGTCGGAAATGTACGAGGATAAGGAGGCGACGGCCAGTGTATAGGCGCGTGCGTATTTTCGAGTGCGTCAACGGCGACGGCCCGCGCCGCAGCGAAAAAAAGACCCTAATCTGGACGCCCTGGGCAGATGTGCGAGACAACACCGCCCAGACCCGCGACCAGACCCAGGAAAGGCTCCAGGAGGGCGACCTCTCCCTGGAGCTGCGCCGCTGCGAAATGGCCGACACGATCCGCCGCCACCTGTTCCGGAATGACCGCGCCTACCGCGTGGAGCTGGACGGCGACGAGTACGAGGTAAAAACCGCCGATTTTACCCGAAACGACGGCGGCAAAATCCGCTTTACTGCGTCGTTTACGGCATAGTGTCAACAGTTGACACCCAGGAGGACGGCCCATGCAGATACAGCTGGACGGCGCGGCCCTCAAGGAGCTGGTAGCAGCCCTGGAAGCGGCAGAGGGCGACGACGCCCGCGCCGCTGTGGACAAGCGCATAGTCAAGCGCGGCGCAGATATTGCAAAGCCGGACATGGCCCGGCGAATACCGCGCGCAGCCGATCACAAAAAATCGGGCAGCGCATGGTCTAAGCCCTCCGGCGGCCCGGCTGCCGACAATGTGCCGCAAGAAAACCCGAAAAAATCCGGCGACAGCTACGCGGCAAAGGTAGGCTGGGAGCTGGACGACAGCAGCGAATACTTTTACATGAAATTTGTAAACTGGGGCACGCTGAAAATGCCGCCCCGCGATTTTGTGGAGCCTACCGCCCAGGCCGTGGAGCCGCAGCTGCAAAAAATCGCGGAAGAAGAATACCAGGCAGAACTGGACAAGCGCCTGGGGAGGTTTGAATAATGGACGTTATCACAGCCGCCTACAAGGCCCTGGAGCCTATCACAGAGCGCGGCGTCAAAGTACAAGAGGGCTGGTACGACGAGCGCTATAAACGCCTCCACGTCACCCTCTGGCCCCTGGCGGAAACGCCGGAGGCTCACAGCGACGACGCGCTGGAAATCGAGACAGCCGGGCTACAGGTGACGATTTTCTCCACAGAGGAACAAGAAGCCCTGCGGGAAGAAATCAAACAGCTGCTAATCAACGCCGGGGCCTCCTACCAGGGAACCGACCAGCAGCAGACCCGGATCGAGGCGGGCGTCTATATCCGCCCGCTGCGTTTTCTCTTTTATGAAGAAAGGAGCCAAGAATGAGCGAACCCAAAACCACGGTGCGCCACCGCTATTGTGGCCTCCGCGACGTATATGTGGCGAAAGTCACCCAGAACGACACCGAGGGCTACACCGCCGAAACCCCCGTAAAGATGGCCCGCGCGATCAAGGCCAAAATCTCCGATAAATTCACGTCCGAAAAGCTGTACAGCGACGACGGCGTGGAGGACGTGCTCCAGGCATACGAGGGCACGGACGTGGAGCTGGAAGTCAACACCCTGGCCGCAGCGGATCGCGCTGCATTTTTCGGCCAGGCATACCTCAACGGCTTTTTGCTCAAGTCCGCAGAGGACGAAGCGCCGGAGGTGGCCCTGGGCTACCGCGTGCGCCGCTTGAACGGCAAGTTTGATTTTGTTTGGATGTACTGCGGCAGATTTGCCCAGGGCAACGAGGAAAACTACGAAACCGAGGCCGCCAGCAAGACCGCCCAGACCAACACCGTAAAGGGTGAGTTTTACCAGCGCAAAAAAACGGACAAGGTGGACGGCAAAGACGCGCACCTCTACGAGGTGCGCGTGGACGAATCCAACCTGGCAACAGAGGACACCGGGGCCGCTGCCGCGATCAAGATGTGGTTCGGCAAGGTGCAGGAATACGCCGCGACGGTAGGCGGTTAAAACATAGGAGGGCGTAAAAAATGGCAAAGCGCAGCATTGTGGTAAATCAGAAACAGTATTTCCTGCCGGATCACATCGACACCCAGGCGTACCTGGATTATTGCGACGTACAGGACGCGCTGGACAGCGCGACGAATTACCGCCGCAAACACTTTGAACAGATGGCCCAGGCCGTCTGTCATGTGTACGGCGATCAGTTTACCCTGGACGACGTGCTGGCCCCTGTATACGGGCTGGAACCGTCGCAAATTCTCACCGAGTTTGCGGCGCTGGAATTTTATGTGATGGAGCGCGTAAACAAGAGCGTGGAGACTATCACGGTAAATTTTACGAAAGAGGCTTGACCCCGGAGGTTGAGCTACAACGCGCGGGAGCTTGCAGCACGTCGGAAAACGTGACGGTGCTGCAAGCCCGCCTTTATTGTGACTATATGCGCCGGATCGAGGCGGCGAAAACCTCCGGCCAGGCGGTACGCGAAAATTTGCAGCTGCTGGCCGAATTTTTCAACACCTCCCGGCGGGTTATATACAGCGAAAGCGTGGACGACCTCCTGCTGGCAGCCAAAACGCTGCATTTTACTATGCAGCAGATCGTCCTGCCAAAATTTGCGGCTTTGTCGCCAGAGCCGCCGGAACCTATCGAAAAATCCATTTTTGACGACTACGACGCGGAACAGGACGCCAAGGCGGGCTATGTGGACGAAACCGCAGACCGCTGGCTGATCTGCAAGCAGAACGTCGAGGCGGTCACACGCCTGGCAATCCGCGTTCTGCGTGAAAGCTACACAGATGTGCAGCACGAACCGCTGGGCCGTCTGCTGGAGTACGTCGCCTACGAGATCGAACACACCGAAAAATAGCGAGGTGAGCAAAGCATGAGCGCCGGGGCAAACGTCAAGGTATCGGCCAACAGCTCCACATACCAGCAGGCCCTTAAAGCGGCCCGCGACAGCACGAAAGAGCTTGCAAGCCAGTTCAGCCTGGCAAGCACCCAGGCCAAGCTGTTTGGCAGCACCACCGACCAGCTGAAAGCCAAGCAGCAGGAACTAACCGCGAAAATCAAGGCCCAGAAAGAGATCACCAGTCTACACCACACAGAGGTGGAGCGCTTAACCAAAGTGTTGAGCAACCAGAAAAGCCGCCAGCAGGAGCTGGCCACGCAGCTGCAAACCACAAAGGCCGCCTACGAGGCAGAAAAAAAGGCCACGGGCGAGAACAGCGACAGCACCCAGGAGCTGGCAAAACAGGTGAAAGACCTGGAAAGCCAACAGAAAAAGCTGGACGGCCAGATCGGCAGTACCGAGGGCAAGCTCCAAAAGGCTACGATAGCCGAAAACAACAGCCAAAAAGCAACCCTGGAGCTGGAGAAAGCGCTGGAGGACACCAACAAAAAGCTGAAAGACGCCGCCCTGGACGAGTTCGCAAAAGGACTTGACAAGGTAACGGACAAGCTGGAAAAAGCCCAGAAAGCGGCTAACGTCGTGTCCGGCGCTGCCGTGGCCGCTGGCGCTGCTGCGGTAGCTGCATGGGACGAGGTAGACAACGGCGCGGACAATGTGATAAAAGCCACGGGCGCGACGGGAGAGGCTGCCGAAGCCCTGGAACAGACCTATAAAAACGTGGCGTCCTCTTTTGCTGCGGACTTTGACACGATAGGCTCCACACTGGGCGAGGTCAACACCCGCTTTGGCTACACCGACGAGGCCGCAGAAACCTGCACAACTAAGTTTCTGAAATTTTCGGAAATCACAGGAACCGACGCTGTGCAGGCGGTGCAGCTGGTATCGCGCGCAATGGGCGACGCGGGCATAGAGGCGGACGACTACGGCACACTGTTGGATCAGCTGGCCATGGCCGCCCAAGCATCCGGCATCAGTGTTGACACCCTTACTTCCTACATAACGAAATACGGCGCGCCAATGCGTGCGCTGGGCTTTGATACAGCGTCCTCTATCGCTATTTTCTCCCAGTGGGAAAAATGCGGCGTGAACACCGAGATTGCGTTCTCTGGTATGAAAAAGGCTATCAGCACCTGGAGCGCAGAGGGCAAAGACGCCCGTGTGGAATTTCAGAAAACACTGGACGAGATCGCGGCCTGTCCAGATATTGCCAGTGCCACAACGAAAGCCATTGAGGTTTTCGGCACTAAGGCTGGCCCAGACCTCGCCGACGCAATCCAGGGCGGGCGCTTTGAATACTCCCAGTTTTTGGACTTGATCGAAAGCAGCGCGGGAACGGTAGAAACCACCTACAACGGTGTGGCCGACAATGCCCAAAACGTGCAGATCGCCATGAACAACTTAAAACTGGCGGGCGCAGAGCTGGGCGACACAATCCAGGAGAGCGCCACCCCAGTTTTGGAGAAAGTAACCGAAATTCTGCGCGACGTGACACAGTGGCTACAGAACGCCGACGACGACACAAAGCAGAACATAGTCACCGTCGGGCTACTGGTCGCCGCGCTGGCCCCTGCTACTGCTGGCCTCACGGCAATGGTTAAGGGCGTGCGCTCTGGCATTGACGCCTACAAGCTGATCCGCGACGGCATAGGCGCGGCAGCTGGCGCACTGACCGGGGAAACAGCCAAGAAAATAGCAGCCACGGCAGCCACCACGGCGCACACGGTAGCCACAGGCGCGGCCACGGTAGCCCAGAACGGTCTGGCGGCGGCCCAGGGCGCACTAAACGCTGTTATGGCTGCAAATCCTATTCTGTTGGTAGTGGCCGCCCTGGCGGCGCTGGGCGTGGGCCTGGTGCTGGCCTACAATAACTGCGAAGAATTTCGCGCGGGCGTGGACGCGGCCATAGGCAAGGCGAAAGAAGTATTTTCAAATTTTGCCCAGGGCGTGGGCGACGCAATTACAACCGCAAAACAGCACCTGGCCGACCTCAAAGAAAACTGCACCGCAAAAATGCAGGAAATCGGCCAGACGATCAGCACGAAATGGAACGAGGCCAAACAGAAAACCACGGAAACCTGGCAGAACATCCAGCAGACTGTGGGGAACAAGCTCCAGAGCGTGCGCGCTGATACCCAGCAGAAACTGGAGAACGTCAAGCAGACAATGGCAACAGCCCTGCAAAATATGCAGAGCAACACCCAGCAACGCCTGGCAGCGATCCAGCAAGCGTACAGCAGCCACGGCGGCGGCGTGCGCGGCGTGGTAGCGGCCTGCATGACGGCGATACGCCAGAACTACCAGAGCGCCTACGACGCTATAAACAGCATGACCGGGGGCCGCTTTGGCAATATCCTGGACACGATCCGCAGCCGGATGAACTCCGCCCGCGACGCGGTAAGCAACGCAATAAACCAGATCAAGGGCTTTTTCAATTTTTCGTGGAGCCTCCCGCACCTGGCAATGCCGCACCCGCGCGTAAGCGGTAGCTTTTCACTTAACCCGCCCAGCGTGCCGTCCTTTAGTATTGACTGGTACGCCACGGGCGGTATTATGAAGAACCCCACCGCCTTTGGCGTCAACGGCTCCAGCCTCATGGTAGGCGGAGAAGCTGGCGCGGAGGCTATCCTCCCTCTGGCCCCGTTCTATGCGCAGCTGGAGCAAATGCTGGACGACAAAGTAACCGCAGCGCTTAAAGCCATGCGTGTTGTGGTCTACGTCGAGAACAAGCTGGACGGCGACGACCTCACCGCAAAAGTGACCCCGCGCGTTTCCTCTGCCCTGGCCGACGAGGCGGAAAGGATCAGATAATGAAAATTAACGGCGAAAACCTGGCCCGCTACCGCACCACGCAGCTGACCGTCGCTTTCGGCCCGCCACAGGACGGCGCGGGCTATGAGTGGCCGGACAATATGCTGGCCCCGATCAGTGACCCAGCGACGCAGAAATGCGGCACTTGTACGGTAGAGCTGGTGATCCGGGGCGACAACCGCAACGAAATAATGCGCACCGCGTCCGCGCTGCACGGACTCTGTCTCCCTGGCCCCGTCGAGCTGGTGCTGGACGGTTACAAAGGCGTTTACAAAGGCTACCTGGTGAGCTTTGAACCAGAGAAAACGATCACGCCGAAAGCCTACAAGGTCAAGGTGGTTTTCGAGGGCTGGCTCCAGGACACGCCCGTAAAGCTGGCCTACACGGGCCAGACCCAGGCGACGCTCCACCGCGTCGGCTCCCGCCCGGCGGCGTGCGTCCTCACGATCACGCCACGGGCAGACGTGGCCGTGCTCACTATGACAGGCTGGGGCGTCCATGATCTGGTCGTGAAAAATCTAAAATCCGGGCATAGTGTTGTTATTGACGGCACAACGGGACTAATAACCCAGGACGGGCAGAATAAAGCCCAAGACGTGACGCTCTGGGCGCTGCCCGCTATGGATTGCAAGCAGCGGACAATCACCTGGGACAGCGCAAACTGTGACGTAACGGTGGAATATACACCGCTATGGCTCTAAGAAAGGAGGCGGGCAGCTTTGCTGCTGGAACTGTACGACAGAAACCACAAGAAGCTGGCGAACCTCACGGGGATAAAATCGCCGCACATCCAGCGCACACTGGAGTACGGCGACGAAACCCTGGATTTTTCCTACCCCACCAGCGGCCCCTGGCTGGCCCAGCTCCTGGCAGAGTGCTACATCCGCACGGATCGCCAGGAGTACGTCGTCAAGGCCGTGGAGAAAAGCAGCACCAGCGCATGGCGCAAGGTGTCGTGCGCCCTCAACATCGAAGAACTGGAGGGCGCACCGTTTGAAGGCTTTGAAACCGTAGAGCAAACCGTCCAGGCTGCCGCAGAGTTTGCCCTGGAGGGGACGGGCTGGACGGTAGAGACGGACGCCGACATAACCAAAAAGCGCACGATCCGCAAAGAGGACGACACCACAGCCTGGGAGGTCGTCAAGCAGATCGTAACCACCTACCGCCTGGAGCTGGAGATTGACGCCGTAAACAAACGGCTGAAATTCCACACCCGGCGGGGCCGGGATCGCGGCGCATATTTTATCGAGCGGCTGAACCTCCGCAGCCTGGGCGTTAAAACATCCAGCTATGGATTTTATACCCGCCTTATTCCCATAGGAAAAGACGGGCTGCACCTCTGGCGAGACGGCCAGAACTACATAGAGAACCACCAGTACAGCGACAAGGTTATAACGTCGATATGGCGCGACGAGCGCTACACGGTAACGGCTGCGCTGCTGGAGGACGCCCAGGCCAGGCTGGACGAGGCCAGCACCCCGGCCCGCGCTTATACTGCGGAACTGGTAGACCTGGCCGCCCAGAGCGATAAATACAACGCCCTGGCCTATGACCTGGGCGACGCTGTGCTGCTGGTGTCTGAAAAGACCGACGAGCGCGAAAAGCAGCGCATAGTCAAGCTGGACGAGTACCCGGACGACCCGCTGGCAAATAAGGCGGAACTCTCCAATGTCAAGCAGACATTCGCCCAGCTGCAAAAGACCGAGGCGGAAATGGCAACCGCCGACGCCGTGGCAATCGCCACAAAGCGAACCAAGAAAGTGCTGAAAGACGACTACCTCACAAAAAAAGAAACAGAGGTAAAGATCAGCGCCCTGGCGGAAAGCATAGAGCTGGAAGTCTCCAAGACTTACATGACCGTTGCAAACGGCCAGGCGGCAATCGACAAGGCCCTGGAGGCTGGCAAGCAGTACACCGACGGCAAGCTGACCGAGTACAGCACAACCGAGGAAACAAAAAGCCTTATTACTCAATCCGCAGAACAGATCACGCTGGAAGTCTCCAAAACCTACGCAACAACAGCCAGCGTCGAGAAGTCGCTGGACACCCTCCAGGCTGCCGCCAAGTCAGCCCAGGAGACGGCAGACAAGGCCAACAACGACGCAGCCGACGCCCAGGCCGCCGCCGATAAGGCAGCCGCAGACGCTGCCGCAGCCGCCGCAGAGGCCGACAAGGCCAAACAGGCCGCAGCGGACGCCGAGACGAACGCGGCAGCAGACGCCCAGGAAAAGGCAAACGCAGCCCAGGCCGCCGCCGAAAAAGCCGCAGCAGCCGACGCCCAGGCGAAAGCCGCAGCCGCAGAGGCGGCAGCAAAAAAGGCAGCGGCAGAGGACGCCACCGCGAAAGCAAACGCAGCCCAGGAGGCTGCGAACAAGTACACGGACACGCAGCTGACGAAATACTCCACCACAGAGGAAATGAAAAGCGCGATCAACCAAAGCGCTACGGGCATTACTCTGGAGGTGTCGAAAACATACGCCACAAAAACGTCCGTGGAGGAATCCGTCGCAACCCTCCAGGCCGCCGCCAAGTCCGCCCAGGAGACGGCAGACAAGGCCAACAACGACGCAGCCGACGCCCAGGCCGCCGCCGATAAGGCAGCCGCAGACGCTGCCGCAGCCGCCGCAGAGGCCGACAAGGCCAAACAGGCCGCAGCGGACGCCGAGACGAACGCGGCAGCAGACGCCCAGGAAAAGGCAAACGCAGCCCAGGCCGCTGCCGAAAAAGCCGCAGCAGCCGACGCCCAGGCGAAAGCCGCAGCAGCAGAGGCGGCAGCAAAAAAGGCAGCGGCAGCGGATGCCAAGAAAAAGGCGGATGCAGCCAAAAAGGAGGCACAGGACTACACCGACGGCAAGCTGACCGAGTACAGCACCACCGACGAAATGAAAAGCACGATCAGCCAGACTGCTGAACAGATCACGTTGGAAGTTTCGGCGCAGCTGTCTGGCCGCAACCTCCTGCAATACCAGAATTTTGAGGACAAGACCATAGGAACGACGCACGTTTCCGCATCTGGCGGCGTGCTAACTATGGCGTTTTCGGCAAGCGAAACAGCAGTATTTAGCGCCCGGGAAATAGCCGACACGACACTATGGAACCTGGCACGCGGAAGGTGCTTGACCTTGTCCGGCTACTACAAAGTAATAAAGCCTTTTCAATCAGCCGCGGCGCGTCTGTCTGGAGTATGGGCGTATAAATCTGGAGCGTCCCAAACACTGCACTATAACCAGAACGCAGCGCTCAAACTGGACGAGGTGAGCGCCGACTGGATTTACTACGAAAAGACCTACTTCGATGAGCTATTGGACGAAGAACTGTCAAACCTGGGCATGATGTGCGAGATCACACCAACAAAGGCGGAGACAGACGGCAAAATCCAGTGGAGAGACTGGAAACTGAAAATCTCCACGCCCGTACAAAGCGGTAACATACGTTCAAAGTTTGCGATGGACGCCAGCAGCGTGACAATAGGCACTGGCCGCTTGACCTTTAACAGCAACACGATTGTAATAAATAGCACAAACTTTAAGCTGGACGCCTCCGGCAATGTGACAGCCAAGGGCGCGTTTGAATCCGGCGACGAGCAAAGCGGCGGCTACGCTTGCATAAAAGACGGCACGCTGGTACTGAAATATAACGGCGACACAAATCTGTATTTTACTACTACTATTTCTGGCAGCGGCTACGCAAATATGCACCTGTGCGGACCTGGCAGCCAGGAGGCAATCGTCCTCCAGGCACGCCAAAATGAGGGCAGCGGCATATTTCTGTTCGACAAGGACGCAAACCAAAAAGCCTTCATAATGGGCAACGGCAACGCATATTTGGGCGGAGGCGTGAGCATAGGCGGCGACTTGACACTACCGGAAGATTATAACCATGTCTTATACATGCGCCGCTCCAAGCTCCAGCCGTGCAACGGCCAAAACTCACTTTATTGCGACTGGGTAAACGTGCGTGGCACTGATGGAAACAGCTACTGGGTGCTGGCTGGTTTCGGCAGCTACCGCGGAACTTAAAGGAGGAAAACAACATGAAAATTGGAATCAACCTTGCAGCGGCGACGCTGCGCCAGAACATCCACGACTTGATCCTGTCCAGTAACTGCCCGGCGGTGATCGTCCGCGCCACGCTGGAGAACGAACTGCGCGCCGTCCAGGAATGGGAGGCCCAGGAGACGCAGAAAGAGCGGCAGCAGCTCCAGCAGGAGCTGGCAGCAGAAAAGGAAACCCAGAACACCCAGGCCCCGGCGGATCAGCCGGACGCCGCAACGGAACAGGAGGACTAAATGGCAAAGCTGCCCGTGCTTATTACGCGAATTGACATTGACGCCGGGGCCGAGAGAAAAAACTATCTTGTACAGGCAAAGCAGGGCGACAAGGCCACCCGCTTTGTTTCCGTGCTGATCGTCGAGGACGGCAAGGAGTACGCGCCGCCCGCAGACGCTGATCTGATCGCAAATTTCCAGAAACCCGACGGAAAATTTGCGTATAACGCCGCCAAAATCGACGACGGCAACCGCATTTTGGTGGAGCTGACAAACCAGGTGCTGGCCGTGCCCGGCGAGGTTGTTTGCGAGGTCGAAATCCGGGCAAAGGATAGCAGCCAGGTTTTAACCTCCTGCACCTTTACCGTAAAAGTGGGCCGCAGCAATCGCAACGAAAACGCGATCTTGTCCTCCAACGAAATGACCGCTTTCGACGTCAAGTGGGCCACGCTGAACTCCAGCATGGAGGAATACGCGACGGCGGAACGCCTCCGCGCTGAAGCCGAACAGAACCGCGCCGCCGCAGAGACTGTGCGCCAGAACGCGGAGGCGTCCCGCGATGGCAACGAAACCGCCAGAAAGAACGCGGAAACCTCCCGCGCAAGCGCGGAAGCCTCTCGCGCAAAGGCAGAAACGGCCCGCCAGACGGCAGAGAGCGAACGGGAAACAAACACCCAGGCAGCGATCAAAAACGCCCAGGACGCCACAAACAAGGCCACAGAGGCCACGAAAAAGGCGGAGGCCGCCCTGGCCGACCAGGCAGAGCTGGAGCAAACCCTGGCGGACTGCAAGACGCTGAAAGGCCAGACCGAAACAGCCGCCAGCAATGCCGCAGCATCTAAGGCAGCGGCGGAGAAAGCCCAGAAACAGGCGGCAGCAAACCAGAGCGCCGCCCAGAACGCCCAGAAAGGCGCAGAACAGGCCCAGCAGACCGCAGCGGGCAATCAGACTGCCACAGAGCAACAGGCCGCCCTGGCCGCCCAGGAGCGCGTCAAGGCGGAGGCGGCAGCCAAAACCGCAGAGAGCTGGACGCCGGACGGCGCGGTGGACGCGATCTGGGCCGCACGCCTGGACGGCACAAACACCGCCGAAATTTTCCAGCAGTACGCCGCCGCGCTGATTGCACAGGGCGTAGACATTGACACAATCGTGCGCCGCTGGTTCACCCTGATGTGGGATAACAACACCTACGGCACAAAGCTGTACAAGTTCGCCACCAGCGCCACGCCGGACGGCGAACTGATCCAGGCGTCCGCCGAACTGGGGGCAACGAAACCGGGCACGAACACCGCAGCAACCGTTGACCCCTATTTCCCGCGCGGCGCGTTCTGGGCCGTAGAAGTGGCCTACGAGATCGAGAACAAGGAACCCGTCGTCAAGGCCGTGGCGGGCGTCAACGGCGCGGATCGTGAGACGCTGCTGTCCGGCAAGTTTGGTATGGTAGGCGTCGCCCAGAAAACAGGCTGGGTGTGCGACACTGCCGACGATAATTATTATTATCACTATTACCGCGCTGCGCCCGCCTATTTCCTGGCAGACGCCAACGCCTACAAGCCGCTGCCGGAGGGCGTGGCGGTAGACGGCAGCCTCCGCCCGTTCGTGATCCACGCTAAGTATATGGCGGGACGTGGCGCGGACGGCAAACTCACAAGCGCGTCCGGCCTGGCAGTCGTGAACTTTATCAGCATGGACGGCCAGCGCGCAGAGTGGAAGAAGCGCGGCGCGGACTACTGCGGTATTTGCGGCTGCGACCTGGCGTTCCGTATGCGTATGCTCTGGGCCAAGTACGGCAAAAAGGGCAACTCCGGCACGCTGGAGGGGTGCAGCGGCTACAACTACCAGTACAAGGCCGCCGTGTCTGAAACTGGCGTGACCCGCGTTATTATGACCGCCGCCCAGGCGGACTCCTACCTGGTGGGCAGCACTGTGTCCGTCGGTGACGTGGGGACGGGAACCTCCACGGATCGCGGCGTGGCCTCTATGCGCGCGAAAGCCGACAAGGTGCGCATTTTGAACATTGAGGACGTGACCGTGGACGGCACGGCCTACAAGGCGCTGAACCTGGACACGGCGACGCCGTTCGACACCGAGAAAGACAAAACCATTGTTTCGACCATGCCCTGGCACAGCGGCAGCTGCGACAATGTGCAGGGCGCGGACGGCAGCCCCACCAGCTGCACGTCCGGCAAGGAGCCTTTTATTATCCAGCTGCTGGAGTGCCAGCCGGGCGGCTATGCGATCAGCGCCGACCAGCTGACCGAGCAGGTGCTGACCGATACCGCCTACACCCACAGGCTGGTGTTTTTCCGACAGGCGGCGCAGATCGCTACCTCCATTACAGCCAACGCTGTGCGCTCTCCTATCGTGCTGACGATGCCCACGACCCAGACGGGCCAGTGGATGTACGAGAAAGACGTGGAGATCGACACAGACGGCAATATGTATCCCGTGAACGCCGGATCGGGCGCAAGCTCTACAAACGGCTGCCGGGCTGCCGTCTTTGTGCCTCCCGCTGGCTCCCGCGTCTATGCGTGGTGGGCCTGGGCTCTTTTGCGTGACTGGGGCTATTGTGGCCTGTCGGGCGGTCACGCGAGCCTTTGGACGGGCTACGCGGCTTGGTCCGGCCTGTGTGGCGCTTGTGGCTCCGGGGCAAACAGGGGTGAATATGCCGGGGCCTGACCCGGCATAGAGGGGACAGCGTCCCCTTTTAGGGGTGTGCAGCGTGTCACCGGGCTGCCGTCTATGTGCCTCCCGCTGGCTCCCGCGTCTATGCGTGGTGGGCCTGGGCTAATTTGAATAACTGGGGCAATTGTGGCCTGTCGGGCGGTAACGCGAACAATTGGACGGGCAACGCGAATTGGAACGGCCTGTGTGGCGCATTTGGTTAAATATTTTTTATATTGCGTTGTACACCGCGCCCGGCGAACAGCCGGGCCTGTGCTGCCACTATGGCGGCGTGAACCATGCGGACAAAATCCGCAAAAATTGAGTGGAACCGGCACGGGGCCAACTGTGAGGAAAAACACGGGCGGCCCCGCGACGCGGAAAGACCGCGCCGGGGGCTAGTAGAATAGGCGGAGAGCCGAAACCGAAAGTTCTTGCGCTCAACCAAAAGCAGACAAGGGGGCCGAAGTACGAAAACATATTGCAAAAAGATTGACATATCCGACCCCAAGCAGATAGAAAACTTTGTATTTGAGTGTTTCAGTGGGAGGTGGAAAGAAAACGGCTTTATAAATTTGCTGATCCGTTACGGCGGCATGACAAAGGAACAGGTACTGACCGACGCAGAGGCCCAGGACTATAACAGGCTGATACCAGCAACAGCTGGCGTTGCTGCGGAGATTGCGCGCCGGATCAGAGCGCGGCGTCTGGCTCTGCGCCCACTGCGTACATTCCAGCGCCGCGACGGTCTAAGCGGCAAACTGCGCGATCTATGCCAGGCCACGGCCATGCAGCAGTGTATGGACTATGTGGCCGTGGGCGCACTGCGCGAACTATTCCACGCAAAGATCAGCCCGTTTCAATGCGCCAGCATACCGGGCCGGGGCCAAGGCTACGGCAAACGCCACCTGGAGAAATGGATAAGACGAGACAAACAGGCGCGCCACGTCCGCAAGGGTGACATAAAGAGGTGCTACGCCAGCCTGTCCCCGGCTAAGGTCATGGAGCTATTGCAGCGCGACGCGCACAAAAATAAAACCCTGCTGTGGTTTGTGGGCGCTCTACTGGAGACACACAAGGAAGTCACAACCGGGCTGGCGATAGGCTCCTACCTGTCGCAATGGCTATGCAACTATGCGCTGTCCTACCTCTGCCGCTACCTGGAGA
>OGXW01001238.1_pt1 | contig 19437 bp, 17 predicted proteins | sample 1576341 | NCBI WGS metagenome assembly OGXW01 (sample SAMEA3541592, study PRJEB24748) | human gut metagenome | biome: human gut; feature: human-associated habitat; material: faeces | place: China | collected 2012
TCCGCTTACGGTAAGGTTTGTCTCTTTGCCGAAGAAGTCCTGGCTGTAATCTACGGTACCATCCTCGTTCAGAGGCGGGTTCTTCATATCCAGTGTAGTTACCTGGAACATCTCACCTGCACCCTCACAGTCGCTTCCTGTGATCAATGGTGTGTGTACATAGACAAATCCCTTCTCCTGGAAGAATTTGTGGATCGCATAAGCACACAGAGAACGTACACGGAATACTGCCTGGAAGGTGTTGGTTCTCGGTCTTAAATGTGTCATGGTTCTTAAGTATTCCAGAGTGTGGCGTTTCTTCTGAAGCGGATAATCCGGAGCAGATGCACCCTCTACCTGTACTTCCTCTGCCTGAATCTCAAACGGCTGCTTTGCCTCCGGTGTCGGAACCAGAGTTCCCTTAACGATGATGGCTGCACCGACATTTAATTTACTGATCTCAGCAAAGTTTGCCATTGTATCATGATATACGATCTGAAGTGTCTCAAAATAGCTTCCATCATGAAGGACAATAAATCCAAATGCCTTGGAACCACGGACGCTGCGAACCCAGCCTCCTACTGTCACTTCCTGATTCATATATTCTTCTCTGTTCTTGTAAATTTCTCTTACAGTTGTAAGCTTCATAATCTGTTACCTCTCTGTTTTTTTCAATTCTCATCCAATTGATTTCTAGTATAGACTATTCACCAGATTACTGCAAGAAGTAAATACGAGAGATCACGGGTTTTTATTTCCATGCAAGCGTATTCTGAAGTTTATATCCGTCTGTCATATCATAAGAACTGATTCCATTCTCTGTGACAAGATAAAAAGTATCATCGATATAAACACCTCGCAGAGATCGGTACTCACTGGTACTGAGCGTATCATCAAACAGTCCGCTCAGTGCAGGATTCAGATATGCATCCGGCTCAAATCCCTCCTCCTCACTGTAGGAAAGCAGTCCGTAATAATACTGTTTATCTGTATCATAATAATCTCCTGCAGCGGAGTTTTTATACATTCCATATGCAAAACCAAACAGATTCCTGCCCGGTGATACAAGGATTGCACGATAATTCGAGAGTGCGTCGCAGACAGATACATTTTTGAGAACGATTCTGTCTATTTCTTTTACATCCGAAGGATCTGAGATATCAAACATAGAACATTTCAGCCCTTCTGTGCTGCCTGTATCCGGATCTGTCTCCCATCCAATGCCAAGCAGTCTGTTTTCCCCATAGAAATGCAGGTACTCAGAGAAACCTGTGATCTTGAGTTCACCGAGAATTTTGGGATTTTCCGGATCAGAGAGATCAGCGGAAAACAGCGGATCTGTATTCTCATATGTGACAAAATATCCTGTTTTTCCCATAAAACGAGCCGATTTAATCTCCTCATTTTCTGCAAGATTTTCAATCTTTCCGACGGTTTTCATATCTTTATCAAGGACGTAAAGGCCGTTCGTCCTGTGGTATTCACTGTAGTCCTTGTTCCATCCTGCTGTTGTTGTCACTACCCGGAGATGTCCGTCATATTCATCCATAGAGAAATTATTATTAAGTTCTCCGGAAACGGAACCTGTACCTCCCTCTGTAAACACTCCGTCCTCATAACCGATGCGGATAATTTCTGTCTGCAGACTGCTGTCGTCCGATATATTCCAGCCGGGAACCGCAGAATAAATATTGTTTTCACTTACATAAAAAATATCTGCACCGCTGATAACTGCCATGCTGTCCGAAACCTGATCTGGCTTCTCGTCTGCCACAGAAGAAACCACCAGATAATTTTTGCCATTATAGGTATAATCCGTTGTATCTTCCGGTACTGGCAGATAGATGTGATCATACGCTATATAATCATCACAAATTCTTGGAATATATTTCACTTTTGCATCTGCACCTTCTGTGGTATCCGGTGCATATGAGGTGAACAGATAGAGATTGTTTCCGTTTCTTCTGGATGAGAGATAACTTCCATCCTGCTGGCAGCTTCCGGTCTTCTTCGGATTCTCACGATCAGAAAGATCATAAGTATCAACGGAAACCGTAGTCACCGGTACACTGTAGCTGGCACGTACCGCATCATCCGAAGAAAGCTTTACCGTTCCCCTGTATGTGATATAAGTCTCCTGCTGATGGATTACCTGAAGGCTGTCACCTTTCAGATACATTTCCATATAATCCGCATTTCTGTCACCGGTAATCTCACTGACCAGTTTCATGGAAGCAGCCTCAACAATACGAATATCTCCTTTGCTGTCCATTGCATAAATATAAGTTCCATCTGTCTTGATAATATCTGCCTCGTCCACATTTTCTTCCTGTGTATTGGTAGAAGAATGATCCGCGGCATCCATTTCGTCATATGTGTATCCAGGATCCATATTTCCGGTATCTTTGGAAGCCTCATTAGATGCTGCTGAACCTGTTGTACTGTCACTGACTGCCTCTGCATCATATTCCACAAGATCGCCATCTGTGGATAGAATCCGTGCACCATCAGAAGCAGACCAGCCTGAATTCTCACTTTGCCATTTATGCAGGATATCATACAGAGATTCATAGCTCTCAATATGTGCAAGACCGGCAACCGGAGGTATCTCCTTCTTCTCTGAAGCTGTACTTTCTGTGCTTTCTTCACTTGCATCCTGCTTCGAAGAAGTATCTTCTGAAGTATCTTTTGGCTCTGTCATATTCTCTGGAGATGCCGGCTCTTCGCTTTCCTTCTCGGAAGGACTTTCTGTTTTTGCATCTTCACTGTCCTTCTCTGCTTTCTCTGTCTGTTTTTTTGCCTCTGTGTCCCGGTTTATAAGCATTGGCGTCACACCAAATACCACCGCACCAGCCACAATAACCGCCGCCGCTGCCGCTATCGTTTTCTTATGCTTCATTAATTTGTGTTCCGGCTCCACTTTCTCCGTTAGTGGTTCTTTTCGGATCGAGCTTTTCCACTCCGGAATTTCTTCTTCATGCGAGTTATCCACCGGGGGCTTTTCCCCTGTGCTCTGCTCTGTGGATTTCTTTCGTATGTTTTTCCACTTCCTGTCTTCCGCCATTTATTCTGCTCCTTTCTGATATATTTCCCTTATATGATACGTTTACTTTGTTCCATTTATTTTACCATATCTTTCCTGCCCATCTGTAAAATTTGTTACGAACAAAGTATTATTTCCAGACAAAAAGGACTCCGGCCTGTTCTAAACCGAAGTCCCTGTTTCTAAGATCATTTGTAACTGTTCAATATCCTCACAGTTATGATCATTTATTATTATAATATTTCAATGAATCGCATAAATGCATCTCTGCCTTCCTGTGTGCATTTGTATACACCTGCATCTTCAAGAACATGTGTAAAGACAATTCCTACTTCTTTCTGAAGGATTTCATGGACATTGTCCTTGTTGATATCCTTGTACTTCGGCAGAAATTCTGCTGCCCAGGCAGCATGTTTCTCAATCTTTTCGTTGGAAGCGATATCCCTGCCCTCAAGAATATATTCTTCCAGAAGTTCCAGTTCTTCTTTCAGCCTTGCCGGAAGAACCGCAAGTCCCATAACCTCGATCAGACCAATGTTTTCTTTCTTGATATGATGATACTGTGCATGCGGATGATAAACGCCAAGCGGATGCTCGCTGGTTGTGATATTGTTTCTCAGTGTAAGATCAAGCTCATACATATCACCGACTTTACGTGCGATCGGCGTGATTGTGTTGTGTGGTTCTCCATCTGTCTCTGCAAAGATAAATGCCGCCTCATCTGTGTATCCTCTCCATACCTCCAGTACATGAGCTGCCAGATCTACCAGACGGTCTGAATCTTTGTGGCGGATACGAAGTACAGATAATGGCCATTTAACAATTCCTGCCTCCACGTCTTCAAATCCCGGAATGGTCACATGCTTCTCAATCGGTGCTTTTGCCATAGCAAACGTATAATGTCCGCCCTGGAAATGATCATGACTCAGAATAGAACCTCCAACGATTGGAAGATCTGCGTTGGAACCAAGGAAATAATGCGGAAAGAGCTTTACAAAATCAAACAGCTTGATAAATGTATTTCTCTCAATCTTCATTGGAGTATGCTTACTGTTGAATACGATACAGTGTTCATTGTAATATACATACGGCGAATACTGGAATCCCCATGGTGTGTCATTGACAGTGATCGGAATGATTCTGTGATTCTGTCTTGCAGGATGATTGACACGACCTGCATATCCTTCGTTTTCCGGACAGAGAAGACATTTCGGATAGCTGCTTGTCCTTGCATTCTTGGCCGCAGCGATCGCTTTAGGATCTTTTTCCGGTTTGGAAAGATTAATGGTAATATCGATATCTCCGTACGGACTTTCTACTTTCCATTTCTGGTCTTTTTTTACTCGATAACGGCGGATATAGTTACTGTCCTGACTCAGTTTATAGAAATAATCTGTGGCCTCCTCCGGGTTTTTCTCATACTTATCCCAGAATTCCTTCTGAACCTGTGCCGGGCGCGGCATCAGGCAGTTCATCAGTCTTGTATCAAAAAGATCACGGTAGACAACGCTGTCTTCTGTCAGATTCCTCTTTACCGCTTCATCCAGAAGCTCATTCAGAGTTTCTTCCAGATCTACATCAGTCGGTTTTTCTTCCGGCTCTGTAAATTCATCCTCGTGAAAAACATCAAGAAGAAGATTGATCGTGTAACTGCGCTCACACTCCGGTGTGAGTCCTGATTCAATTCCATACTGCACAAGTTTTGCAATACTGTTACTTAACATATGGTTGTCCCCCTGTCATTTTATATTTTTTTATAACTGTTCAGTACTCTCACAGTTACTACCTTCTGAACAGCTACATTTTTCGTATGACTTTCCGTTTATTTTTGCTCAAGATAAGTGATAAACATATTTCCCGCATTCTTGAACAACGCAGTACTGTCGTTCATTCCATACGGCTTCACCTCTCCTGTAGACGGATCAAGTAAATAAGTATTGTACTGATCATATCCGACGATCACAACACTGGAATCTGATCCTGTTCTGGCTATCACAGCACGCTGTGCGCTTACCTCATAGAGTACATTTTCCAGAGAACATCCGGTCAAATCAGTAACTTTGGCACTGTCACCCAGACCATTCTGAAGATTCTGAACATCCAGAGACGCGGTACGGATGATCTCCGGAATATCTGTTGTGTTCAAGGTGATCTGTGTCTTCATATTTCCGCGCTCCCAGACATACTGCTGTGCACGGTTCAGTACAACTCCTGTCTGTTTATCAGCACGCTGAACTGCCTTTGCCGGATCGGTCCAGACGCTGTCCAGTCCACCTCCTGCATATACATAATAGACTTCCTCGACCGAGCTCTTGTCCACCTGAATATCTACTACCTTTTCTCCTGCGTTCCTTACCTTGGCATAAAGGATAAGAGGTTCCTCCGAAGACGGTGAATCTTCAAAGGTAAGCCGCACTATAACCCCCTGACGGCTTGAACTTGTCTGTTCCACACTGGTCTTATCTGTCGCAGCAGTGCTGTTATTCATAATATTGTCTTTTTTGACACCTTTATAAATGTCACCGGACTTCTGCACAAGAGTAAATTCCATCAAAGTAGTACCAACGGTCACTCCTGCTACATACAGCCCATCCTGATGATACTCTTTTTTTACTGTACCGTCAAATCCCTCTATCCTGAACGTAGCGATTCCGTCAATCATATATCCAGTTGCGTTCGGCAGTGTGTCGCCGTCCAGAACGATTCCATAAATCAGATCCTCATTCATAAAACCAAGAAGATCCAGTTTCTGAGATACTTCCGGAGTAATTCTGCGTCTTTCCATCGTATCAAAATCAATAAACTCAATCTGTCCTGCATAATCTCCGCTCTCAGATTTCCATGCCGCATGTGCATTCGTAGCAGAAACACCAAAATCATTGCTGTCGATATGATCCGCCAGAACTTCATAGGTATTCTCATCAATATTGATCTGATAAAGATTTCCTGCGATCATAATAAACAGCTGCCCGCTCTGATTTACATAAGACAGAGTTCCTAGATCTTCCTGCAGGAACTCAAAAGATTCTGTGCATGGAATAAATACCTGTTCTTCTATTGCACCCTGATCATTGTTATAATGATAAATTCCAACACCACTGTAACCTTCATGTGCACCACGATTCATGTAGCCATAAACCATAAAGTCCACATCTCCATTGTTCTCCACACTCAGAAGCTTGATATCATGCTCAACTCTCGCATCCCGGAAATCACTCTCTGTATCCTTGCGGAATGTGAATATTTCTACAAACTTACCTGTATCTGGTACATAACTCCAAAGATCTCCGTTCTGCGTAAATACTGTCACGCTTCCGTCTTCATTTGTAAGATAATCTACATCTTTGCTTCGGACTCCCAGAAGAAGTCCACTGTTGCTGATCACAGAAAGAGAAGGATCAAAAACCTCGGATGCAGACCGCTTAAAATCAAGCAGTCGGATTCTTGTCTCGTCATAACGCATTCTGTAAAAATCTGTCACAAGATAGTACTCTGTATTTCCATTTTCATTCTGTGCAGATATTTCATATTCTATAGAAATGCTCGCAGTCGTTTCATTAATATCCTTGATGACCGGAATCCCGGCTTTGGACAACTGCGGATTTAAATTTCCCCAGCTGACATCTGCCAGTGGAGAGTTAATATTTAATCCGGCGAAGTTTCTGCTGGAAGCACTGTCGGATGTCTCCAGATAAGCAGCCAGATTGTCCGCCTGTGTCTTGTCCAGACTCATCTGTACAAAATCGCCTGCAAATTTCGCATACTGCTCTGTATAAGTAGCTGATCTTGAAACCACTCTTGTATAATAATAGACATCGTCATGGTTGGTTGAAAGTGTAATCTGAAGAGAGTACTCCTGATTCATCAGAAGTCCGGACGAAATTTCTATTTCTGTTCTCAGATATCCGTCAGAACCCGTATCCAGACTTTTGATCGTGCGGTTCTCCATAACCTTGCTTCCGTCAGAAGTTCGAATTTCATAAGAAAGATTCCTGACCTTCGTATCATATGGATTTACCACAAGTGTTAATTTCTTTGTTGTATCCAGAGGTGTCACACTGTCCCTGACAAAATCTGCCTCCATCGGCTGTCTGTATCCGTACATACGATTTGTGAGAACATCTCCAAACTGTACCATTACCTCCGGCAAAACAGCATCATTCATGTCCGAGCGGTCATCGGTTGTCTCATTATTCATAAGAAATGCGGTTCCGGCCACTCCCAGGATAAACACAACAAGAAGGACCAAAAACCTTTTGAAAAAATTTTTCATGGTTCTGGTACTCCTTTCTTCCGGTCAAATCCCTGTGGATAAAGCAGCTTCTCCAGTGTCAGATCTGCATGTAGTGCTTCTGTCATTCTGGAAAGCTCATCTGTTGGCTTCTTCTTTCCTGTTTTAACCGCACGGATCATAAGATTCTTCGGTGTATGCTCCATATCGATAAATTCAAGGATCTGTGTGCGATATCCCCTGGATTCCAGAAGTTCTGCACGGATTCCGTCAGTCAGAAGTGCAGACAGACGTTCCTTGATGATTCCGTAACTGAGTACTGGTTTTAACAGCTCATTTTGTATTTTATCATTTAGTTCATGCTGGCAGCACGGTACGGAAAGAATAACCTCTGCCCCCCATTCAACTGCCTTTGCAAGTGCATAATCCGTTGCCCTGTCACACGCATGCAAAGTCACAACCATATCCACCTTCTGAACCCCATCATAATCCGCAATGTCGCCCTGCAGGAAATGCAGCTTCTTATAACCGTATTTCTGAGCAAGTCTGCTACATTTACTGATCACATCTGTCTTGAGATCCAGACCAATGATATTCACATCATATCCCTTAAGTTCTCTCAGATAATAATACATGGCAAACGTAAGATAAGATTTACCGCAGCCAAAATCCAGAATGGTGATCTCCCGCTCCCTTGAAAGTGCCGGAAGGATATCCTCAATAAATTCCAGAAAACGATTGATCTGTTTAAATTTATCATAAGAGGACTGATGCACCTTCCCCTGCTCACTCATGACTCCAAGATCCACCAGAAACGGAACCGGTATTCCCTCTCGGAGAATATACTGTTTCACTCTGTTGTGAGCCATGATCTTTACCGGCTCCAGCGGCGGATGCTGCTTTGTTTTCATAGTCTGCCTGCCTTTTTTGCTGATCAGGACAGACGCATCTCTATGCTGACCCTGGATCTGAAGCTGGGAAAAACCATTCTCAAGCCAATCCCTGACATAAACGATAACCTCTTCCAGGGTATAGTTCCTGTGAATTGCCTTCTGACCGACTGCCGCCGTAGCCTGATAGCAGACAGTGCCTCTGATCTCCACAGGACGTATACGCACCTTTGACGGAATGTCATCACCTTTTTGCCTCTGTCCGCTCAAAACCGCCAACATCATTTCCTGGTCAAACTGTTCCTCCAAAAATTCCTGTAATGTTCTCATATTTTATTATAAATTCTTTCTATTCTGTATGCTCCATAACTGTTACTGTTCACAATACCACTTCAGGCCAAATGCACATAAAATCTCCATTTCATCACTTATAGAAGTGAATGTCTTCCCGGCTGAGATAATATCTGTGCCGTCTGCATCGTCTTCGACAGATCTCCTGACAGAGGAGAACCTGAATAAGCTCATCGAGAAACCCATCCGGAACACCCTGAGCCTTCATTTCACTCTCCACCTGTGCACGAATCTGCCGACATAACTGATACAGCATAAATTTATCCGGATATTCATCATAGAGTCTGCTTCCCTCATAGTCCAGAAGCCGACATTCTTTTTCTACTTTTTCCCGGATCCTGTCTGCTGCCTTTGGATAATAGGACTGCATTAGTGCAAACTCCTGTTCCTGTATCTGCTCTCCGCCATAAAAAACGGGGTTGGCATACGCTGTATAGAATGGAAAAAATCTGTCATTGTACATAAATTTCTCCTGTTTTTCCCATCATCTATAATAGTCTATGCACCGCAGTCTGTAGTGTGCAATTTCGGCTGAAAATCTGGCAGTATCAATCCTTAATCTGGTTCAGGATACGAAGTGTCATCTTTACGCAATGTTCCACTGCTAATGCTTCAAATGTCGGATAATCTACTTCTGCACTTCCGTCTGCCTTGTCAGAAATCGCACGTACTACAAGGAACGGAACATTGTTAAGGTAGGCAGCCTGTGCGATTGCTGCACCTTCCATCTCTACTGCACAAGCGTCAAAGTTCTTTATAATCTCATCCTTGACACCCTGATCTGCCACAAACTGATCTCCGGAGGCAATGCGTCCCTCATAAACTTCAATGTCAGGATTCACATCTCTGCATGCCTGTACTGCCAGCTTACGCAGATTCTCATCACTTCTGAATGAAAAAGCCTCCATCTGCGGGATCTGTCCTGCCGGATATCCAAATGCAACTGCATTCATATCATGATGTACAAGATCTGTGGAGATCACAAGATCCCCAATGTTAATATTTGCATTCAGACTTCCTGCAATACCGGTATTGATCACAGCCTCTGCCTCAAATTCATCGATCAGGATCTGTGTACACACTGCCGCATTTACCTTTCCAATACCAGAACGTACTACAACTACATTTTTGCCTTCAAGAGTTCCTGCATAAAACTCCATGGATGCCCTGCGTGTGATCTCAACATTTTCCATGCGTGCTTTGAGCTTCTCAACTTCTACTTCCATTGCTCCAATAATTCCAATACGTCTCATAATATCTGTTCTCCTCTATAATAAAGTAATAATTTCTCATAACTGTTCAGCACCCTCACAGTTACGAGTCAGAATGCATTCCAAATCACATTCTGAATAGTTACAATTTTTTGTTAAAATCGTTTCAACTTTCATTATAACAAAAGTTCAGATTATATGGAAACCTTTTTTACTTTCTGTTATAATATTAAAAATGACTAAGGAGGAATTTTTTATGGTATATAAGACATCTGGCGTCTGTGCCAGCGCTATTTCTTTTGATATCGACGATGCCGGCAAGATCCGCGATGTGAAATTCCAGGGTGGATGCTCCGGAAATACACAGGGTGTTGCCCGCCTGGTAGAGGGCATGGATGCCAAAGAAGCAATCAGCCGACTGGAAGGAATCCGTTGTGGTTTCAAGCCAACTTCCTGTCCGGATCAGCTTGCAAAAGCATTAAAACAGAAATTAGGAGAGGCATAAAGCCTCTCCTTCTTTATTTATTAGGAAATAGATATCAGATATCATTTCTGTCCCACTTATCACACAGCGACTGAATATCTCTGGTAAAACGATCCAGATCCTTGTTTGGAATGCCTTCGTTTTTGCGGATAACAGACATAAGTCTCTGTCCCATCGCAACCAGCTTCTGGAATGCCCTTGCCGCTTTGGTTGCCTTCGGAGATACAGAAGCTTTCGTAATGCGGATACCCTGAGCTTCATAAATGCAGCTGTTCGTCCTGAGATCATAGATCGTGCCACTGAAAGGAGCCATGGAATCCAGTCCCAGTTCTTCATTCAGACGACGGGCAAAAATCTCCGTCACCTCGTCATCCCCGTGAGTTACAAATACTTTTTTTGGTTTTCCCTCGAAAGCTTTGATCCAATCTATCAGGCCATTCACATCCGCATGACCACTGATTCCCGGCATCTGACAGATTTCTGCACTCACATGAACGGTTTCTCCAAAGAGTTTCACATCCTCAGCTCCCTCAATCAGAGATCTTCCAAGCGTTCCGATTGCCTGATATCCCACAAAAAGTATCGTATTCTTTTCATTCCATAAATTATGTTTCAGATGATGCTTGATTCGACCTGCATCACACATACCACTGGCAGAAATGATCACCTTGCAGTCTTCATCATAGTTGATAGCCCTGGAGTCATCACTTGTGATCGATGTACGAAGTCCTGGAAACATCAATGGGTTGATTCCCTTCTGTACCAGTGCGATCGCTTCCTCATCAAAACAGTCATACTGATGCTCATTAAAGATCGTTGTTGCCTCATTTGCCAGAGGACTGTCAACATAGACCTTAAAATTATCATGTCCTTTGATACGGTTTTCTTCCTTGATCTGGCGGATAAAATACAGCATTTCCTGTGTACGGCCGACTGCAAAGGAAGGAATTATAACATTTCCACCCCTGTCAAAGGTTCTCTGTATTACTTCTGAAAGAATTGCAACATAATCCGGACGTTCTCCGTGACTTCTGTCACCATAGGTAGACTCCATAACAACATAATCCGCATCATGAAGATAAGTCGGATCCTTGATCAGAGGCTGATGAAGATTTCCGATATCACCAGAAAAAACTATCTTTTTTTCTTCTCCGTCTTCCTGAATCGTCAGTTCAATGCTGGCAGATCCCAGAAGATGTCCCGCATCTACAAACCTCACAGAAATTCCCGGTGCCGGGGTGATTATTTTTTCATAAGGGCATGCTACAAAATTCTGTATAACGCCCATGGCATCTTCCATTGTATAAGCAGGCACAAATTCCGGTTTACCCTGCCGGCGTCCCTTACGGTTACGCCATTCCGCCTCGAACATCTGAATATGAGCACTGTCTCGAAGCATAATATCACAGAGATGGCAGGTTGCCTGTGTTGCATAGATTGGTCCCATAAAGCCCTTTGCATAAACAGCTGGCAGGTTTCCGGAATGATCCATGTGTGCATGTGTCAGAAGTGCAAAATCCAGATCTCCCGGATTGACCGGAATCTCCTGATTCTGATAGTAGTCCGGTCCCTGTTCCATGCCACAGTCTATCAGAAACTTCTTTCCTGCTGCTTCCAGATAATAACAGCTGCCAGTAACTTCGTGTGTCGCCCCAATAAAGGTAATCTTCATATGAGAACCCCCTTTTTCTGACAATTTTGCCAATACATTTTAGTTGTAATTATTATACACGATATAGCAGCTTTTTAACAGTCTCCATATACAAAAACGAGATGAAATTTTTATAAATTCCATCCCGTTTCTGTGTGTGTTGTGTGTATATTGTTTTTATCGAATCGAATATTTTTCCATATATTCTCGACGACTGCAAGCACTTCGCGCCAGTTGAAAGGTAACGGATGTTTACTACGGCTTATTTTATGTTTCTGTCATCCCCCTGGAACGCACCCATGCTTCGCTATTCAGTTGTAATGGTACTGCTTAATATTTTTCTTTTTCTGCTGTCGGCAGAAAGATTATTTCACCATGATGCCCTGAGTCAGAGTAGATGTTGATTCTTTCAGGCCTCCGTTGCTTGCTGCATGGTAGCCGCGTACCCGGTAATAGGTACCGCTTGGAACTGCAATTTTTAAACTTTTGCTTAAACTTGTAACATTATTAGCAGTGTATTCCAGAATCTTATAGGTACCATAACTTCCATTTACTTTTCGCTCCAGAAATAACGATAAGTAAACCTTACTGCATTTCTTATGACATTGTGTCAATCCATAGATGCCAATTTCATTACTTCCCGTTCTCTGAATTTTTACACTTCCCAGATTCAGATTTGTTCCTCGAAGCATACTATAACTGGTGTCTTCCGCAAAATCTTCTGTTGTCTCTTCAGCGGTAATTTCATCTGCACCTGTTTCCTCATCTAAAATCGCATCTATCAGACTGTCAGACTGTGCAAATACCGACTGGGAGTTACACGCCATAAGTAACCCGGCCGTCATACCAGCTGCCAATATCTGTTTCCATTTCTTTGCCATTCTCACTTCCTTTCTGTCGTAAACAACCCTTACACTATTAATACGACGAAAAAAAGCAAAAATCACGCTAAATTTTCATGAATTCTAATATTTTTTTAATTTCCTCTAATTTCATCTTTCCCGAAAGAATATATGACACATTTTTGTCACACCATTCTGCCGAGTAACTCTCCATGTCATCAGAAGTTCCCTCAATTTTTTTAATTTTAATATGAACACCATTGTTTTCTTCTATAATCGCATCCTGTTCATCTCCATGAAGACTATTCACTTTGCTGGCAGTATATGTATCCTGTTTATCTATATAAAATACGATTATCTCTTTTTTATATTCATATTCAATTCGAGCCACCGACATATATGGATCAATTTCATACTTTTTGAATTGCATTCCCTGAGGCCTGTAATAAAACCGCGGCATTTCTATTCCCAATTTCTCTTCTATATCCGCAATCGCCTTGTCCTCGTCAAGATTCGCGTTCTCATTACTATCATCATTATAATTTACCGTCTTCGTATCATCCCCGCTCCAGATCCTCACACTGTTCACCAGATACTTCCGGTTTGCCTCACTGGTCATGCTCGCAGCAAATATACATGCCAAAGCAACCGCCGCCATTCCTGCAGCTTTTCCAAGCTGATGCCACCTGACTCCTGTTTTTCTGCTTTTGATCTCAATGATTTTTGAATCTGAAGCTTCATGCTCTGCATTTTCCTTTTGTTCTCTCTCAAACCGACGCAGCAGTTCCTGATAAGAATCCTTGACTTCTTCATCTGTGAACACCAGATTTTCTACATCTTTGTCCGCAAAAAGTGCTTCTTCTATCTGCTTTTCTCTCTCTATAAATTCTTCCCTGAGTATCTTCTGAAAGATTTCATCATCTATATCATCCCGCAGATCCGGGTTATTTCCCAATACGTTTTTTTTGTTATTTTCAAACTCTTTTTTCATAAGTAATTCTCCAGCCAATGAAATATCCTGATAAATCGTTTCTGTAAACGGAATTACTGAGTAGTTACTTATCGTAACTGTTCACAGCAACTACTTATCCTCTTATACCGTATCTTTCCTTGACAATTCTGCCCTTGTGGTTCATAGTTATTGATAATAAAAAAGATTTTTCAGGAGGGATTCCCATGAAGCATATTATTCTTACCGGCGGTGGTACTGCCGGACATGTCACCCCAAACATAGCCCTGATCCCGACACTTAAAGAAGCCGGATATCAGATATCTTATATCGGTTCCTATAATGGAATCGAACGTAAACTGATTGAAGAACTCGGAATTCCATATTACGGGATTTCTTCTGGTAAACTGAGACGTTACTTTGACCCTAAGAACTTCTCCGATCCGTTCCGTGTTCTCAAAGGATTTCATGAAGCCAGAAAGCTTCTCAAACAACTGAAACCCGATGTTGTATTTTCAAAGGGAGGGTTTGTTACCGTCCCTGTTGTTATCGCTGCAAAGCGTTGTAAAATCCCAGCAATCATCCACGAGTCTGATATGACTCCCGGACTTGCCAACAAACTGTGTATTCCATCCGCTGTCAAAGTGTGCTGTAACTTTCCTGAAACAGTCAGCTCTCTGCCAAAGGACAAGGCTGTTCTCACCGGTACTCCGATCCGTCAGGAGTTATTAAATGGTAATAAGGAAGCCGGCCGTCAGTTCTGTGGTTTCACTGCTGATAAACCAGTCCTTATGATCATCGGTGGCAGTCTTGGTGCTGCCTCGGTTAATGATCATATCCGCAAGATCCTTCCTGAACTTCTGAAGGATTTCCAGGTAATCCATCTGTGCGGTAAAGGAAAAATGGACGAAAAACTGACTGGTACTGCCGGATATGTTCAATACGAATATATCAAAGACGAACTGCCAGATCTCTTTGCCCTGGCAGACGTTGTAATCTCCCGTGCAGGAGCTAATGCAATCTGTGAGATCAGTGCCCTCCATAAACCAAATCTCCTGATCCCGCTGTCCGCCAATGCAAGCCGCGGTGACCAGATCCTGAATGCCCGTTCCTTCGAAAAACAGGGATACAGCATGGTTCTTGAAGAGGAGGAGATTACCGATCAGAAGCTTCTTGATACCATTCATCAGCTTTATGATAATCGTCATTCCTTCGAGGAAGCCATGGCAAAAAGCAAACAGATGGATTCTATCCATCACATCGTTTCTCTTATTGAAGGATGTGTCCCATCAAAATAAACGACAGATATTTTACGCAGACTGCCCGCTTTAGGGTTGTCTGCGTATTTTTTTGAGTTTCTCTTTCATCCACGCCTTCGCCCTGAAGTTACGATTATTAACCGCATTTCTGCTGATTCCATACTCCTTCGCTACCACATCCGGTGGTTCTCCATAAACCTGTGTCCTGAGCAGGATTTCGTAACTTACAGGATTCTCTCTCCGAAGCATCTCCAGCGCACGATTCCTGTCCGCCTTATCTTCTAATTCGAGGACAACAGCTTCCGGATTACCCTTCTCATCTATAATCTCCTCTCCGTTATCCTCATCATCAATAATACACATTTCATGTCTGTTACAGGAACGTTTCAGATAATCAAGACATACCTTTCTGGTTTTATTATGAACCTTGGCTCTTAGACATTCTTCATCAGAATAATCCAGTTTGTCCTCTTCTTTCAGGAAGTACATGAATACCTCCTGTGCAATATCCTTGGATATGTTCTCTTCCTTTACGATCCTGTAGGCAATGTTTGCTGAGAATTCAAAGAAAGTATCATAGAAATCTGTAAAATCTCAACCATATCTTTATCTTTTGCATCATCCTGACATTTTTATTTTACTTTTGCCAGAATTTCCTCTTTCTCTTCATCTGTCAGTTTTCCCGGTTTCCAGGTAATTCCAACATTATCTCCCTCATATCTTGGAATCAGATGCATATGAAAATGAAATACGGTCTGACCTGCGATTTCTCCGTTATTCTGTACAATATTAAAACCATCACAGTTCAGTCCGTCTCTGAGTCTGGCTGCCATATGTTTTGCAAGAATCATTGCCTTTCCTGCTGTTTCGTCCGGAAGTTCATAAATATCAGCTGCGTGAGCCTTCGGAAGAATCAGGGCATGTCCCTTGCTTGCCGGTCCCAGATCCAGAATCACTCGGAAATCTTCGTCCTCATACAAAGTAGCTGACGGAATTTCTCCATTTGCGATTTTACAAAAAATACAATTTTCCATGATCAATTTCTCCTTTATTTTATAGTGTTTTCTAGCTCTATTGTGACGTATTTTGACGATTTTTTCAATACGAAATTTGTTGCCGCCTGTATTTTACAATGCTACACTTGACATGAGGTGACAGATTATGAAAGAAAAAATCGATTCCGCAAAACATACAGAACAAATTAAAATCCTGTTTTCCAGGTTTTCGCATGAACTGAGAAATCCACTGGCACTTCTCTCCAGTGAACTGCAGCTTCTCGCTTCCTCCCACCCTCAACTCTCCAACGATGAACAGTGGGAAAACATACTCGAAAATCTGGAATATATCCATGCACTGCTGGATGACATGTCACGATACCAGAATGCAGGACAGCTTTCTCTTGTTTTAACTGACTTAAGTCCCTGCTTAAACGAAATATCAAGGTCTTTTCGCCCTGTTCTGAAATATCTGGAAATAGAATTTAAAACGGACATCCCCGATAATCTCCCCAAATTATCTCTGGATCCCCTGAAAATCCGACAGGTATTTCTGAATCTTCTTCGCAACGCTCAGGAATCCATCAGCCATACACATGGAAGCATCTGTTTTCGTGCCGAATCCACTGCTCAATATGTACATATTTCTGTTCAGGATAACGGATGCGGCATGACCCCATCTCAAAAATCGCGGATATTTGAACCTTTCATAACCTATAAGTCCGGCGGCACAGGCCTCGGACTTTCTGTCGCCAGACAGATTATTGAAGCACATCACGGTTCCATAAAAGTTGAAAGTGCTCCCGGTATCGGAAGCACTTTTCATGTATATATTCCTCTGGATCCTGAAGGATGCCAGAACAGGACTGCCAGTACAAAACCTGCAAGCAGACCACCTATATGAGCAGCATTGTCCACACCTGAACTGGTGAAGCCAAAATAGAGGGAAAATGCTGCCATCACCAGGATCTGTCTCATGGACAGATCACCCAGCCATCCTTTATTTCGGATCACTATATAGATCATGGCACCCATTACTGCAAAAACTGCACCGGACGCACCGGCAGATACGGAAAACTCCTGCGTCTTTAATTCCAGAAGCAATGATACCACGTTTCCTGCTATTCCGCCCAGCAGATAGATCAGAAGGAAACGTATTTTGCCGATCACCCGTTCCAGACGGCTGCCAAGCACAAACAATACCAGCATATTATTGACAAGATGTTCAATTCCAAAATGAAGAAACATAGAAGTAAACAGACGATAGACCTCTCCATTTTGTATGATATATGGCGTATAAGCAGCTCCATATTCCAGTACATGCCAGGCATCCTGAGATGTCCCGGTAAACTCTACTGCAATAAAGACCAGAACATTGATCAGGATCAATGCCATCGTTGCAGGTTCTTTTCGGATCTCTTCCAAATTCTTCACTCCATTCTGTAACATTCCAAGACTCAACATTTTATGTTGTTCCGTATATTCTAACAGATGGATCTCCATATAGCAAGAACTCCATAGCCCGGCATATTTCTATTTTATGAACACATATCTCGCTTCTGCAAAATCTACTTCATCTTCATCCTGAAGCTGATACTCTTCATTTGCCCTGAGCAATCTTCCATTTACAGAAGTTCCGTTTCTAGAATTCAGATCGGCCAGAAAATAGCCTTCCTCCTCTTTACGTATCCGGGCATGGACACGGCTTACAGTAGCCCGTGGAATTACTGCATCTGCCGCATTTTCCAGTTTTCCTATAACGGTGAGGTCCTGTTCCAGAAAAATTGTTGCAAGTTCACCAGGCTCTCTGCTTACCAGGCTGGCAGGCCCTTTGACCGAGCCGGAGGATAACAGCATCGTTTCACCATAATTCTCTTCTTCTCTCTTTTCGCTTCCTGTATAAAGGTTTTTCCCGAATCCAAAGCTTTCATCTGACGATTCAGATTTATGATATTCATGTGGTTTTGTATCCTGGCTCACGTTCTTACAACTGCTCTGAAAATTCTCGAGTTTCTCAGATTTTCCGGCAATTTCCTTTTTGACTTTTTGTCTCCATTCCAGAGTTTCGTTCTTTTTTTTCTGGTTTTTCTTACTGAGCCAGGAGCCCAAAGCTCCAATCCCCAGTAAAACAATTGCTGCCAGCAGCACAGCTTCTATCGGAACTTCCGGAAGATATCCAAGATAACACGCTACAGCAACGCCCAGCAGAAGAAACACTCCCAGAGCGCAGCCTCCAATCCACAGAAGTCTGCCGTCTATTGTTTTTCTCTTGTTTTTTTCCTTTTTTTCTGCCCTTTTTTCACCGGGATCCGGTACTTTTTCTTCCGGCAGCACCAGGCATTCCGGAGGCTCTTCCACAGGCTTTGTTTCTTCATCTCTTCTCTCGGATGTCTCCGGCACATTCTGATAAATGATTTCTTTGATCATTTCCAGACAGATGCCATTTTCCAGTGCCTTTCGATAAATACCATATCCCATTGTCACTGCAGATGCTTCTTCGTGATCAAGCTTTGGAAGAAAATATTCTGTCATCTCCCGAAACTGTTCCCTGATTGTTTTGGGCTCACCCGGAAGACAGCAGAAATACATCTTCTGCTTCTCAACATCCAGATACATATATTCCGGCGAAAGCAGAAGCTGATCCGGATTCAGAAGAAACTCCATCATCTCTTCCATAATCTTTACAACTCCGCCAAAGATAAGTCGGATATCAGAAACCTGAAGTTTCTTCTGTTCATAGAATGAAGCCAGTGACTGTCTTGAAGTAATATCATAATAAAACAGGAAATTTCCATCCAGTCCCTGAATACGACATTTCAGAATAGAAGGCACTGCATTTCCTGCCAGCATCCTCACCTGATAAGAAGCAGTATCTACCGGATTTTCTCCATGCAGGATCAGATAATTGTGGCTCATATCACGTTTATATTCCGCATACATTTTTTATTCTCCCATCTCTTCTATTACTTCAGACGCCGCTTTGATCTTCCTGATCCATGCCGCCGGACGGATGATCAAAGAACTTCCTTCTGCTGTAAGTTCCCATTTCAGACCACCGAATCCGGAAATGGTGTCAGCAGTATAAGTCACCTTGATCTTTTTTCCGCCCTGCACCTGTCCTGTCAGATTTTCTGCTCCAAAAAAGCCAATATTTCCCAGCTCTCTGCATCTGATCTCTGCCGCCTGTTCTGCCTGTCCGTCTTTTCTTATTCCTTCTATACTTCCGGTGAGTGCCGATTCACAGGCGGCAGCCGTCAGCCATGCCCGGTTATGTACAAAAAAGGTCAGATATAAAACACCCATCAATACCAGAAGTACCAGCGACATTACACAGGCCGCCTCTATCGTAAAGCTTCCCTTTCTTAAATATTCTCTTTTCATAACAGTACAGCTCCTATATATCCTGCCAGCAGAAACGGAACCAGCGGTATCTCTGTTTTTCTGCTCTTTCCAAATACTGCAAGAAGAACTCCTGACCATCCTGCCGCAAAAAACAGACCCAGACAGAGCATCTGAACATAAATTTCGGTACTCAACAACGTTCCCAGTACT
>OGXW01001240.1_pt1 | contig 19422 bp, 15 predicted proteins | sample 1576341 | NCBI WGS metagenome assembly OGXW01 (sample SAMEA3541592, study PRJEB24748) | human gut metagenome | biome: human gut; feature: human-associated habitat; material: faeces | place: China | collected 2012
TTGATTATTGCGCCAAACTCTACAGCTTTTACAACTATGATCCATAAGAAAATCAGTTCCGGTGAACCAGAACTAAATCCAGACACCACAGCTATAAAAATTGTAAAAAGCTCTGCCAGAAATACAATGACAAATATGCCTATAAGCCTCTTAAGCAGTGGTGTGTTTTCTCTGGTCAGCTCCACATTAAGCTTAAGCCTGTTAAACAATTTCTTTACAGGTCTTGTGATGTAATACCAGAGGGTATATCTCATGAATACATGAGCCTTGCATCTTGTAATAATGCTTCCTATATAATAGAGCCCAATGTATACACCTGCCATGGCAGACTCAAAAGTAATCAATAATAGCTGCACATAATTTGTCATGCCAAACTCAAATGGTACTATAGCTCCTGCTATGAAAAGCCCTTCCAAAATAAACATGATTCCTGTCAAAACGCCAAATGGTATCTTGTCTATCCAACGGAGATATATCTGGTCAGCGTCATGCTCTTCACCGGCTGTCCGTCTTCCTGCACTTCTTGCCAGAAAATACGCTGTAACAGCAAATATGACAAGTGAAACAATCTCTATTAACCATGCATATCTGCCTGCATTATACATCAGATCAATGAGTGTATCTGCCTGTGCGAAGTAATCATTGTTACCAGCTCCAAGCTTTGCTGCTTCTGTATCAACCTTTGACACTACATAATAATATGTGTATGATGATGTATCTTCTTTTGTACTTATCTGATAGCCATCAAGCCTATATCCATCTGGTAATTCCTCTTTATCACGATTGATGTCAGAGTAAACCGCTAGCATGCTTACATCTGTTGTGCCTTCTGTCATGTAGTCCTCTGATGGCACTCCTTCATCATCTGTCTTAATATTTTCTGTATTTACAGATACAAGGGAAGCTAAATCACCTGACCCATAAACCATTACAGTGCTGAGTGAATCATTATCCAGCCAGTCTTCTATCTTGGCAGAATCCAGTGTCTCACCTGTATAGAAATTGGTGTAATCTTCACCTGACAATACATAGGTTTCTGTTTTTCCATTCCAGTACTCCACATCAACCTTTTTAGGCAAATAGACCTTATCTCCTGCAAAAACGCAGAACTGTGCCGAATTTATGTCCAGTGCTATCTGTGTAATAGACAGCTCATATACATAGGAATCATGCAATGTATAGTCATAGATGTTGCTATATTCCATGGCGGAAAGCACATTTACCAGATTAAAATCTGGTGTGTCACCTGTTCCATCATCCACATATCTGTGGACATACTGGTAATCCTTGAGCAGGGCTGCACTTCCGTATACATAGCTTATATCCTTTGACTCCACTGCCCTGTCAAAGTCAGAATCACTGCTTTTTACAATGGTATACTCCATGCTGGCAGCATTTTTCACCGAATCCAGATTATCGGTGTCTCCATCTATTATCTGACCCACAAGCTGGGCACTGTAAGCACCTGTTATATTATTGTATACAGCATTTACTGCCTTTGCTTTTTCTGGAAGCATGCCATATAAGACCATGCCCGCTATCCCAGCTATGGAACCGGCTATAGCCAGGCCGCATATGGCAAAATTCACCGCCTTAAACCAGAAGCTGTTGTTTTGTTTCTTCATAATCATTCACCTTCCATTTTATATCCTCGTCCCCACACGACCTTCAGGTATCTTGGATTTGCCGGATCATATTCGATTTTTTCCCTCAAATGACGGATATGTACGGCAACTGTGTTTTCTGTTCCAAAGGGATCATCCTTCCAGACCTTCTCATATATCTGGTTGGGAGAGAATACCTCCCCCTTGTGCTCCAGTAAAAGTTTTAAGATGTCGTACTCTGTCCTGGTGAGATTGACAAGCTCGCCATCCAGTGTGACCTCTTTTGACTTGTCATCCACTTCTATTCCGCCAACTGTAAGCTTTTCTGTGACAGGTGTACCGCCGCCCAGAAGCATATATCTCCTTATCTGGGATTTAACTCTCGCCTGAAGCTCTACCGGATTAAATGGTTTTGTCACATAATCGTCAGCTCCGATTGTCAGTCCCAGCACCTTGTCTGTGTCCTCGCTTTTGGCGGTGAGAAGGATTACCGGCACATTTGATATTTTTCTGATTTCTGCCATGGCCTGTATTCCATCCATCACCGGCATCATTATGTCCATAAGCACAAGATGTATCTCCTGAAGCTTTACAGCCTCCAGGGCTTCCCTGCCATTGTAGGTTTTTACTACTTCGTATCCCTCGCTCATAAGATATATTTCCAGCGCGGAAACTATATCCTTTTCATCATCACAAACTAAAACTCTATACATTTTTTCCTCCGGATATTGTTCTGTACCATTGATACTATAGACATTGTACGCAAAACCACATTAAGTTCCAACTGGTTAAATGATTAAGATTTGATTAAGAAATTAATATGCCTCAAACTTTTCCTTCATCTCACGCTCAAACTCCATCCTCTGACTTAGAATTGTAAGCTGGTGGTTTATGAGGCTTTCTGCTGCCTGGTCTGTCATCTGGCTTTTCATGGTCTCTAAGGATGAGTACATATTGTCGTACTGGGCAAGCTTGTTGTTGTACTCGTTCTTTAGGGCGCCTTTTATGTTTTTTTCTATGAAAAGGGCATGGACTTCTTTGTGAAGGGCATGCATTTCAGATTGTTTTTGTTGTAATTGTTTGTTCATTGTTATTTCTCTTTCTATTGTTTTTAATTGTTTTAGATTATTTTATTCGGATTGACAAATCCCGTATCCTTTGTTACTATCATGCGTAAGGAAATGAAGTTTTCTACCGTACAGTTTTTACTCAAGCGGCCTGCTCGTTTCCTTTTTTATTTGTACAATATCATATAAATATAATTTCTTATTTTCATCACAACGTACAAGCATTCTTGCTTTAAAAATATTATATCTCTCTATTTCCCCTACGTCACTATAAACCGGTATACCAAATCTCGTATCATAGCGATACCAACCATTTTTTGCCTTGTTTCCATGTTTTTTATCATAATCTGGAAACACGGTTTTATTATCAGCAATTAAAATAAGTTTTCCGATTGCCGGTAGAACATTCGCCTTAGCTTTCTCATTTGCTCCTTTTATAGCTTTAGTATATTTTGAATGCGAAAACTCATCTGGGAAGTCTGCTCCAATATATACCTTTTCTGCGGTTTCAGCAATTTCATAATATTCTCCAATGTATTTCTTTAATATCTGTTCTATTTCATTCCAATCAATAGCTCGCCTTGATTTGAACAAAATGTCATTAATTAATACTATATTATTTCCATCGACATCCTGAATAATTGATATATTTCCATCATTGCAGTCAGCCCCCGCTGATTTAACAGCAAGAATTTTCTCATAATAGCTTAGTACTCTTCTCCTAATGTCAATATTAGAATCAATTAATTTTTCAATAAGTATACTATCTTCATTGTCAAAACAATCTGCCATTAAAATTTCATTTTTCATATCTTCTTCATCACACAGCAAATTAACAATTGACATATCAAGTGCTTTACAAATTGTCACCAGCTTATCTGCCTGTGGATTAATTTTTTTCTTTCTCCAATCACTAATAGTACTTGTAGCAATACCAGTTCGTCTCGACAATTCACTCTGGCTCATATTAAGTTCTTCTAGTCTGTTAAAAATTTTTTCGTATATATTCAAAAGCAACTCCTCTTTTCCGTGTTTTCGGATATTATATCATAATTTTAAAGTTTAATCCACACAAGAATGTTGTAATTACAACATATTTTAATTTCAAATCCTATTATGATAAGCCTGTATCAAATAAACAGACAAATCACCAGGAGGATTTTTAATGGAAAATAATATGTTTTGTTTCCAGTGCGAGCAGACTGCCGGCTGCACAGGATGTACAGGTAAAGCAGGAGTATGTGGCAAGGATGCAAATGTAGCCAGACTTCAGGACGAGCTGACAGGCGCATTAATCGGGCTTGCAAGAGGAATAGATGGTGCTCCGACTAAGGAAGAGAAAAAAGTCATTGTCGAAGGACTTTTTACAACTATCACAAATGTAAACTTTAACGAAAAAACAGTTGCGGAAATGACTGACAGGATACACGCCCTCTCAAAGGGAGAGGACTATGATATGAAGCTCCTCTGGAATGCCAATGAGGATATCCGCTCTCTCAAGTCCTTGATTTTATTCGGAATCAGGGGTGTGGCTGCCTATGCGTATCATGCAATGGTACTTGGCTACAACAGCGATGAAGTGGACGCATTCTTTGTCAAAGCTCTTGACGCAATCGGTCAGGACTGGGGCATGGATGAACTGCTCCCAATCGTACTTGAGGTGGGTCAGCACAACTTCACCTGCATGGGACTTCTCGATGAGGCAAACACCAAGACCTACGGCAATCCGGAGCCTACAGAGGTGACTCTCTCTGTCGAAAAGGGACCATTTATTGTCGTAACCGGTCACGATCTGCTGGACCTCAAGACTCTCCTTGACCAGACAGAGGGAAAGGGCATAAACATCTACACCCACGGAGAGATGCTTCCAGCCCATGGCTACCCTGAGCTTAAGAAATACAAGCACCTCAAGGGAAATTTTGGAACAGCATGGCAGAACCAGCAGAAGGAATTTGACAATATTCCGGGAGCAGTGCTTTTCACCACCAACTGCCTTATGCCGCCAAAGCCAAGCTACAAGGACAGGGTATTCACCACAGAGGTTGTATCCTTCCCGGACGTAACTCATATCGGTGAGGACAAGGATTTCACTCCTGTAATCGAGAAAGCATTAGAGCTGGGCGGATATGAAGACTACCAGCACAGAACCGGTATCAATGGCGGAGATACTGTTATGACCGGCTTTGCCCACAATGCTGTTCTCTCAAATGCGGGAACAATCGTTGAGGCTGTTAAGGCTGGAGCTATAAAGCATTTCTTCCTGGTAGGCGGATGTGATGGTGCCCGCACAGGTAGAAACTACTTCACTGATTTTGTAAAGCAGACACCGGAGGATTCTATTATTCTTACTCTTGCCTGTGGAAAATACAGATTCAACGACCTCGATTTGGGAAAAATAGGAGATTTTCCTAGAATCATGGATATGGGACAGTGCAATGATGCCTACTCAGCTATCAAGGTGGCAGTAGCACTTGCCGAAGCCTTCGACTGCGGAGTGAACGAGCTGCCTCTCTCAATGGTGCTGTCATGGTACGAGCAGAAGGCTGTCTGCATACTCCTCACCCTGCTCCACCTGGGCATCAGGAATATCAAGCTGGGACCAACCCTGCCAGCCTTTATCTCTCCAAATGTGCTAAACTTTCTGGTAGAGAACTACAATATTGCTCCGACTACTACACCAGAGCAGGATTTGGCTGAGATACTGGGATAATTTATATCACAGACATAAAAATTGGACTTTTTGCAGTAAAATCAGAGATTTATATACTAAAAATCATTGATTTTCTGCATGAAGTTCTTTTTTTGTGCTCGGATTGGTATATATATGATGAATAAGTCCAAAATGGAGATTTTCTGGACTTATATAAGCAGATGGAATGGAAAAAATCCAAAAACGGAAAACATGCCACCGGCAGCTTTTCCTGCATGCTTTGGTACACAAGGCTATTGCCTACCTGTAGAGAAGGGGTATTATCCCCTGAATAGAAAATACAATTAGTAAATCCATTCAGGGTAAAATTCTTTTCTTTAATAATACCCATACCTATGATGGTATCTTTTAAAGATATGTTTTTCCATCAATTACAATTCCACCATTTTAAACTCCAAGTTACTCATTATTATTTACACCTCCTTAGTATGTATTATCGTTAACATTATACGTTTATAAATATTATTTTGCAACGATAATTCTTACTATAATTAACGCAAAAACAAAGTACGAGGATTATCATGATAAATGTATTAGAACGAATAACAGAATTAAGAGAGGCTCACCATTGGACAGAATACCAGCTGGCAGAACGCTCAGGGCTCACCCAGTCCACCATATCTTCATGGTATCGAAAGCAGATGCTGCCGACGATTCCATCGCTGGTCAAGATATGTGATGCCTGTGGTGTGACACTTTCCCAGTTCTTTCTCGAGGACAATGAGCAGGCAATCCACCTTACAGACAGGCAATCTGCCCTGTTAGCAGCTTCCTCTAAACTGACTCCTGAACAATACAATGCTCTGCTGGCTTTTCTTGAACAACTGTAAAATCCATATAAATATTTCGCTTTAACACAATAACGTGGTATAACAAATATACATCAGGTTATACAAGCCCTAACATATAGCTATTTCTCATTAAAACAATCTTGTAGTACAATTACATATTGTAAGCAAAATTATAAAATTTCCGGTATGTACACTATGCTTACTATTAGATTAGGCGGACTCTTAATTCTTAATCCCAATATTTAACACAATTAGTATCCGCTATGTTATTACAAGGAGAATTCAAATGACCGATGTCTTATCACTACAGATAACAATGTTTTTACTTATATTAGTGGGTGTGATTATCAAGAAAGCAAAAATCATATCCCCTGCTGGGCAGAAGAATATCAACGATTTGGTAATATATGTAGTCCTGCCCTGCAATATCGTAAAATCCTTCATGATTGACTGTGACGGAGATATATTCAGGCAGTTCGGTCTGGTATTTATCATCAGTATAGGGATTCAGGTGGTGAGTGTAATTCTGGGAAAACTCATATATGGTAAAAAGGAAGTGGGACACAGGATGAGTCTGCAATATGGTCTGATATGCTCTAATGCAGGCTTCCTTGGCAATCCGGTGGCAGAGGGTGTCTTTGGCTCAATCGGTCTTGCCATGGCAAGTATTTTTCTCATTCCAATGCGCGTGATGATGTGGTCCTCTGGCATAGCCATATACACTCAGAGCACTGACTGGAAGGCCACCTGCAAAAAAGTCGTAACTCACCCATGCATCCTGGGCTGCTTCATAGGACTTATTCTTATGGTGACACAGCTTAAGCTGCCTGACTTTATGACCTCCACCATTGCTGCCATTGGAAACTGCAACACTGGTCTGTCCATGATGGTTATAGGAATGATTCTTGCTGATGCCAATATATTCACGATTTTTAGCAAAGAAATACTGGCATATAGTCTGATTCGTCTCATACTAATGCCAGCAGCATTGTTTGCAATATGTAAAGTCTTTTCGGTTCCTGCCCTGGTGACAGGTGTATGCGTAATCTTGACTGCCATGCCAGCCGGCGCAACCACCAGCATCCTTGCAAGCAAGTATCATGCTGATGAGATATTTGCAACGAAGCTTGTGGTGGCTTCGACACTGCTGTCGATGCTTACTATTCCTGTGTGGAGTATTATTCTTTGCGTTTGATAGTTACTCACCACATATGTCTTTCGCCTAATCTTGCATAGACATTCGATGCACTATATAAGACATCTGTTACTGTAACAGCTTTCGAGTCAACCAGATAGCAGACAAGATAGTTATCTACAACCATCCGTCTCAATCCCCAAGAATGCTCTGGCTCCATTTCAAACACAGCAAATCTATCCGGGAAAGATTCTAATGTAAGAATAGCATCTGCTATACGATTATACTGTTGCATCGCATTCTCTGGAGCCAACAGCTCTTTTGCAATATATTCATAGATTCTTTCCATATCATTGAGCGCTTCATCCGTTATCTTTACTTCATATTTTTCCATCACATATGACGCTCCCTGAATTGCTCAAATGCAGCTGCTGCATCCTGTGTCCTTCCAGCACTATAGTCATCGTAACCTCGCTGGAGTTTTGCATGAAGCTGTGTCTCTGTCATCTGTGCTGCATCTATATCTGCTGGTAACTTTGGTACTGTAACAGAAAAAGGAATGCCGCCTACCAATACAACCTGATTAAGAAACATATCAACCGCAGTAGACATAGGAATACCAAGTCGTGAAAGAATAGTCTCTGCATCTGATTTTAATGTAGGATTAACTCTTAAATTAAGTGTTGCTGATTTATCCATATTTATCGCCTCCAATCAAATCAATTGTAACGACATTTTCGTTACTTGTCAAATAGTCTTTGATATATTACCCCCTGCCAGAAGCCGACACAAGGGAGCTTGTAATAGAGTTAATATCATTATAACCCACCACCACATTATCTATGCTGCCATTGAGCTCTGAAATGCTCGATGCGATTTCCTGCATAGCGGCTGATGTGGACTCAATGTTTTCGTTTATGTCCTTTACATTTTCCAGGGTCCTGTTCATAAGGGTTTCCAGACTGTTAGCCTGGTCGTTTATATCTCTTGCCTGGTCAATTACCTGCAGGGTGTTCTCCTTGATTTGTCCGAAGGAATCGTCTACTGCCTTTGCATTATCACTGCACCTGCCAACCGAATCCTGTCCATTTACTATGTCACGGCTGAGCTCCTCTGTCTGCTTTCTGATTCCATCAAGGATTTTCTTAATCTGCTCAGAAAACTGGGCTGAATCCTCAGATAACTGTCTGATTTCTGTTGCTACAACCGCAAAGCCTTTTCCGTGCTCACCTGCCCTGGCAGCCTCTATGGATGCGTTTAAGGACAAGAGGTTGGTCTGGGATGTAATCTCATCCAGGGAATTAAGGATATTTGCTATCTTTGTATTTTCTTCATTCAGGCTGCTTACAGATGAAGCTATCGCATCCATCTTCTCATTTAATTCCTGCATTCTGGATGACAGCTCTTCCACAAGACCTTCTCCCTCTTCAAGCTTGTCATTGGTTGCATTTGATGCCTCTGCCATGATGCTGCCAGAGTTTGATACCTCTCTGACCTGCTGCACTCCGTCCTCTATCATCTGGGTAATCTCTTCCACACTCTGAACCTCTGCCATGGCACGGCTTGCCACATCATCTGTGGCACTTGCTATCTGGTTTGAGATTTCCCCTGTGCTTTCTACACTCTCGCTTATTTTTCCACTGGTTGAACCCAGCTTCTCCACAGATTTGCCTATCTCACCAAGGAGACTTTCTGCCTTGCCCTTTGCCTCTTCGCTTGCCCTGCTGGTCTCCTGAAGTCTGGCAAACTGGCTCCTTGTCATCCTGCACAAAGATATGTACACAAGCATTCCGCTGACCAGATATACGATACACATAGCCATTGCATCTGCTGACCAGGTCTCAGCAAGCCTGTCTGCATACCTGACATAGAATACAGCCATAGCCACTGCACATATGACAGTCTGCATTATTATAGGTCTGATATCCTCATATATAACAACAAAAAATATAGCCAGAAAAAACATCAGGTAGTTAGTGGTACACGGAAATGCAAGCATCAGCACAATGCATATGACCGACATCAGGACTACCATCAGATACATCATCACCATTGGGTTTACAAATCTGGCAAGCAGCAAAAGTGCTGCTGTCAGGATCAGTCCGCCTACAGCAAAAATAGCGACCTGACTGAGCCCCATGAAAAACCCATTAACTATGCCTCTCAACACAATACATATCAGGAGCGTAATTGCAAGGATACGATTTTTCTGTTTAATAACATCACTGTAATTCATAATCATTTACCTCTTTTCTCTATATTCAAATTATGAAGCCTATGTCATATTTTGTCAATTTAATCAGTACTTTATTGCCTTTTTTTGTCTAATATGCTATGTTAGTTTACATACAAGAATGTATCAGCACCTATGCTATATGCCAGATGTAAGTATGAAAATATGGCATATGGGCATATGGGCATTTGAAAACTATATAATTCAACATATACTCATATGAAAAGGGGACATAATGAGCCGATATATCAATCCAGATTCTGACGGAAAATTTTATAGCTTAAATGATATGGCAAAGACAGACTGCCATGACTGCACCGGCTGCTCAGACTGCTGCGAGGGCATGGGAGACTCCATACTGATAGACCCATATGACATCTACCAGTTTAACCGGAGTTTTTTCAGCTTTAACCAGCTTTTGTCCAAGGGCTATATAGAATTAAGTCTTGATAAGGGGCTTATTGTTCCACATATTAAAATGTCGGATTTCACAGATGCCTGTCCATTTCTAAAAGAAAAGCGCTGCAGCATACATGACTACAGACCCGGCATGTGCAGGCTTTTCCCACTGGGAAGAGACTATACAGAGGGAAAGCTGGAATATATCCTTCTGGATAAGAGCTGTCCCAAAACAGACCGCTCCAAGGTAAAAATCAATAAATGGATTGGCATAGAGCCTGCTAAGAAATACCATGAATATCTGCAGGTCTGGCACGATTTCAGGCGGCAGATGGCGGAAGTGATTGCTGCTGCAACAGAGGAACAGGCCCAGGAACTGACCATGAGAATTATGCATAGCTTTTATGTATCAGACTATACAGTCGACAGGGATTTCTATGAGCAGTTTAATGAACGTGTTAATATGTATAAAAGAGCATTTGATTTGCAGGATTGTATATGCAGACCATAAAGCATGAATATAAGTGATATGAATATAGCTTAAATTATAATACTATCCCCCCAAACTTCCCACCTATCATTACCTGATACATCCACAATCTAAAAATAGGTGGGAAGTTTGCGAATCTAACTAATCACTGCATCTGCAGCTCATACAGCTTCTTATAAATTCCATCCTGCGCCAGCAGCTCCTGATGCGTTCCCTGCTCTCTGATTTTTCCCTTATGCATAACCATAATACAGTCCGCATGCTGGATCGTCGAAAGCCTGTGGGCAACCATAATAGTTGTACGTCCCTCCATGAGCTTTTCCAGTGCCTCCTGTATGAGGATTTCCGTCTCAGTATCAATATTGGCAGTAGCCTCATCCATTACAAGTATGCTTGGCTTATGGGCAAGGGTTCTGGCAAATGATAAAAGCTGTCTCTCTCCTGCGGAGAATGTGGCACCTCTCTCTGTCACAGGCTCCTTGTAAGCCCCCGGAAGCTTCTCTATAAATCTTGATGCGTTGACATACTCTGCTGCCTTTTTTACATCCTCATCCGTGATGTCCTCGTCATGCAGCCTGATATTGTATTCGATATCTCCCTCAAAAATAAAGACATCCTGCTGCATCTGACCGATGGCACTTCTGAGCTGCTTCTTGCTAAGCTCCTTTATATCCACTCCGTCAATATATATGTGCCCCTTCTGAATGTCGTAATATCGTCCAATCAGGTTAAGTATGGATGATTTTCCAGCTCCTGTCGCACCCACAAAGGCAGCCTTCTGCCCAGGCTCTATGACAAAGGACACATCCCTAAGGACATAATTTTCATCATCATAGGCAAACCAGACATGGTCGAACTCGATTCTGCCCTTGATTTCAGGCAGGACAACCGGATTTTCAACCTCTTCTATAGAAAAGTCCTCATCCATGATGGTGAAAATCTTCTCAGCAGAGGCTATTGATGACTGCAATGTGGAGAACTGCTCCGCCAGCTCCTGGATTGGGTCAAAGAAGGACTGTATATAGTTTGAAAAAATATAGAGGGTTCCAACTGATATAACTGTGGCGAATACCTCCCTGCTTCCCACCCAGAGCACTATCATAAGTGAAAGCACACTCAAGATGTACATGAGGGGTCTGAACACTGCAAAAATAAGCATTTCATTGTAGAAAGCCTTGTAGAGCTTCTTATTTTTGTCGTGAAATTCCTCGTATTTTCTCTCCTCTCGTCCGAAAATCTGTATGATTCTCATTCCTGACAGATGCTCTGACAAAAAGGTATTTAAATCAGTGAGCCTTGTCCTGTAGATTCTATAGATTTTTCTTGCCATTCTCCTGAAAAATACAGTGAGAAGAATCACTATAGGAAGCAGTATAAATGAGAAAAGTGCCAGCTTGTAATCGTAGACAAGCATGACAGCTGCAAGCCCTATGATTTTTATTATATTTCTAAAGAGCTTAACAAGAATGTCAGAATACATCTCGTTTAAGGCTTCTACGTCATTTGAAACTCTTGTCACCAGTTTTCCAACCGGTGTCAGGTCAAAATATCTGCTGCTTAAGGACTGAATGTGCAGATAAAGCTCCCTCCTGACCTGAAGGATGATATTCTGTCCTGTCTTTTGGAGAATCCAGGTCTGGGCTATGTTAAAGACAAATCCAAGAGCCAGCACTATGCTGTATTTTATTGCTGTGTTTACAATTACATCATAATCGCCATCTGCTTCAAATAAGTTGATTGCATCACCGATTAGAATCGGCCGGTACAAATCAAACCATGTAAGTACCAGCACCAGAATTAATGCCAGTGCCACCCAGAAAGCATAGGGCTTTGCATATGACAGGAGACGCAGCAGGGCATTTCCCTTGTATTTTGATTCGATACTATCTTCATTCATTTTTGCCATGCTACATCACCTCCAATTCCTGCTCTAACTGCTGCTTTTCACATATGTCTGCATAGAAGCCTCCCAGCTTCACCAGCTCCTCATGGGTGCCGTACTCTGTCATTTTTCCATCCTCAAGCACCATCACATGGTCAGCCTTTGAAAGCGTAGAAATCCTGTGGGCAATGACAATAGTGGTCTTACCCTTTCTGAGCCTTAAGAGATTCTCAAGAATCTGCTCCTCGGTATCTGTATCAACTGCTGAAAGTGAATCGTCAAGAATCAATACAGATGCATCCATGAGAAGGGCTCTGGCAATAGAGCTTCTCTGCTTCTGTCCTCCTGACAGTGTGACTCCACGCTCTCCCACAAGAGTCTTGTACTCATCCGGGAAATCCATAATGTTATCGTGTATACAGGCATCCTTTGCCGCCTGATGAATCTCATTTATAAGCTCTGGATGGTCGTCAATCCTCTCCTCAAGTCCAAAGGCAATATTTTCCTCCAGAGTGTCAGAAAACATAAAGTTTTCCTGTGGCACATAAGCCACATCCCTGTGGAGGACTTCAAGAGGATAGTCCGTTATGGCTCTGCCGTCAATTAAAAGCATGCCTTTTGGACAATCATATATACGAAGCAGCAGGTCTGCAAGGCTGGACTTGCCGCTTCCTGTCCTGCCCAGCACCCCCAGCATTTGGCCCTTTTTGATATGGACATTTATATCTGAAAGCACAGGCTCAGTGCCATCCGGGTAGGTGAAGGTGAGATTTTTCATCTCGATATCCCCCTCTATATGCATATCCTGCCCTGAAAGCCCCTCCGGCACCAGGTCAACAATGTCTGGTTTTTCCAGAAAAATACTGCTGATTCTGTCCCAGGCTGCCACAGCCTGACTGAATATATTGATGCAGTCACCGGTTGCAATCATAGGCCATACCAGCATGGTGATATATGAGTTAAATGCCACGAACTGTCCTATTGACACCTGACCCTCCAGCACCATTCTTCCGCCTGCCACCAGAGTGATGACAATACTCACACCGATTATAGCATCAAGGGCTGGTCCAAATATGGCCCTAAGCTTTACGACTGCCAGGTTTTTCTCCTTATTATCCTGACAAGCCTTCTCGAACTCATCAAAGTCCTTGTCCTCCTGCACAAATGCCTTGATAACCCGGATTCCAGCAAAGCTCTCCTGCACCTTATCCGACAACAAAGAAAAGGCATCCTGCCTCTTAAGCTGTCTCTTTTTGGACTCTATGCCGTAGTAATAGCAGCCAAAAGCTATAAAAATCAGGGGTATAAAGGCTAAGGCTGTGAGCTTAAAATCCACATAGACAATCATTTTTATCAGTACCATGATGGTCATAATCACAGCGTCAAAGGTGGTGATTACAGCCATTCCTGTTCCCATGCGGACAGCCTGTAAATCATTGGTAAAATGTGCCATCAGGTCACCGGTCTTGTGACTGTTAAAGTATCTCGCAGATAAGGTCTCAAGGTGACCAAACATATCATCACGAAGCCTGTACTCAATCCCTCTTGACGCACCGATTATGAAATATCTCCAGCCAAATCTGCCCACCATCATTATTATTCCAGCTGCAAATATCTTTTTGATTATGTCTATGACACCAGTCATATCCAGTGTTTTGGCTGTAAGTCCGTCTATTATCTCACCTGTAAACTGTGGGATATAAAGGCTTGCCAAATCCACAGCCAGAAGCACCAGAACCCCTATCAGATAGTGCCACTTGTACTCCATCAGATAGGGTATTATGGAAAATTTATCTTTTTTACTTTTATAATTACTCATCTTTTTGAGAGCTCCTTTAGATATTGAGGTTGATGCAGTCATTCTATTTTACAACTTATCGGGGTGATTGGCAATTTTATAGTTTATGTATGCATGGCAAAAAAAGCCGGCGCACCGCTGATATATCAGCTAGTGCGCCAGCCCTAGAATACTAAATATTCAAATGCCAATGTGGCAAAAGCCCAGATTAAAGCTGTGGTCCAGCAGAAACTAAAGCCTTTCCAGCATCGTTAGATGTGTACTTAACGAAGTTCTTGTTGAATCTCTCAGCAAGATCCTTAGCCTTTGTCTCCCACTCAGATGCATCTGCATATGTGTCACGTGGGTCAAGGATTCCTGAATCTACTCCTGGAAGCTCTGTTGGAACCTCAAAGTTGAACATTGGAATCTTCTTTGTAGGAGCCTTAAGGATAGCTCCTGAAAGGATAGCATCGATGATTCCTCTTGTATCTTTGATTGTGATTCTCTTTCCTGTTCCATTCCATCCTGTGTTAACAAGGTAAGCCTTTGCTCCAGACTTCTTCATCTTCTTAACAAGCTCCTCAGCGTACTTTGTAGGATGAAGCTCTAAGAATGCCTGTCCGAAACATGCTGAGAATGTAGGTGTTGGCTCTGTGATTCCACGCTCTGTACCAGCAAGCTTTGCAGTAAATCCTGAAAGGAAGTAGTACTGTGTCTGCTCTGGTGTAAGGATAGATACTGGTGGAAGTACTCCAAATGCATCTGCTGAAAGGAAGATTACGTTCTTTGCAGCTGGTGCTGAAGATACAGGCTTAACAATATTTGTAATATGGTTGATTGGGTAAGATACACGAGTGTTCTCTGTAACGCTCTTGTCTTCAAAATCAATCTTGCCGTCTGCATCAACAGTTACGTTCTCAAGAAGAGCATCTCTTCTGATTGCGTTGTAGATATCTGGCTCAGACTCTTTGTCAAGTCCGATAACCTTTGCATAACATCCACCCTCGAAGTTAAATACACCGTTGTCATCCCAGCCATGCTCATCATCTCCGATAAGAAGACGCTTAGGATCTGTAGAAAGTGTTGTCTTTCCTGTTCCTGAAAGTCCGAAGAAGATTGCTGTGTTCTCACCATTCATATCAGCGTTTGCTGAACAGTGCATAGAAGCAATTCCCTTAAGTGGAAGGTAGTAGTTCATCATAGAGAACATACCCTTCTTCATCTCTCCGCCGTACCATGTATTGATGATAACCTGCTCACGGCTTGAAATGTTGAATGCTACACATGTCTCAGAGTTAAGTCCTAACTCCTTGAAGTTCTCAACCTTAGCCTTTGAAGCATTGTATACTACGAAATCTGGCTCGAAGCTCTCAAGCTCTTCTGCTGTAGGCTGGATGAACATATTTGTTACGAAATGAGCCTGCCAAGCAACCTCAACGATGAAACGTACAGCCATACGTGTATCCTTGTTAGCTCCACAGAATGCATCTACTACGAAAAGTCTCTTGTTTGAGAGCTCTTTCTTTGCAAGATCCTTAACAACTGCCCATGTCTCTTCTGTCATTGGATGGTTGTCATTTGGATATTCCTCTGAGTTCCACCATACAGTGTCCTTTGAGTTCGCATCCATAACGATGTATTTATCTTTAGGAGAACGTCCTGTATAAATACCTGTCATTACGTTAACAGCACCAAGCTCTGTCTCATGTCCAACCTCATAACCTTCAAGACCAGCTTTTGTCTCTTCTGCGAATAATGTCTCGTAAGAAGGATTGTAAACGATCTCTGTTGCACCAGTGATACCATACTTGCTTAAATCAACTTTTGCCATCTCATTAACCTCTTTTCTAAAATATTTATTTAATCATCTGCATATTTTATAGCAGATAATTTGTTTGCGCTTTCACCTATGAAGTATATAAAAAAATGCACAATAAATCAATAGCCAAAAAGCTTTTTGTTAAAAAAATAACATTTTATTTTTATCTCTTGAATTTCTTTGCGCAATTTTGACATTCTGCTCCGAAAAGCACAGGATTGCCACACCTGCTGCACCTCTCATATATTTTTCCAAAGTGCTGTGTGCCATCATCCTTGTACTCGATTCTGCCCTGTGATATCCAGTTTCTGACCTTTCTTCTCGGGATGCCAAATTTCTCTGCCACATCCCACTCTGTCACATCATTGCTTCTTATGTATTCCTTGACCTGTTCAAAAAGTTCTGTCTCCTCGCATCTGGGACAAATTTCCCCTTCGTACCCCTCGGGCAGATCACAGTTGCAGCTAGTGCATCTTTTTATGCCAGTTTCAAATAATTCCTTATACTTCATAACTATACCCAACCTTGCAGCAATTTATTGAGTGCTTCAAAATCCACATTGTCAAATGCATCCTTTAAGGCCTCATATTTTTTCTTATCGTCTTCTGAATATGAGTAGGTATCCATCTCTGCGATTGCCTGCTCAATTGTATCAAAGTCAAGTCTTTCCACAGCTTCTCTAAGCCTGCTCAGGTACTCATCTCTCATCCTGCCTTCAAGCAAGAGACTGGCACCTGTATTCTCAAGATTCTGTGTTTTATTAAAATAAGGTGCCAGATATGACTTATAAGACTCATATACTTTTAGCATATCCTCTGTTCCATTAATGATTTTTTCTATATCATTATCTTTTCCAGCTCTTTCAAGTGCTTCTGCCAGGTCAGCAAGCTTCATGGCACCCACCTGCCTTGATGTGCTCTTTAATGAATGAACCTCAATAGTATATAAATCCCAATTCTTTTCTTCGTAATAACCCCTTATTATTTTACTTCTTTTATCAATATCCCTGTAATAATTCTCCAATACCTTCCAGAACAGTCTGACGCTGCCCAGCAGTCTGACAGCCTCTGCCGTATTCAGACCTTCTATAACCGGCAGCTCCTTATCCTCCTGTTCATCTTTCTTTTTCTCATATTCCGCTGGTGCGATATGTTTTTGAAGCTCTTTAGGCAGCCATCTTTTTATACATGCAGTCAGAAGCCTTAGTTCAACCGGCTTGCTTATGAAGTCATTCATCCCCTCCATCAAAAACATGCTTTTTGACTCCTCTACGGCATTCGCAGTAAGTGCGATAATTGGAACCATGTTGTATTCCGGGTAATCCCTTCTTATTATGTGTGTTACTTCCACACCATCCATCTCCGGCATCATATGATCCATAAAAATCATATCATACTTCTTCTCCTTCATCATCTGCAGAGCCTGCTTTCCACGGGTGGCTGTGTCAATCTGCATCTGAAGCGGCTCCAGAAGTCCTTCAACTACAGTAAGGTTTATCTCATTGTCGTCCACCAGAAGCACTTTTGCATCCGGTGCACAGAAATCAATGTAATTCCCTGTTGGTACATAATTTACTATATTAGGATCCTCATGATTTAAAATGGCACTTACTTTGTTTACACACATTGGTCTTCTGACATATATAACATTTGGGATGTCAGAATCCAGTGAATCACAATAACCCGTTATGACAGCAAAAGTGGTCTGTGGATTAGCTAGGGCAAGTTTTTTCATATCCTCAGACAGTGATTCCTTGTCCAAAAATACAAAATCATAATCCATCTCATCTGTCATTTTAAAATCATAAAAGGCAGCCATCAGACGATTCAGGTCATGCCTCAGGGCATCCTTGACATATTCATTACCACCAACTATTCCAACCTTTATGGGCTTTTCCGTATGAAGCTCTATGCTGGGACTTGATTGGGCTATACGCTGTGGCACCTGAAATGCGAACTTTGAGCCAACGCCATATTTGCTCTCCACCAGCATATTTCCATTCATGAGAGTAACCAGATTTTTAGATATTGCAAGCCCCAGTCCTGTGCCCTCCACAGTCCTGTCCTTCCGGCTCTCAAGCTGGGTAAAGGAGTCAAAAAGCCTGCCCATATCCTCCTCCTTTATGCCGATGCCGGTATCCTGAACTGAAGCTAAAAGAGTTATCTCAAAGTCTGATTTTTTGATAAAGTCAATCCAGATTGTAACTGTTCCGCTGTCTGTGAATTTCACAGCATTGGTGGCAAGATTTATGAGCACCTGCTTGATTCTGACGCAGTCCCCCACAAGCATTTTAGGGATTCCTGGGTTCACATCCATGATAAGCTCTATGTCCTTATTGCCGATTCGAGGCATAACTGCGCTGCCCACGTCACTAATCATCTGCATGACATTGTATTCCGAATAGATAATGTCCAGCTTGCCAGCTTCAATCTTGGCAAAATCCAGGACATCATTGATTATGGTTAGTAATAACTGACCTGATGATTCAATCTGCCTGACATAGCCCTCTACAGTGGGTGATAAATCCTCCCTGAGTGCCATCTCTGCCAGTCCGATTACCGCATTCATAGGTGTTCTTATCTCATGACTCATATTAGCCAGAAAGCTTGACTTTAAATCTGATGACCGTTTTAGCTCTTCATTAAGCTTCTTGAGCTTGAGATTATTCCCGCAGATAAATTCAAGTATATTGGCGGAATTTTGAAGACTACCATCATCCGGCTCTGTATCAGACCATTCTCCTACATCAACTATGTATCCAAGTGTTTTACCATCTAAGGATATTTCGGCATAATGGGCACTCCTGTGTTCTTTGGGGTCAAACTCACTTATGTCATATATTTTTTTATTGGTACTGCCATATTTATTTATGCTGCCAAGTGTCTTTTCTATGTCGTCCTTATCAAGTAATTCAAAAAGCGAATATAAGTTTTTCTCCATATATGCCCCTTATCCTATGCATTTATGTATCATTGCAAACAGTTTCTCCTTGTCAATCGGTTTAAGCAGATATCCCTGTGGTCCTAAGGCAAGAGCCTGAGCGATTTTTGCCCTCTCAGATACACCTGTCAGGAATACTGCCGGTATGTTTCTGGTTGCTGCATCTGCTTTCATGGTCTTTAGCACATCAAGCCCCGACATCTCTGGCATATTGTAGTCTAAGAGCATCATGTCCACCTTGTTTTCTTTCAGGTATTTGAGTGCCAGCTTGCCGCTGGTCACTATTACAACATCATAAAATTCCTTTAACTGCTCTCTTATGACTTTGAGCATGATTGGAGAATCGTCTACCACAAGGATTGTTTTTTTGCCATCCTTGTTTTGATTATTAGCATTATAATTATTTGCTGCTTTATTTACACTGAAATTTCTATCAGCCGGCTTAGTTTGATTGGCATTCATACTCTGGTTTGCATTCACAGCCTGACTGGTGTTTGCAGTATATCCGACCGCTGCCTCCGGTGCAGGAGCCTTTGCATTTTTCTTGGCAGCCTTGTCAATTTTAACATCTA
>OGXW01001247.1_pt1 | contig 19370 bp, 18 predicted proteins | sample 1576341 | NCBI WGS metagenome assembly OGXW01 (sample SAMEA3541592, study PRJEB24748) | human gut metagenome | biome: human gut; feature: human-associated habitat; material: faeces | place: China | collected 2012
ATCCATATGCCTGCCAGATAGCTGCCCTCGGAGGATTTCTGCGGCTGTATGAGTACCTCTGATTCCTCATTGCCCCGCAGTATGCTAAAGCGCATATATTCTCCCTTGGCAGAATCTACAAGCTTCACTATGTCTTCCTTGCTGTTTACCTCCTGCCCATCTACCGCGGTTATATAGTCTCCTCCCCTTATAGCTCCCTTTGCCGGCTCTACCACCTCACCATTTTGATTTTCAAAGCTGACAGAATCAAGCACCAGCACTCCCTTCATCTGCTCATATATGCCCACCAGCCTGCCTGATGCAAATACACTCTCGCCCTCTACCAGCTGCACATGTACATCCTTTATAGGGAAAACGCCCCACAGATAACAGCCTAGAGTCTGCCCGCTGACATTTCCATCCTCTATAAAGCTGGTGACGGTGTTGCTCTTTATATCTCCAAAGGTAAGCGTGGAAAACTCCCTGTCTGTGCTGTTTTCACGCAGGCTCAGTCCCTTCATCAGGATTCCGTCCAGACTGTCGCCCCTTTCCACAAAGATTTCGTCCGGTATCTGCTCCATGAAGCTTCCGTAAAATAAAAAGAGCAGGCATACAAAATAAGTAAGTACCGCTGATTTATGAATAAAATAAAAAAATTTCCGCATACCATAACCTCCAAATGTGTCTATAGTATGCGGAAAGTATTTATTTCTTATTCTGTGCCATTTTCTTCATCTCTCTGGCACTCTCGATTACTGTGTCGGTGATTTCCACTCCGCCAAGCATTCTTGCAAGCTCCCTGACGCTGGCTTCCTCATCCAATTTATAAATATTGGAATAAGTTGAAGAATTTTCCACTGATTTTTCAATCAGGAAATGTGAGTCTGCCATGGCTGCTATCTGTGGCAAATGAGTGATACAGATTATCTGGTGATTTCTTCCCAGCTCATTCATCTTTTCTGATACCATCTGGGCTGTTCGTCCACTGATACCGCTGTCAATTTCGTCAAAAATCAGGGTTTCGATTCTGTCATTTTCTGCCATGACAGTTTTAATACCCAGCATGATTCTTGACAGCTCACCACCTGACGCGATTTTTCCTAATGGCTTCACCGGCTCACCCGGATTGGTAGATATCATAAATTCTGCATCATCGATTCCGTTTGATGTATAGTCTGCCAGCCTGTCAAAGCGCATCTCAAATTTTACATCAAGAAAATTCAAGTCCTTTAGGGCTGCTACAATAGCCTTTACCAGACTCCTGCTCTTTTCCTGTCTGAGCTTTGACACCTTAGCTGACACTTTTTCAAGCTCTGCCTCTTTTTTATCAAGAGAAGCCTTTAGATTGCTTAGATAAGTGTCATAATCATTAAGCTGGGCTATGCGCTCATTATTTTTCTCAAGCCTGTCCAGAATTTCTTCTATGCTACTGCCATACTTGGACTTTAAATGATTAATTTCATCCAGTCTCTTCTCAAGCTCATAGAAGCTCTCCTCATCAAACTCTGCCGCTGATATATAGGCTGAAATCTCGTGGTTGAAGTCCGAAAGCAGGCTGTCTATCTCTGCCAGCTGGTTTTCAAGCTGTGCCACCTCTTCATCATAGGCTGATGCTGTGCCAAGCTCTCTGACTGCCCTGCCTATCATCTCTGATGCACTCTCGTTTTCTCCATCGGTGCAGGTAAAGGCAGCATTGACTGCCTCCATAATCTTCTTGCCATTTGAGAATTTGCGGTACTTAGTCTCAAGCTCCTCGTCCTCTCCTGCCACAAGCTTTGCAGCTTCTATCTCATTTGATTCATACTCTAAAAGAGATAATTCCTTTGCCCTCTCCTGTACGTTGAGGTTTGAGTTCTCATAGTCTTCCTTAAGCTGCTTGTACTCCCTGTAGAGGGCTGCCATCTGAACCTTTAAATTTTTCATATCCTCCCCTGCATATTCATCAAGTATCTGCAGGTGATTCTTTTTGGACAAAAGTGACTGATGCTCATGCTGTCCATGGATGTCTATCAGCAGGGAAGCTGCTTCCTTCATCTTTGACACAGGCACAGCCTCGCCATTTATCCTGCCTACTGCTCTCTGGGCTGTGATTTTTCTGCTCAAAATCACTGTCCTGTCATCCTCAATCTCGATGTCAAGAGCCTTGAGCTTGTCTAGGATATCATCATTTTCCACATAGAAAATCAATTCCACAAAGGCTGTCTGCTCATTGTCCCTTAACATTTCTTTTGGCACTTTTTCCCCCAGTGCCAGATTGATTGAGCCTATAATTATTGATTTTCCAGCTCCTGTCTCTCCGGACATTATATTAAGTCCCTCCGAGAACTCCACCTCACATTCGTCGATTAATGCCAGGTTCTTTACATGTAGATTTTGTAACATATTTTCTCCTTCCACTCTCCCAAGGATTATACTATTCTACAATTTTACGGATTTTTTTCATGAGTGATTCCGTTTCCTCCACTGTTCTGATGGCACACATTATGGTGTCATCACCTGCTATTGAGCCCACTATCTCGTGGATTTTCATAGCGTCGATTGCTGCGCACACCGCTCCTGCCATTCCTGACACGGTCTTTATTACCAGAATGTTTTGAGCCATATCCATGGACATAAAGCCATCTCTCAGCACCCGCACATATTTTTCTGACAATTCATCATCTGTATCACCAAGCACTGCGTACTTCTGTCTTCCATTATTCATGGAAATCTTTGTGAGCTTCAGTTCCCTTATATCTCTTGATACAGTTGCCTGAGTTACGTTATAGCCCTCTCTTAGCAGATATTCTGACAGCTCTTCCTGAGTCTCTATGTCGTATCTTTGAATCAATTCAATAATTTTTGACTGACGTTTTGTCTTCATTGTGCCTCCTATGTATATGTCTCCATTTTCTTTCTTAGTATCTCCAAAAAGCTGCGTTTGTTGAGCCTGCATATCTGGGTATAGTTGTCGGACTTTTTGATTACAAATCTGTCTCCCACCTTAAGCTCTGCTACATTGTCACCATCAAAGCTCACATATGCCCTCTCATCCTTCTGCCATCTCCTGCTGCCCATCTCTATTTCTACCACGTCCTCTGAGGATAATACAATGCTCTTTGAATTTAGGTTATGGGCATTGTTTGGAGTTAGTAGTATCAAGCTGCCCTTTGGATCCACAATAGGACCGCCTGCCGACATATTATAGCCGGTTGAGCCTGTAGGTGTGGCAACAATTATGCCATCTGCATGATAGGTATTTAAAAACTCACCATTTACATAGACATTAAGACTAAGCATCTGTAAGCCGCCAGCTCTGTGTATTACTATGTCATTTAAGGCAACTCTTTTCTCCTTGCAGCCATCCTTGTGGCCTGTGAGCATGATTCTGTTTTCCATCATGTAATTGTCACCCATAAGCTTATCTATAGCAGGAAACACATTAGCTTCCTCAAGCTCGCACAGATAGCCCAGAGTTCCCATGTTTACTCCAATAAGCGGTATCTTAAGTCCTGAGACCTTGGTCGCTGCCCTTATGAGTGTTCCATCTCCTCCCAGAACCAGTATGCACTCTGTGTCTTCTGGAATCTGCTCTATGTCAAAATCCCTGCCATCTGGTGACTCAACAATACTTATAAGGCTCTTTGCACTTCCACCCTGGTCTGTGATGTATTTTACTATCTGCTTAGTCAGTCTCAAGTCTTTATCCTTATAGGCATTAGTGATTACAACGAAATTTTTCATTTTATTTGTCCAGTTCTCCATGAGCTGCCTCTACAACAGCATGAATGTCCACTGACTCCTCCTTCTGCGGCTCATCAGATTTTTCAATATATACAAGATACTCTATATTTCCCTCTGGTCCCTTTATTGGTGAGTATTCCAGATTATGTATTGAGAAGCCGTTTTCCAAGGCAAAGCCTATTACCTTTTCAATAACCTCCTCATGCACCTTCTTATCTCTTACAACACCCTTCTTGCCGACCTTTTCCCTGCCTGCTTCAAACTGGGGCTTGATAAGGCAGACCATCTGACCCGCATCCTTTAACAATGCTCTTGCCGGCACAAGTACCTTAGTGAGTGAGATAAATGACACATCAACCGATGCAAAATCCAGTGCATCCGCTATATCGTCAGGTGTCACATATCTTATATTGGTCTTCTCCATGCACACAACACGCTCATCCTGTCTGAGCTTCCATGCAAACTGTCCGTAGCCCACGTCCACGGCATATACTTTTACAGCTCCGTTTTGCAGCATACAGTCTGTGAAACCGCCTGTTGATGCGCCTATATCCATGCATATTTTACCATCCAGTGTGATACCAAAATGCTTCATAGCTTTTTCAAGCTTAAGTCCTCCACGGCTCACATACTGTAATGTCTTGCCATGGATTTCGATTTTGCAGTCATCCGGGAAGGTGGAACCAGCCTTATCCTCCCTGTTGTTGTTTACGAAGACATTGCCCTCCATAATCATGGTCTTTGCCTTCTCTCTTGATGCTGCAAGACCTCTGTTAACTAATAATACATCTAATCTTTCTTTCATATTACCTCATTATGCTTTAAAATCCTTGATACAATAGTTTCTGCATCAATTCCTACTATCTGCTTTAATCTGTCTACATTTCCATGCTCTACATATGCATTTGGAATGGCAATTGTCATCACATCTATATCAATTTTATTCTCCTTGATATAGGCTGACACATGCTCTCCAAAGCCTCCGCTCTGCACATTTTCTTCCATTGTTACTAAAAGCTTATGCTTTGCGCAGAGCTCATGTATGCATTCCTCGTCAAATGGCATGGCGAATCTTGCATTTATTAGGCTCGCGTTTATGCCATTTTCCTCTAACAGGCTCACAACCTTCTGTCCTGTCGCCACCATGCTGCCAAGTGCAAGCAGGGCTACCTGGCTGCCCTCATATATGGTCTCGCTCTTTCCAAGCTCGATTGGAGCCCTGTAGTCCTTTAAACCATCATATGCCAGCCCTCTTGGGTATCTGACTGCAATCGGGTGCCCATACTTCATTGCAAACTTAAGCATATCCGACAGCTCCCACTTATTCTTTGGTGCCATAATTGTCATATTTGGTATGTTGGACAAATATGATATATCAAAAATACCCTGATGGGTCTCTCCATCGCTTCCCACAAGTCCTGCCCTGTCTATGGCAAATACCACATGCAGATCCTGAATGCACACATCATGAAGTATCTGGTCAAAGGCTCTCTGCAAAAATGATGAGTATACGGCAAAAATAGGCTTCAAGCCTGCCTTTGCAAGTCCTGCCGCAAAGGTCACAGCATGCTCCTCTGCAATTCCCACATCAAAGAGCCTGTCTGGATATACATTTCCAAATCTTCTGAGTCCTGTTCCATCTGCCATGGCAGCAGTTATGGCAACTACCTTGTCGTCTCTCTCTCCCATCTTCTTTATGATGGTAGCAAATACATCTGTGTAATTTGCCTTTACTCTCTTTGAAACCGGCACTCCTGTCTCTATATCAAAAGGCTCAGCTCCATGGAATCTGGCTGGATGTCTCTCTGCCGGCAGATAGCCATTACCCTTTTTAGTAATTACATGAACCAAAACCGGTCCATCCACACGCCTGGCTTCCTCAAATTTCCTTTTCATCTCACGGATGTTACTGCCATCTATAGGTCCGATGTACATAATCCCCATCTCTTCAAAGAACATGCCCGGCACAAAGAGCTGCTTGATACTGCTCTTGGTGTTTCTGATTTTCTTTACCATCCGCTCGCCGTAGACCGGGATATTATTTAATGAGTTAAGTACAGATGCCTTTAAATCACGATAGCTGTCTGCTGTCCTAAAGCCTGACAGATAAGCACTCATTCCGCCTACATTTTCTGAGATTGACATATTATTGTCATTTAAGACAATTATAAAATTGGACTTAAGGGATGAAGCATTATTTAGTGCCTCATATGCCATACCTCCAGTCAATGCTCCATCTCCTATGACAGATACCACATTGTAATCCTCTCCGGTAATCTCTCTCGCCTTGGCAAGTCCCAGTCCTGCTGATATGGATGTGGAGCTGTGCCCTGTATTAAAGGGGTCGCAGTCACTCTCCTGTGTCTTAGGAAAACCACTCATACCACCATACTGCCTTAAATTATTAAATCCGTCTTTTCTACCGGTTAAAATCTTATGAGTGTATGACTGATGTCCTACATCCCAGATTATCTTATCTTTTGGTAAATCAAAGGCAAGGTGAAGTGCCATAGTTAGTTCAACCACACCCAGATTAGATGCTAAGTGTCCTCCGGTCTGTGAAATATTCTCAACAAGAAAATTTCTGATTTCAGTTGCCAGCTCAGCCAGTTCTGTGTCTGTTAACTTTTTTATATCATTTTCCTTTTGAATCTTATCTAAGACCATACTTATTTCTCCCGATGAATTAAGTATACAAATAAGTTTTGTAAAAATTCATCATTTTTTCCCAGTGCTCTCAATTCGTCACATGCCTCCTTAGAAATTCTCTCCACATCAGCTATTGATTTCTCAAGTCCTTCAAAGGCTACATATGTCATCTTGCTGTTTTTCTCGTCACTTCCGATAGGCTTTCCCAAAACTTCAAGTGAGCTTGTTACATCTAAGACATCGTCCTGTATCTGGAACGCTAGTCCGATTTTTGAAGCAATCTGCTCCACCTTTTTGACATCCTCATATGATGCACCGGCAAGAATAGCTCCTACCATCATGGAAGCTTCTATCAGGGCTCCTGTCTTCAGCTTATATATAAAATTAAGTTTGTCTCTGGAAATTTTCACTCCTGGCGTCTTTTCACTTTCCACGTCCACAACCTGTCCGCCGACCATGCCATAAATACCAGCCTTTCCTGCTAAAACAGCAAAGGCTCTTGCGACCCTTATATCGGTCTCTATATCAAAGGCTTTTGAGACAGTCTCATATGCGTAGTTTAAAAGTGCATCACCGGCTAAAATTCCCATTGCCTCCCCATAGACTGCATGGGTGGTCTTTTTCCCTCGTCTGTACTCATCATTATCCATGGCAGGCAGGTCATCATGTACCAGGGAATAGGTGTGTATCATCTCTATGCCAGCCATAAATGGCTTGATTACCTCTCCCTGTCCTCCAAAGAGCTTATATGTCTCCTCCATCAAAATAGGGCGAAGCCTCTTGCCCCCTGCCTCAATGCTATAGTTCATAGCTTTAAATATTGTTTTCTGAAAACCTGTTTCTTCTGGTAAATACTCCCTTATGACAGCATTTACATATTCAACCCTCGAAGAAAGTCTCACTTCAAAATTCATTAGAATTCCTCCAGTTTCCCTTGGTTATTTATAACTAACATGGATTTTTCTATATTATCCAAAAGCTTATTTGCTTCCTTCAATTCCTCTACTCCACTCTTGTATAGCTCAAAGGATGCGTCAAGAGTAACATCCTGAGCTTCCATCTGTCCGATTATTTTCTCAAGATTATCAAATCTATCCTCAAGCCTTGGTTTTTCCTCACTCATTAGGTATGACCTCCGAAACTACTGTCTTTATTTTTCCATCCAACAGATATATTGTAATATCCTGATTTTTCTCTACTCCCTCTACGCTTCTAAGGGACTTGCCCTTATAGTCCTCAACATAGGCGTAGCCCTGTCCCAGCTTTTTTACTGGTGAGCAGGCTTCTAATCTGCCTGCATATAGCTCGAGCATATGCTTTTTTTCTTTTATTATCATGTCAATTCTAAGCTTAAGCTTTTCCTCGTATTCCATCAGTCTGCGCCGGTTTTCGTTTAACCTGTGCTCAGGGCTTAAGTAATCCAGTTTTAGCTTGTAGGAATTAAGCTTCTGCCTTGACAGCTCCAGTTTGTTGTAGAGACTGTTCTGCATGCGCCTGTTATACTCATACAACTTATCCTGCACCTGCCTGTAATCAAATACTGCCAGCTCCGCTGCCGCTGATGGTGTAGGTGCCCTCATGTCAGCCACAAAGTCAGCAATCGTCCAGTCTGTCTCGTGTCCCACCGCTGATATAGTTGGAATCCTGCAATTAAAGATTGCATCAGCTACTATCTTTTCGTTAAAAGCCCACAAGTCCTCAATTGAACCTCCACCTCTGCCAACAATTATTATATCCACACCAATCTGCTCAAGGGCGTGTATTCCATTTACTATACTCTGGGCTGCTCCCTCTCCCTGTACCAGTGCCGGGTAAAGGATCAGCTCCACATGGGGATTTCTCCTCTTTGAGATATTTCTGATATCCTGAATTGCTGCGCCTGTAGGTGCTGTAACAATACCTATCCTTCTGGCATACTTGGGAATGGGAATCTTGTACTCTTTGGCAAAATATCCCATCTCCTCCAGCTCATTTTTGAGCTTTTCAAACTGGAGATAGAGATTTCCCGCTCCATCCAGCTCGATTTGTCTGGCATAAAGCTGATAACTGCCTGTCTTCTCGTATACCTCCACAGAGCCAGTGACTATGACCTTATCACCTTCCTTCATGGTAAAGCCAAGTCCCCTCCTGTTTCCTGCAAACATAATGGCACTGATTGTCCCTGCCGCATCCTTTATAGTAAAATAAATATGCCCGCTTGTATGATATTTGCAATTGGATATTTCCCCCTTTACGCTTATGTTTCTGAGCATAAAGTCCTGAGAAAACATATTTTTTATATAATTGTTTATCTGACCAACGGAATATATGTTTTTATTCATTTCTCAAATTCTATACAAATTTAGCTAACACACCATTTACAAAGGATGCAGAATCATCAGTTCCAAACTTCTTTGCCAGCTCCACCGCTTCATTAATAGATACCTTAACCGGGATATCATCCTCAAACTTAATCTCATAAACCGCAAGACGGATAATTGATAAATCCACCTTACCCATTCTGTTGGTCTTCCAGCCCTGAGACTTTTCATTTATCTCAGCGTCAATTGTGTCGATATTCTCAACGATTTTGCTGAATTTGTCCTTTATATAGTTAATATCAGCCTCACTGATATTTCCCAGTTCGTCCTCTATCATGTCAAACTGTTCCTGCATTTCATCGTTGTCATGAAATTCTACTCTGAATAACAGCTTGAATATAATTTCTCTGATTTCTCTTCTTGACATATTTTTATCCTCTCATGTTTATTTAAAAAAGGGCGTCAAACGACACCCTAATTATACTACAAATATATAATTTGCAAAAGTATTAATTCTCACTCATTGCAACACTTGCAATTCGTACATTGACAACTCCGACTTTGAGTCCTGTCATGTTCTCAATTGTGCTCTTAACCTTCTCCTGCACCTTCTGTGAAACTTCTGGTATGCTGAAGCCATAAGCGATGTTGATTGCTACATCTACCTTTACTTCATCTTCAATAACTTCAACCATGATTCCTTTTGAAAGGTTCTTCATTCCGAGCTTGCTGACAATTTCGTTGGTGATGTTTCCAGCCATTGAGCTGACACCATCAACCTCTGTAGCAGCAAGTCCGGCAATAATAGCTACTACCTCATCTGCAACCTTTACTTCTCCAAACTGATCTGATTTGATACTGAATGTCTTTCTATTCTCAGCCATCTTTATTCCTCCTATCACCTAGACAATCTGCCCTTTGGCAACATATACCTGGAAGGTATCATTTCCTGTAAGGTATTTGTCCCTTGTAATGCGCACATTCTTGTCTGTTATAACGTATTCAAGACTAACATTCTCCTCAACAACTGTGTCCTGCATCAGAATACAATTCTTAAGCCTAGCCCCTTTTCCTATTTTAACGCCTCTGGCAAGCACGCAGTTCTCTATGCTTCCCTCAATGACACAGCCATCTGCCACCATTGAATTCTTAGCTATGGCACCCTTAATATATCTGGTTGGGTTATCATCCCTGATTTTGGTATATATATTGATTTTTGTCTCAAAGAGAGCCTTTCTGTTTTCATCCTGAAGAAGACGCATATTTTCATTGAAATAACTCTTCAAATCAGATATATACGCACAGTATCCTGTATACTCAAAACCACGGATATTCAAATCCTTTACATGTGGTGCCAGCAAATCTCTTGTGTAATATGTATATCCGTGAACATAAGCATCATCAACCAAATCAATAAGCTTTTCTCTCTCGATTACATACATATTCATGCAGTAATTAACCTTTCCGCGATTTTTGGGATTAATATATATCTTTGTAATTCTGTCTCCCTCTAAATCCATTGAATAGTAAAGCTCTTCGTTATTGCTTGGCTTAAAGAATCCTTCTGGTATCTCCATATTTCTATAGACAATTGTGACATCTGCCCCTGATTTCTTGTGAGCATTTATAAGCTGTCTGAAATCAAATGAAATCGCATAGTTTGCATCTGTCAGAATCACATACTTCTGTGTGCATCTGCGCAGATAGCCCTTAAGGCTCTCCAGTGCCTCAATTCTGCCGCCATATACCTTTATCTGCTTCTGAGAATAAGGTGGAACGATATTTAGTCCTCCCTTTTTCCTGGCAAGGTCAAACTCCTGACCTGAACCAAGATGATCCATGAGAGAATGATAATTTTTCTTTACAATAAGTGAAATATCGTCTATTCCACTATGTACCATGCTTGAAATAATAAAATCTACTAATCTGTATCTTCCTGCAAAAGGTACAGAAGCCATAAGTCTCTCTGCAACCAGTTCTGGTAATAATGAGTCATAGCAATTAGGAAAAATTACACCAACAGCTTCTTCATTGTTTGCATTTAACATGTCTGCCCCTCCTCTACATCATCATAAACCATTGCATCAGGACCTATAACAGCATTTGCTCCAATTGTCACTCCCGGAGCGATTGTGGCTACCTCACCAACCTCGTCCCCATCAGGCTTTGCTCCAACACAGGCATCCTCACCGATAACTGCATTTTCTGCAACAATACAATGAACAACCTTTGCGCCCTTTTTAATTAAAGTGCCACCCATGACTACTGCGTCCTCTACAACAGCACCTTCCTCTACCTTAACACCAGAGAAAAGAATAGAATGCTTTACAGAACCCTTTACTACGCATCCATCTGTAATCATTGAATCCTCTACCTTGGCATTGTCACCGATTACATGTCCTGTATGTCCACTGTTTCTGCTGTAAATCTTCCAATTCTCATCAAAGAGGTTGATTCCGCTGTGCTCAGGGTCCAATACCTCCATATTTGCCTCCCAGAGAGATGGAATTGTACCTACATCCTTCCAGTATCCATCAAAATGGTAAGCGTACATATTTCTGCCATCTCTTAAAAGATTAGGAATAATGTTATTGCCAAAGTCATTTTCTGAATCAGGGTCCGCCTCATCCTCAATCAGATACTTCTTAAGTATATCCCAATTGAAAATATAAATACCCATTGATGCAAGATTAGATTTAGGATTCTTTGGTTTCTCCTGAAACTCTGTAATCTTGTCATTTTCATCTGCAACCATAAGTCCAAATCTGGAAGCCTCTTCCCATGGCACCTCCATGACAGCAACAGAAAACTCTGCTCCCTTTTCTTTATGAAACCTGAGGAAATCACTGTAGTCCTGCTTACAAATCTGATCTCCTGACAGGATAATTACATATTCCGGGTCGTATGTCTCTATAAATGCTATATTCTGATATATGGCATTTGCTGTTCCCTTGTACCAGTCTGAACCAGATGCCTTCTGATATGGCGGCAGTACATGTACTCCTCCATATAGTCTATCCAAATCCCAAGGCTGACCATTTCCAATATACTCATTAAGAACTAATGGCTGATACTGTGTCAGAATACCAACTGTATCAATTCCCGAATTTACACAATTTGATAATGGGAAATCAATAATTCTATATTTGCCGCCAAATGGAACTGCGGGCTTCGCCAGCTTCTGTGTCAGAGCGTACAGACGTGAGCCCTGTCCTCCTGCAAGTAGCATTGCAACAATCTCTTTTGCCATCCTGCTAATCCCCCTTTAATTTTATACTATAATCGTACCACACTTTCTATTTTGGTCAAACATTAATTTACTTTATTTTCCATAAATCAAGTCAGTATTTATAAACTCATACGGAACATCCTGATAAACGTAATAATTAAGCCAGTTAGAATACAAAATATTGCCATGTGACCTCCAGGTCAGCACTGGTTTTTGTGTATCATCATCATTTGGATAATAATTAACCGGCACATCAATAGGCAGTCCCTTATTTTTATCCCTCTTGTACTCTGAGTCCAGCGTCAGTCTGTCATACTCCGGATGACCCATGACAAAAATCTGTTTGCCGGTCTTGTCTATCACAAGAAATACCCCTGCTTTGTCAGACTCTGCAAGGATTGTAAGGTTCTCACATTTCTCTATGTCCTCTTTCCTAACTTCTGTATGGCGGGAATGTGGTGCATAAAATATATCGTCAAAGCCTCTTACAAGCGGTACTTTTCTGTTTTTTACATAATGTCTGAATACTCCAAACATCTTTTTGTCAAGCACATGCTTTTGTATGCCATAATGATAGTATAAGCCTGCCTGCGCTCCCCAGCACAAATGCAGTGTGGAAAAAGCATGTCCCTTGCTCCACTCCATTATCTGGCATATTTCATCCCAGTAGTCAACTTCCTCGTACTCCATAAGTTCAACTGGTGCCCCTGTTATTATAAGACCATCAAACTTCTGGTTTTTCACCTCATCAAAGGTCTGGTAGAATTTGTTCAGATGACTCATGGATGTATGTGTAGATTCATGAGATTTTGTTGTTATAAATGTAACATTTACCTGTAAAGGAGTATTTGACAATGACCTTAGTATCTGAAGCTCTGTCTCTTCCTTAAGCGGCATCAGATTTACAATGGCGATTTCTAGCTGTCTGATATTCTGATGAACCGCCCTGTTTTCATCCATGACGAATACATTTTCTTTTTCCAATATTTCTTTTGCAGGTAAGTCATTTTGTGTTTTTATTGGCATTTATTTCACCTCGGTTTTATTTTTTCCGTAAAATATTTTTCCAGCTTCAAGATTTCTTCGATATTGACAAGCTTTTGAGTATAACTGGTTTCTATGTACACACTTCTTCTCATCTGAGCATTCATCATATCTCGCACAGCAGGCAAAGCTCTCTGCCTTAGGTGTGTAACACTCTACTGCATACCTTATGCTGTCACTCAAATACGAAATTAAATTATCTGAGTTCTGGTCTATTCTAATGTATTTTAATCCATTCTTAGGTTCTACAACCGCAGCGTCCTCTGGGATAACAATCTCATCTAATTCATTCTGGTTTTTAGGCTCAATCTTAAGTTCATCAGGACTTGTTTTCCACTGTTTCTCAACAATTCTTGTAACAATTGTATTTCTCTCAGCTTTTCTGTTTTCTTCAACCAAATCCGGCTCATATATACAGATAGAGTAAGAGGTAATATTTTTTGAAAGTCTGCCAATGTTAGCCATCAGGTTCAATGACTTATCAGGAAGATTTAACTCAACTGTCAATTCATCTAATTTTTTAAGAAGTCTGCCCTTCCAGCTTTTATCATCCTTATCCTGAACCTCTACCAATTCCTCATCGCCGTCATTTTCAAGCAGATAACCCTCTGCTGTCTTTTCGTCCAGCAGCTTACCAAACACCATAAATTCATAAACGATATGGTTTATCAGGCAGTCCTCGGTGGCTCTATGAGCCTTTGAATAATCAACAGCATATTTTTCAGCTAAATCCTCAAGTCTGTGATGGTCAAGTTCTGGACATTTATCTTTTGCGACATACTTTGTGTCCACAAAATCATTTGGAAAATGAAAGCCTAAAACCTCCATATACGCATCATCAATAAAGGATTTATCAAAGGATGTAAAATTATGTCCAACAACAATCTCATCCCCCAAAAACATATAGAAATTCATAATTGCAGAAGCCTTATCAATACCTTCCGCCTCCAGCATTTCATTGGTAATTCCTGTAAGCCCTGTAATTCCTTTAGGTATCTGTTTGTCAGTCTTTACATAGACTGAATATCTGTCTATTTCTGAACCATTTAAGTATTTAACTGCACCAATTTCTATAATATCATCATTATAATGATTAAGTCCTGTGGTTTCAAGGTCAACCACAACATATGATTCAGGAGCTGCATCTATTCTTTTTCCCTCCTTAGTGCTTGCCTTGACTTTTGCCGCAGAAACTGCAGGCTGTCTGTTTTGAGCAGCCTCGCCATCCACATCACTTATAAATGTAGCTTTTTGCATATCCGACAAATAATCCTGTAATATACGCACCTCTTCGCCTGAATCAAGGCTTACTACAATGCTGCAGGTTCCACTTGGCTCATACACATCAACTATTTTATAATTGACCACCTTGTATTCCACCCACTTTTTGTTATCCTTCCGCCAATAAACTATATCTTTTGTTATCGGTAAACCGAGCTTTTTCCTAAGCTCTTTGCTGTCCTCACTCTGTAAAAAATTCTCGTTATCCATCTACATTTCTCCTATGTTCTTTCAGGTCTGAACTAACCGTTTATCATATCGAACAACTGCTCTTCTGTAATAACCGGTATTCCCAGAGACTGTGCCTTTGTGAGCTTGCTTCCTGCCGCTTCTCCTGCTACCAGATAATCAGTCTTTTTCGACACAGAGCCCGTACATTTGCCGCCATTTTTTTCGATGAGCTCTACCGCTTCTTTTCTGCCAAGCGTAGGCAGTGTGCCTGTGACAACTATTGTAAGCCCACTGAGCTTGTCTCCTGCCTCCTCATCCCTGGAAACGGTCATATTGACACCAAGCTCCTGCATTTCGTCAATCGCCTGTCTGTTAAGGCTGTCAGCAAAATATTCTATGATACAGCCTGCCGTTGTAGCTCCGATATCATCAATAGCCACCAGGTCATCAAAACCTGCTTCCTGTAAGCTCTGTATAGAATCAAAATGCTTCATAATAGCTTTTGCTGTATTCTTGCCCACATTTCGTATGCCAAGTCCTGTCAGAAGCTGAACTGCATCATTCTGCTTTGATGCCTGTATTGCCTTAAGGACATTGTCAGTTCCCTTTTTCTTGCCGATGATTCCTTTTTCTATAAGCTCATCCCTGACATTTTCAAGCTTGTATATATCAGCAAAGGTATGCACATATCCATTTTTTACCAGAGCATCTATTATTGACTCACCAAGTCCGATTATATTCATGGCATCCAGTGAACAGAAGTAGGACAGGGTTCTGGTAAGCTGTGCCGGACAAAGGGGATTAAAGCACCTGATGTCTGCTGTATCGCCCTCTCTCTCAAGCTTACTGCCACATACAGGACAGTGTGTCGGTGCTGTAAATACTTTATCAGGTTCCTCGACACAGCCGTTTAATTTTGGAATAATCTCACCGCTCTTAAATAATTTATATGCGCCTCCGATTCCAATATGCATATCATTTATATAATCCTGATTGTGAAGTGTTGCCCTTGTCACATTGGTACCGCAGAGTCTTGCCGGCTTTCCAGTCTCTTTGTCGTGAAAAACTCCTGTAAAAGTCAGCCTGCCTGTCCTGCCCACATCCACCAGTATTTCATCCATCACGACAACTCTCTCTTCCGGTGGATACTTGTATGCTATATGACCGCTTGTATACTTGCTTCCTGCCGGAAAGTCGTCACGATAACTGATTTCATCAATTTTTACAACAGCTCCATCAATATCATATTCTAAGCTGCTTCGCATCTCAGCAATCTCATCAATTGCCTTTAGCACTTCCTCTGCATTCGCACATTTTCTATGAAAAACCACAGGAACATCCTTCTTGCTCAATATATCCATGCTCTTGCAATGGCTCTCCACAAGCTCCTCAGGTCCCTGCTGTACATTGAATACAAACATCCTAAGTCCACGCTCTCTTGTAATTGAAGGGTCAAGCTGTCTTAAGGTTCCAGCCGCAAGATTACGCGGATTAGCAGCTATTTTCCTGCCGTTCTTTTCCTGAATCTCATTGTATTTTTCAAAATCCTCATGAGACATATAGACTTCTCCACGAAGCTGAAGCATGTCATAAGGCAGGTCTATATACCTTTTGACATCAGGTATCACCATGGCATTGGCAGTTACATCCTCGCCAATCAGACCATCGCCTCTTGTCTCAGCCAGAGTCAGTCTCAGCCTGCCTGTCTCATCCTTCTCATAACGCAGGGTCATTGAGAGTCCATCTATTTTTGTTTCCACAGAAAATGCACAGTCTGGATGCATAGTCTGCACCTTTTCCACCCAGGCTGTTACATCCTCTTTTGTAAATACATCCTCAATGGACAGCATAGGTACATCATGAGTCACCTTGACACCTGCCTCACGCTTGGCAGTTCCTCCGATTTTCTGGGATGGCGAATCCGGTGTAACCCACTCCGGATGTTCTTTCTCAGCAGCCTTAAGCTTAATCATCAACTGGTCATACTCATAGTCGCTGATTTCAGATGTATCCTGATTGTAATATTTATCCATGTGATAATTGATGGTATCAATTAATGCTGAATATTCTTTAAAATCCATATTTTTCTCCAAAATTTAACTATATTCCATGAGTTTTCTACTCTTTGTCCATAACTGGGGCATTTGAGGAATTGAATATAAGTCTCTGAAGCTTCTTATATTCCGCCTCTGTCACATCCCTGTACCCGCCTTCCTTCAAATCGCCAAGCTCTATGTTCATAATTCTGACTCTTTGAAGCTCTACTACCCTGTAGCCAAAGTACTCGCACATTCGTCTTATCTGCCTGTTGTAGCCCTGAGTAAGGATGATTTTAAATGTGCGGGACGACAGCTTCTTCACATGGCATTTTCTGGTAGTCACGCCTAACTCCACAAGGGGCACACCTCCGGCAAGCCCCCTGATAAAACTGTCTGAGACAGGCTTATTGACTGTGACTATATATTCCTTCTCATGCATGTTGCCGGACCGCATCATCTTATTTACTATATCCCCATTATTGGTCAGCAGTAAAAGTCCCTTGGAATCCTTGTCAAGCCTCCCTATAGGGTATATGCGTTTTGGATAATTAATATAATCAATTACATTATTTTTTTCTCTTTTTTCTGCTGTACATACAATTCCAACCGGCTTATTGAAGGCTATAAGTATCATTTCCTCCTCTTTTGTGACCTCTTTGCCATTGTAGTACACCTTCTGTCCTGAGCAGACCTTGTCTCCGGTTGCTGCAACCCTGCCGTCAATAAGCACATTTCCTGCCTCCACCTGCCTGTCTGCCTCTCTGCGGGAACAGACTCCTGCCTCGCTTAAAAATTTATTTATTCTTACACCATTATTTTCCATATCACACGTTCTTTCCCACATACCCAGATATATAAAAAATCTGTCACTACATTTTCCTGAGTGCTAATATATACATAAAACCCGTCACTGGCAGCTTTTGTTGCATACTTTGGTATTAAAATGCGGAGACTTTTTCAAGCCTCCGCTTCATCATCTGTTACAACTAATTTACAGTCTCAAGGAACTCTGTTTTAATATATCCAATCTGCTCTCTGTACTCAACCTTTGTCCATTCACCCTCAGTTCCAACTGCTGTGAATCTTGTACCCATATCACATCTGCCGAGCTTATCGCCATCTGTACTTGCTGAATTTCTGATGTTTACACCATCTGTTGTCTGAACAGTCCAGGTAGATGGGGTCTCCTCCTGCGCTGTAGTATCCTCTGCGGTCTGATTATCAGCAGTCTGGTCATCTGTGGCAGTATCATCTGTTGTAGCAGCATCTGTTGTCTGGTCTGCAGCCCCATCATCTGTGGTCTGACCATCAGCTGTTGTATCGTCAGCTGCTGTTCCATCATCAACAGGAGCCTCTGTATCAGGAGTAACCTCTGTACTGCCCTCTGTTGTATCCTGTATTGTATTAATTGATGCAGCCCACTGCTTTATAGCTCCATCAAGCGTTGACTGAATCATATTTGCAAGGTTGGCATCAGCTGTCAGGGCTTCATTGTACTTGGTCTGTACTTCCTGCTGTAATGCTGTAAAATCCTCTTGCTGCATATATTTCTGCACAACTGCATATACATCTGAATCCATTGTATTTTCTACGAAGCTTAGGTTGAATATGCTGTACAAATTGTTGATGTGCATATTGCCATTTGCATCTGTCTCTACGTAGAAGAAGTCAAGTGTTGGAGCCAGTGTATCTATTCCATAGAATTTGATTTCATTATATACAGATACAAAATATGAGCCATCTGTAAGTCCTGCTTTGCTATAACACTTAATATTCTGGATTGACTCGTAATACTGGCTGAGCACACCTATATAGCTCTTCTCATTGTTGCTGATTGGGTATGCGATTTTTTCAAGTGAATCCAAATCATCTGCTACGTATGCTGTGTAGTAATTATTGAGGAGATTTGTTATCGCCTCATTGCCGTCCACTGAGTAATCCTTGTCAAAGGCAAAGCTCTCTGCCACACTGGCTGTTGACTCTGTGCTGCCATCTGTTTTCTTAGAAGCCGATGGCTTTGCCATAAATGCAAGCACCAGCACAAAAACCACAAAGAGCCCCACTGCTCCTATATACCTTTTCTTTTCTATACAGAATTTCTTAATTTTATCTATATCTATTTTTTTCAAAAAGTCTTTCATTGGAAATCCTCCGTCTATCTCATCTTATCAATATTATTATATAGTGCACTCGACGGGAATCGAACCCGTATCCCGGGAGTCGGAGTCCCGTATTCTATCCATTAAACTACGACTGCATATGTTTAAGCTAACCAACTATAATAAAATATCACAAAGCTATTATACATGTCAATTGTAAGCGCACTATTTACTTCTTTCTTTTTATCAAAATCACTGCCAGTGCCATTGCACACAGCACAAATGACAGCCACATTGTGTAGTCCATAACCTCTCCTTATCAAAAACATAAATTTTTTATCTAATTATAGCTGTTTAAATAGCTTATTGCAAATTGACATCGACATATTTTTACATTATCATTTATTTTTGTAAAAAGAAAGGAGTTACTTATGAGTTTCACATTTTTAAATCAGCTTCCAACTCCTGCTGAGATTAAGGAACAGTACCCTGTATCAAAGGAGTTTACAGAATTAAAAAAACAGCGTGATGCAATGATTTCTGATGTTATCACTGGAAAGGATGACAGGTTCCTGCTTATTATCGGACCATGCTCTGCTGACAATGAGGATTCTGTATGCGATTACGTAAGCAGACTTACCAAGATTCAGGATGACGTCAAAGATAAGGTAATTATCATTCCAAGAATATATACTAATAAACCTCGTACAACCGGTGAGGGTTATAAGGGAATCGCTTCACAGCCAGATCCTGAGAAAGCGCCTGACATGATAGAGGGTCTGATTGCCATGAGAAAAATGCATATCCGTGCAGTAAACGAAAGTGGCCTGACCTGTGCAGATGAAATGCTCTATCC